>JGI24705J35276_12238415_pt1 | contig 21295 bp, 24 predicted proteins | sample TergutNt197P4_FD_35276 | JGI IMG/M metagenome (IMG submission 35276) | reverse complement strand
GCCCCAAAATCCTGCAATCTCAACTCTCGTCCTCCCGGGAAAATCGACTCCAGCTCAATGACTTGAGAGGTTCTTCACGGCCGACTAACGAGCGTCGGGAGAAAGCACGGCAAAAAGAGGTCTGAGCTTCGGGGGGAAGGAAGAACATTTCGCACCTACGGCGCAAATGGTGGGGCGTTCAGTCTGTTCTGCCCAAGCACGATGACGGTGCAGTGGTTCTGAGCGCGCGTGATGCCGTTGTAAAGCAGTCTACGCAGATGTTCCGCGCTGCCTGTCGCCGTGTGCGGCCACAACACGATGACGTTCGGAAACTCGCGGTTTTTTGCGCGCTGGATCGTCATGGCCAGATGGCCGTGCTGCTGCCGGAAACCCAGACGCGAACGGTTACGCACAGCCTCCCGCACAAACTCTTTGACTTGCGCCGAGGTGAAGGACGCTTGCCCGTGCGCGCGGCGCAAACGGTCCATTCGGTTGATTGCCTGCACGATGGGCGCGTGTTCGATCAGCGGCGTTAGAAGCGCACGAAGATCGGCGCACGACGCAGTTTCTGGCAATGCGACGTCGGCCAGTAGGGCATCCGCTTCGTCGTTGTCGTGGCGATCCCAAGTATGCGGATACGGCCCGAAGGTCGCGCCGTTCTTGCGGGTATGCTGCTTGGTTTGAAGGGTGTTGAGCGCCGCGCGGATAATCGCGTTGCCCGCATCGGGCGTGAGAATGACCACCGGGCCGTGGCGCTGCGCTATATCGTTGGCAATCGCCCATGTCAGAAGCGCGTGGTTGGCATTCGTGGCGGGTGCGTCCAGAAGCCGGAAGCCTGCGCCGTTCCATGATGTCCGGTTGTTGAACGTGTTGGCCGTCAGAACGGCCTTCACATCCCGGCCTTCACGCACGGCGAGCGCGGCGGCCAGCAATCCCTGCTGGGTCGTGCGCCGAACTTGCGTGAGCCGGTGAGTTTGACCTGCGCCTTCTAGCCAGCTCATGAGGGGAGCGGTATCGCGTCCGTTGTGAAGACACTGGAAAGCGTCCGCTGCCGCCACGATCTGGCAAGAAGGCGAAAGCCCTTGAAGAACGCGCATCCGGTGTTCGTCGAGGTCTTGTGCCTCATCCACCAAGATCAGCGGAAAACTCCGCGCCACCCATTTCTGAACGGCTTCGTTTTCCAACAGCCCGGCCGCCAGAGCACATGGCCCGTCAAATTCGCTCAGAGCATCGGCGTGCGTCTGCATCGCTGGCGTAATCAGACTCCTGCGCCGCGCGGCCAGCGTCCGGGCGAATACATCGAATGTCTGACAATCAAAGCGCCGGCGGAATACCGGGTTCTCGCCAAGGCGTGCGTCCAGACGCCGGCGCGCGCCGTTCATAAAGGTAAGCGCCAAGAGCTTGTGGCCTTCACCAAGTACCCCGTCTTGAACGATCTCTCCCGCGCGGCCCACAAGATTGTGGGTCTTTCCCGTCCCCGCCGCGCCCTCGAAGAAATCAAACGTCATGTGGGCGCAAACCGGAAAACGTGCATGTCGGCGGTCGAGTCCGCCACGATGCGCGTAAAGAGCGGCGTGTTGGCGTTCGCGGGATCGCGCAACACGGCGCACAAGGCGTTGAGCAACTGCGCGGCGCGCGCCCGGCAGGCCACATTCTCCATGAGAACGACGGCGGCGCTCTCGTGGGTCGGGGCATAGGATTTCTGGGTGAGTAAGTGGGTAGTAAGCGCCTGAGCATTGGCGAACGGCGTCCCCAGCGCGGCCCCTAGCGCGGCCAGCATCACGGCTCCATCTGCGCCGGCGATCCACGAAACCACATGCTCCATCGCCCAGCCTTGCGGCCAAAACACCACGCAACGCGGCGGCGGGTTGCTGGCCTTCACCGCATCGAAATAGCCACGCCCATCATTGTCCCCGTCCACAAGGATGCAGGGCCGCGCATGAACGGCGCTGATCAGCGCGAACGTGTCGGCAATCTTGGCGTCAATGGTCGGCACGACTCCGACGAAGGTGGAAAGATGCGGCGCGCCGTCCCCAGCATCTTCCCACCCCTGACGCAGTTCCAAGGCGGTTTGCAGCGCCTCCAACCATGCCACGTCCGACACCCCTTCGGGGATCATGACGCATTCGTGCATGAGCGCGGCTACCAACTTCTGCCGCCATGCAAAGAGAAGGTGCTGCTGGTGGTTGGTCGGCTGCGCGGGCATGGGGTCCATGAGCGGCTTGGCGCTTAGGACTCCCTCGCGCGTTTCGACAAAGAGCGTGTCGGGCGCGGGGAACATCGCAGCGACGATGGGCGAATGCGTCGTCACGATGGTCTGGTTACACAGCGCATTGAGGCGGTTGACCAGCCGCTTCTGCTGCGAAGGCTGGATATGAAGTTCCGGTTCCTCGACGGCTAGCACGAAGGACTGGCCCGTTTCCGCGCGTGCTTTGCCGAATTGCATGAGCAACAGAAGGCTTTGAAGGGAGACAAGGCCCGTGCCCTGCCGCTGTGACGGAAGGGTCGGCCCTGTCCCATGCGCGAAATGCGGCATGACGCTTTCCAACACAGAGTCGCTGTCGGTCGCGGTCAAGCGCAGTTGCAGCCGTGGCGCGGTGGCCATGAGCGTCCGTAGTTCGTCGTTGGCGGCGCTGACGATCTCGGAAAGTCCCGGCTGGTCTTCAAGCCGCGCGCCCTCCGGCGGATTCCAGAGTCGCGCCCGTTCGGCGCGGACAGCCTGTGCGGGCATGTCCCCGCGCGTCGCGACCACGCGACGGAACAATTCCGAGGAAAAGGAAATCCAGCGGTCCCATGTGCGCGAGGCCGGAACCAGAAAGAAGCCCAACTCTTGGAGCGCCTTGGTCTGGATCGTTCGCAGGTGCGCGTCTTCTGCGAACGGATCGCCCAGCGTCGCCTCGTCGTCCACGAAAAAACGGATCGTCTCGGCCTCCAGCTCGTCGAGATCGAAGCGCGCGGCAAAGCCGATCTGCACCGCCAGGTCGGTATGCTGTGCGTCCGGCGCGGCGCTCAACGTCTTAGCCTTCGGGTCGTACCATTTCTCGACACCGCGTTCGGGGCTGAACCAAGAGGAATGGTGCTGCGGGTCGTTGGGCGTAAAACCCGTCACGGTTGCAATACACAGGATGCGCGCGGGTTCATCCGGCGCGCTGCCATGAAAATCGTGTTCGGTCAGGCGGCGCACCAGACGGTCGCGCCCGAACAGCAACGCCAGCGCTTCGACGACAGTGGTTTTGCCACTGTTGTTCGGCCCCACCAGCACGGCATGACGGCCCAACGTAATGTCCGCAGAACGCACACCCCGGAAGCCGGAAATCGTCAGACGTACAATGTGCATCCAGCCCCCTCTTTCTTACGTTCAGCCCCTCCGGCACACGCTATTCCTTGAACGGCGATGGTCACTACACCTGCGTTATTCTACTATGAGACTCATTCCCAAGACCAATTCCCCTCCCCCGGTGCCGATTATCAAACATCAACTGGCGCTTATGGTCTCCCTCATCTCTTCGTACTCGCGTCCTCGATAGCCTTCATCAGCGCGGCGTGTTCCCACTTTACTGCCTTGCAGCCGTTCTGCTGGAATGCCGGAGGGACATTGGTCGGGGCCTTGTCTCCCTTGTAAACGCCGATGACACCCTTGCCGCGTTTGATACTCTCCTCGATCTCCCAGTTCACCCATTTGCTGAAGGCGGTTTTTTCGGAGAGATACACCACCGTTACCGAGCAGCGGTCGATCTTGTCGCGGACTTGCCGCTTGATGTAATCGGCGTTGGCGCTGTCGAACGGCTCCTTGACGGAATGGTCGTCGAACTGCAAATCGACCTTGTCATTCTTCGCCTGACCACGAAGCAGGTTCACTTCGTCTAAATCTTCATGGTCGAAGCTGATGAAAACGTGCCTGCTGGTGTCACCCTTTGCCTCAGATAGCCTCTGCTTCGCCTGTTCCTCAAGGCGCTTGATGTCAGAACTAGAAAGACCGCCGCCCGAGCCTCCACCCATGTCATTTCTCCGTGTCGAATTGAAACTCCAAGCAGGCGATGCATCGCCCGCAAGGTTCTGAATTGCCGGTATGGCACGAGTAGGTGCCCGTTATCCCCTTGGCCTGCGCCAGCCTGACCACGTCAGCCTTGCCGAACTCGATCAGGGGCGTGAGCACCTTGATCTGCTGCCCCATTGCTGCGGAGATGGTGGTTTCTGCCTGAATCACGAACTGCCGTTTCTGGTCGGGGAACAGACTGAATTCCTCTGCCAGGAGGCCAATAGTCACCGATGACGCGCCTTGCTGATACGCATACGCACTGCCCATCAGCAAGAACATCAGGTTACGGCCCGGCGTGAACGCATCGGCTTTGACATCGAGTTCTTGACGGGTCAGGCCAGATGCGATGACGCGCCCGAAACCCGATAAATCCATCCGTGTCGGCGGCGGAAGACCCAAGGCATCGTGGACGAGCTTGCAGGTTTCCCATTCCCGGCTGGCTGCCCGTTGTCCGTAGTCAATGAACAGCGGGAAGTGCTCTATACTTTCCTCTTTCGCCATTACGCCGACGAGCGTCGAATCAAGGCCACCGGAAACCAAGTTCACGAAACTCACAGGAAAGCTTCCCTCTTAGCCACGCGCATCGTCAGCCAGGTTGCCAAATCGACGCAGCCCACCGAATGGCCGAAGTCGGCAGAAATCTCCCGGAAGGTGTTCTCGACTTCCTCATAGAGCGAGAGGCGGCCTAACTTGCTGGGCGCCAGCGACAAGCCGCGCGCCAGTTGCAGATAGTCCAATACATGGACATCCAGCACGGCGAGGTCGGTGCAGTAACCAACGCGACGCAGAAAGAGGCTGGCCTGTTTGGGGCCGAAGCCCCAAACGTGCTGCATCAGGGTTTTGCGGGCTTCCCTCGCATTCCGGGCATCGAACAAAAATCCACGGATCGTTCGGGATTGCCCATAAATTTCAACGATGGTCCTGGCCAGCAAGGACGCCAGCCGGTTCTTGAAGCGCGGCCGAACCCATCGTTGCGCCCCATTGCGCGCAGGAACAGGCAGTGGATCGGATAGAGCCGCAACAACCTTTCGTTCAATGACCTGGACGCTTCGTCCGCGCGGCGCAGGCTGGAGCAACTTATTCTCACGCAGCCGATCCGCCGTCGCCACCGCCATCTCGAACACCATCTGGCTGCCGAAAGTGCAGATCGCCGCTTCGTACAGAAATTCTTCTTCCGCCATCTGTTGCCAGTTCTGCGCCGCAGATGCGTGCGTCTCGACCTCCAGACACATCGCGCGAATGGTCTGGTTGATGATGTCCACGGTCATGGCTGCCCCCAGCCGGCAACATCGGCAACGTGGCGAGAAGCGCGCGGAGGCAGATTGGATCGGCAGAATTCTGGCAAGCGATCGTGACTCACCGCATCGCGGAGTCTTCGCATCCAATCGGAGAAAAATTCGAGATTGTGGGCCAGCGTGCGCGCTTGAAACGACAGCTTGTCGTCATCGCCCCAAGCGGTTTGGCCGGCAAAGAAGTCGGCCTGCGAAAGGTGATAAAGTAGGCCGGATTCATGATCGACAACCGTCTGGCACCATTCCAGCCCATCGAAGCTGTCAGCGCCCATCGCCGAGTACAGGGCGATAGAAATGGGGTTGCCGGTGCCCAGCAGGTGCAAAACGACGTAGCGCCCGAGTTCGTTCAAGGCCTTCCGAATGGCCTTTACGGCACGGGCACGCTCCAGAACGCCATCGCCCAGCCGGCGTTCTGGAACCGCCAGCATCGTGACGCCAGTCTTGGCGGCGACAGCCGCACACAGCGCGGGTAATTCGGTGGCCGAGGCGTGAACGATGGGAATGATCTGGCAGCTACCCGCAGCGGCTTGATCCGCTCGCCAGCGTTCGGCGACCAAGGCAACGTGATCGTCCGCGTTGGTTGGTGGCTGCTGCTCATCGAAGCCAAACGCCAGATCACAGGGGAAGTCGGCCAGAACCTTGTGAAAGTCTGCTTGCTTCCAGTCTGACTGCGCGTCCTTCCAGAAACTTTCATAGTTGCCGGAATCCATCAACGTGATTATGCCCGCCTGACGAGCAGAAGCCAGTGCCTGTTGGGCCACCAGCGGCTGATCGACGCCCGCGAGATCGAAGGCCGATACCAGAAACTGGCCGTTCAGCCCGCCCAGAGACGACAGCAACTGCAAATAATCCGGCGGGCGTAGCGCTGTCTTCACCGAAGAAATGGACGGGAAGTACACGGGCAACGACAACGGCCGTGCCCCGATGGCAAACTCCGTGGGGCGCATGACCAGCATCACGCGCCCTCCGACTTCTGCACCGTGGCGGCGCGACGCGTTTCATTGAACCAGTTGGCGTGTTCGGTCGAGACGTGCTCTTCGACCCTCTCCGCCAACGCGACCAGCCGCTCGGGTTCGGCCAAGCCCTTGTATGGACCGGCGGCGGAGAGGAACAGGTACTTTTCGTGCTTGAGCCGTTCAGCGGTAGCCCGGTACATTACCCACAAAGTTGAGTATTGATTCATCTGCTGCACGGCTTCCATCACAGCAATTAGCGCGCCAGCAATGGATGCCGTCCATTTCGCGCACTCCGCTGGCAGCAGGCTGGTGACTGGAATCAAGACCGCCAGTGCAATCTGTGTGAACTTCAAGCCCTTGAACCAACGCTGGCAGTACCGACTCTTGCCGTCGTACCAGTTCAACTGGTCGATGAGCCGGAACCATGCCGGGTGCGCCTCGACTGACTCAGGAACTGGTGGCTCGTGGTTCGTATTCTTTTTGTCGTCGGCCATATCGTCACAATTCCCCCTTAAACGCCATATCGAGAATGGCGGGAAGCATTGCGTCCATCCCCGCTACGGTCTCTCGCTGTAGTCTCTGCGCGGCATTGATCACAGCGAATGTTGCGGCAGCGCATTTCTGGTCTTTGAGCGAAGGCATAGAAAACTCAAGCTGCAAAAACTGCTCGGGTCGGGTGCGTTCTCTCCTCGCGCCAACACCGCGTGTAGCATCCTTGAGCCGTCCCCAAAAAAACTCGGTCGGAACCAGTGCAGCCAGATATTCGGGCAAACAACGATCCGCCTTGCAGCGAAACGTTCGGTATTCGGGCGATACGAAATAGCCTTCCAATTCCTTCGGGGTCACAGCTATCGCACCCTCCCAGCCCTTCACCTGGCTCATAACCAGAGCCCCCTGATAGAGACGGTTGAAGGCGCGATAGGTCGTTTCTCCACCATGCACGGGGGGCTTGGCGAATAGGCCGCCGCCAAACCCACGCACACCCGCTTGTGGATAGGGAATGCCTATCTCGATAGGCGTCGCGTCCTCGTCGAGTTCGATAAAATTGGAGAGCGGTTCGGGCTTTGACGTAGCTAAAGCTGTGTGTGTTGCAGCCACGAACTCGACGGTGGCTTGGTCGGATAGAGCGCGCAGAATTTGCGCCTCTCTGACTTTTGCCGACAAATCTTCTATGCGCGCCACGATGCGGCGTTGCTCGTCGAGCGGCGGGAGGGGGATATTCAGGGCTTTGAAGCGATCTTCTGAAAGCCTGACTCGGTTGGTGGTGCCTTCACTGGCTCGTTTGCACAACTCAACAAACGAGGCAGTCTTTGACATCCAGCCAAGGAATGCGGGGTCCAGGCGATCCTTGGCTACATCAAACAGAGGAAAATCGTTGGTAACGACCGCGCCATCCAGATCATCGGGGATGAGGCCGCTGGCGCCGTGCCGTGCGTCAATGCGCGAAATAATGAATTGCCCGGACTTCACCTGATAACGGCGGTCTGCGGCGATCTCAACGCCCTGTACCTGACGGCGCTCAACGACCCCCTTGCCGTTAATACGAACCGTCACCTCCTTGTAAGTTGCCTCCGGGGCGAGTGGAATTATGTGCTCAGAACGACGGAGCACATCACCAAGAGCAACGATCGGCCAGGCCGCGCTCATGCGCTTGCACCCAGCGCCGCCTTGATCTCCCGCATCAGCTCTGCGATCCGCAGTTCCTTCTTGAGGATGTCGTCGGCAAGCTGATCCGGCGGCAGGTGTTCGAAATCCACCTTGGCGCGCGGGTTCTTGCGGTCGAGATTGCAGTTGGCGTCGAGCAGCTCCTTGACCGGCACCTTCCACGCCTGATCGTTTTCCTCGCGCGTTGCCCACCATGCCGTGCAGCCCTTGAACTCCTCGAACTGCATGGGCTGGGTCTTGGTGTAGGTCTTGCGGCCCTCGGGCAGAGGCTGTTCGTAATACCAGACCTCTTTCGTCGGCCCGGAGCGGTCGAAGAACAGTATGTTGGTTGGGATGCCGGTGTATGGCGCGAACACGCCATTGGGCAGCCGCACGATGGTATGAAGGTTGAACTCCTTGAGAAGCTCTTCCTTGATGCGGGCGCATACGCCGTCGCCGAACAGTGTTCCATTCGGCACGACCACGGCAGCACGCGCCGGGCGCCCAACGGGAGTCGGTTGGCGTTTGAGCTTGCGCATGATGAGCTGCAGGAACAGCAGCGCGGTTTCCGCCGTCTGGCGGTCTTCGGGGAAGTTGCCCTGGATGCCCTTTTCCTCCTCCCCGCCGAAGGGCGGATTGGTGAGGATCACATCGACGCGCTCTTTCTCGCCGATTTCGGAGAGCTTGAAGCGCAGGGCGTTGCCGGGGTCGATCTGCGGTGCGTCCAGCCCGTGCAGCAGCAGGTTCATCTGGCACAGCAGATAAGGCAGGGACTTGGGTTCGCAGCCGGTGATGGTGTCGTCTTGCAGACGCTTGCGGTCTGCGACGGTCTTCACCTGTTTTTCAAGGTGGTTGTAGGCTTCCACCAGAAACCCGCCCGTGCCGCTGGCTGGGTCGAGGACGGTTTCGCCAAGGCGCGGGTCAGTGACTTCCACCATGAAGCGGACGACGGCGCGCGGCGTGTAGAACTCGCCGGAATCGCCCGCCGCGTCGCGCATTTCGCGGAGCATGGATTCGTAGAGCGCACCGAGGGTGTGAAGCTCGTCCGACGACGTGAAATGAATCCCGCCAACCTTGTTGATGATGTCGCGGAGCAGATAGCCGCTCTTCATGCGGTTATCGACGCCCTTGAACACGGTGGCGATCACGTCGCGGCGATTGTCGCCGTTGGAGCTTGAGAGCGAGCGCAGATACGCGAACAGGCCGGGGCCTTTCGTCCCATCCGCCCGCACGGCTTCGTCGGAATTGATGAAGGACAGCAGTTCGTCGCCCGTGACGCCCTGCGGATCGGCGGCCCAATCGCGCCAGCGATACGGGGCCTCGATGGCGGGTTTGAACTTCTTGCCGGACAGCGCGGTTTCCTCCTCGCGCTGCTGTTCGAGGTCGTCGAGGAATTTCAGGAACATGATCCAGGTGAGAAGCGGCAGACGGTCGAGGTCGCCGTTCAGCCCCTTATCCTTGCGCATGATGTCGCGCGCGGACTTGAGAACGCTCCCGAGCATTTGAGAGGTCGTCATCGGCGCGGCATCTGCGCCGTTCTTCTTTTTAATTCGCGCCATAGAGCAGTCCTTGCAGGTCGTTCACGGCCCGGCGAAGCTCATCGGGGCCGCCGAACAGCTTGATGATTTCGGCAGGCTGGCCGTGGGTTGAGATGGGCGGAACCTTGAGCACGTCCGGCAGGACAAACTGCGCGTCGCCGTGTTCCGCGTATTTTTCCAGAAGCTCGTCGAGCACCTGACGCGCCTCGGGGGAGAACTTCTCGAAGTAGTCCTTGCGCTCGGATTTGAGGCGCTGCGCCCGCTCGCGCCGAGTGCGAAGCGGCGCGTTGAAGGCCAGATGGCAAAGCAGGTCGAAGGGGTCGGCGTCGGCCTGGCCCGCCTGTTCGGCCAACACGTCGAAGTCGATGCCGCGCTCGGCCAAAGCGGCGATAATCTCGCTACGCTGGTCCGCGTCCGCCCAACGCCTGCGAAGCTCGGCGGAGGTCGGCGCGAGCGACCGGACGCTTTCGGCGGCATAATCCGTGTATTTGACCACGCGAAGCTGCTTGCCGTTCGGATCAAGCTCGTGGACCAGATGGGCCACGATCTCGACCTGGCCACCATCGAAATAGAATTTGCGCGGCTCCCCGGTCGGCGGTTCGATTATGTAAGGTTCGCCTTCCTCTTGGATGCCGGGTGGCTGTTCCTGCCCTTCGGGAATCGTCTCCGTCGTCGCGGTGGTTTCCCCGGCGTCGTTCATTTCTTCTTCCGTGATCCGAGCCGGATCGCCGTCGAAGTCCGGGTCGGCGAACATGCGGGTTGCCGAGCCGGTGTAGTCGATGATGTTGAACCACAGCTTGCCGTAATCGTCGCGCAGGCGCGTGCCGCGCCCGATGATCTGCTTGAACTCGCTCATCGAACCGACGACGCGGGCCAGGACGACATTCTTGCAGGTCGGCGCATCGACGCCCGTCGTCAGCAGTTGCGACGATGTGAGGATCACCGGCGTTTTGGTTTCGAGGTCTTGGAATTTGGACAGATGGCCGCGACCGATGGCGCCCTCGTCGGCGGTGACGCGCGCCACATAGTCGGGATACTCCGCCACAAGGTCGGCATTGAGGTTGACCAGGGCCTGCCGCATTTCCGAGGCGTGTTCCTGGTCGACGCAGAACACGATGGTCTTGGCGAAGCGGTCGGCTTTTTTGAGGAAGTCGGTCAGGTGGCGGGCGATGGCCTCCGTGCGGGCGCGCAAGGCGATGGACCGCTCGAAGTCCTTGGTCTGGTATTCGTCATCGGGGATCGCGCGGCCGAAGCGGTCAACCTCGTCCTTGCTCGGCCGCCGCCTGCCGCGTCCCATTGGGTGACGACGCGATGCACGCGGTAGGGCGCGAGGAAGCCGTCGTCGATGCCCTGGCGCAGGCTGTATTCGTAGATCGGGTTTCCGAAATAGAGATAGGTGTCGCGGTTGTCCTCGCGCAGCGGCGTGGCCGTCATGCCGAGCTGATAGGCGGGCTTGAAGTGCTCAAGGATGATGCGCCATGAGCTGTCGTCCCGCGCGCTTCCCCGGTGACATTCATCGACGATGATGAGGTCGAAGAAGTCCGGTGGATAGTCGCGAAAAAGCCCCGCGCGGCGCTCGTCCTCGGCAAGCGCCTGATAGATGGCGAAATACATTTCCCGGCTTTTGACGATCTCGCCGGATTCGATCTTGTGGCGCGCGTCCCCGAAGGGCGTGAAGGTCTTGTCCTTCGGGTCGTCGATGAGGATGTTGCGATCCGCGAGAAACAGGATGCGCGGCTTGCGATGCTCTCCGGTCGTGTTCCAGCGGCTCGACCAGAGCTTCCAGCAAATCTGGAAGGCGACGATGGTCTTGCCCGTTCCTGTCGCCATCGTGAGAAGCAGGCGCTTCTTTCCGCCGAGGATGGCTTCGACCGTCCGGTTGATGGCGATCTGCTGATAATAACGGGGCGGTTTGCCGCCGACCGTATTGTATGGGGCGATCAGGTGCTCCACCCGCTCGGGCGTGTCGATTCCGCTGCCCGCCTGATAGCGCCGCCAAAGGTCGTCCGGTGTGGGGAAGTCGGCGACGCGCGTTTCCGTCCCCTTGAAATAGTCGATCTCGATGATTTCGGCGCCGTTGGTGGCGTAGGCGTATTTGAGGCCGAGGATTTCCGCATAGTCGCGGGCCTGCTGCACGGCGTCGGTCGCGGATTTGTAGCTGGCCTTCGCCTCGACCACGGCCAGCGGAAAATCCCGTGTAAAGCGCAGAAGGTAATCAACCCGCTTGGGCGGCTTGCGGACGAAGCCCTTGCCCACGGGAATGACGCGGCCATCCGTGATGGTGCGCTGCTCGGCGATAGAATGGGGTTCGCTATCCCAACCGGCCGATTGCAACTTGGGCACGACGAATTTTCGGCAGGTGTCGGCTTCGTTCGTCATGCGCCCCCGCTGCCCCCCTGCTGTTCCTCAACCTTACGCTTTATCCAGTTTGCGATTTCCTGCCGCTGGAACCGCCACGATCCGCCGACCTTGAAGCCAGGAATCTTGCCTGCCGAGGCAAGCTTGTAGGCGGTCTTCTCATTGATCTTGAGAAGTTCCGCCACCTCCCGGATCGTCAAGATTTCGTCGGTCATGCGCAAATCGTGAGTCGTGCTTGGCAAAATATATAGAAGATCGGAGAAAATTAGGGAAGATGGCGATGGCAGTCCATCCCGGTACGGGGGATCGGTGGCGATGATCGGCGCCGTCACAGTATCATATTGGGAAATCCGCCCTGAAAGCGGACTTTTAAGGACGATCCGATTTTTGAATCATATTGAAAATTCCGCACTAAGAGCGGATAGTAAGATATGATCCGAGTCGAACGATCAGCTTTGTCCTCCTACGCTTCCGGCCTGCTTGCTCGCGGCAGGGGGTTCTTTTCTGCGGATGAGGCGCAGAAGGAGATCGGCATCAGCCGAGGCGCGTTCCTCGACGCCGCCGAGCGTTTGCAGCAGCGCGGCCAGCTTCTCCGGCCCCGGCGTGGCTTCTATGTGGTGGTGCCGCCCCAGAACGCTGCGGCAGGAGCGCCGCCGCCGGAGTGGTATATCGACGCCCTGATGCGCCATGAGAAGCGACCCTACTATGTCGGGTTGCTGGCGGCTGCGGCGGCGCACGGCGCTTCCCATCAAGCCGTGATGGAGTTTCAGATCGTCACGAACAAGCTCCTGCCTACCATCGAGGCGGGGCGGACACGGATCGCCTTTTCTTATCGCAAGGATATGGCTGCGGTGTTGGCGGGGATCGAGGATCGCAAGACTCAATCGGGCTATATGAAGCTGTCCTCACCGGAACTGACGGCGCTCGACCTCGTCCGCTACCCGCAGTCGGGCGCAGGCCTGGACAACATTGCGACGGTGCTTTCCGAGCTTGCTGAACGGCTGCAACCCAAAAAACTCGCCTCTCTGTCGGGTGCTTTCGAGAAAGCGGTCGTGCAGCGCCTTGGGCATCTGCTCGGACGGTTGGGCTATCCGCAGATCGCGGAGGCGATGTTCGTGGCGCTATCGGCGCGTGGATCGCTGCCGTGGGTCGAACTCGATCCCAAACAGGCAGGCGATCCCGATTTGTCGCCGCCGCCAACCGAACGCGATGCACGCTGGCACGTGATCGTCCGCCGGCCGCCGGAGATCGACGAATGATCCCGCATGACTACATCACAGCCTGGAGCCGTGTCGCGCCGTGGGCAAGCCAGCGACAGGTCGAGCAAGACCTCATCATCAGCCGCGCGCTTGTTGCCATCTTCTCCGATCCGCTCCTGCGGGGCGAACTGCGCTTCCGTGGCGGCACGGCGCTCAACAAGCTGCATTTCCCCGCTCCGCTGCGCTATTCGGAAGACATCGACCTCGTGCGGACGACCGCCGGTCCGATTGGGCCGGTCTTGGATGGCGTTCGCGCCGTCATGGAACCGTGGCTTGGCAAGGCAAAGTCCGATCCAAGCCCAGTCGCGCCCAAACTTCGCTTCCGCGTAGATGCGGAAGGTGAGCCGGCCGACGTGCCCATCAACCTCAAGGTCGAAATCAACACACGCGAACGGGAAGCCTACGATCCGCCCATTGAGATTCCGTTCAGCGTCGAAAATCTGTGGTTCACCGGCAAGGCCGCTATCCCGACTTTCTCGCGAGAGGAGATGCTGGCGACCAAACTGCGAGCTTTGCTTCAACGCAACAAGGGCCGCGACCTGTTCGACCTCGATCACGCACTCACCGTGTTCGATGGGCTGAACACGGCTAGGATCGTGGAATGTTTCCTGCTCTATCTTGAAAAGGCAGAGGTGACGATTTCCAGGGCCGAGGCGCAGCAGCGCATGTTCCAAAAACTCGTCAATCCGGCCTTTTTCATCGACATGCGCCCGCTGCTTTCGACAAATCACGCCAGGGCACTGACTGACGAAACGCTCAAAGCCACCTTCGTCAAGGTGATGAAGGAACTCATCGACCGGATACCGGGCGACGAATGGGCAAGGGCCAAGGAAATGCGGGAGCGATTTGGAGTCTAGCCATCCGCGGCGATGCTGTTGCGCTCAGCCTCGAACGCTTCTTTCCCCTTTGCGGCCCAGAGCGTTTTTGCGCGCTCCGCGTCATCGCTCCTGAGCTTGTCGGCTATCCAGATCAGCCCGCCGAGGATGATGGCGCGGTCATCACCGACGAGTTCGACAATTCCGGCCTTCGCGACAAGCCCGCCCAGTGCAATCAAACGCCGCGTTCGAGCTCGCCGCTCGACTTGCCAGCTTCGCATATCGTTACGCGCTCGCGCTGCCTGACGGCGATTGCGCATCGCTGTCAGCCGCAGCATCGCCGCTTGCGTTTGCTGCAACCGCATTCGCACTCCGCCACGTCCTTCCACCTCGAAAGAACGCCGCGCCGCGCGCCGTCCACTCTTTGCGCTGTCCGGTATCTGCCGTTTCCACTAGCCCGAGCAGCGCGCCGGTCAACTCGTCGACATTGAGCGCATCAGCCCCTGTCGCAATCACCAGTTCACCCAACTGTTGAATCTTGCGCGTCTTGAGGTCGCGCGCCTTGTCTTCGAGCGCCTTGAGTTCGGTCGCATAGTCTCGCGGTTTGCGCATTTCAGTCTCCATCCGGTGTCGATGCGCATGAGAATAATTGCGTCTTGTCTATATTGCTGCCTGTAAGATGTGGAACGTGAGACAGCGTGGCACATCCCGAGAACTTTAGTTTGAGGGCGCGCATATACGTTGTTCCAACGTGCGCTCAGGTGTGCAATTTACCTGATCGTCATGGCGATCTATCACTTCTCGGCAAAAATTATTGGACGTGCGAGCGGGCACAGCTCTGTTGCTGCTGCCGCCTATCGCTCGGGTTCGCGGCTTCACGATCAGCGCATCGACCGTGATCATGATTTCTCGAACAAATCCGGCGTCGTACACTCGGAAGTGCTGCTACCGGAGAACGCCCCCGAACACTATTCCGACCGCGAACGGCTCTGGAACGATGTCGAAGCGTCCGAAAAACGCAAGGACGCCCAGCTTTGCCGCGAGGTAGAGTTCGCCATTCCGCGCGAGATGACGCAAGCGCAGGGCATCGAACTTGCGCGCGACTTCGTGCAGCGCGAATTCGTCGATCGGGGCAAGGTCGCCGACCTCAATGTCCATTGGGACATCGGCGCGGATGGCATGCCCAAGCCGCACGGGCATGTGATGCTCACCATGCGCTCCGTGGACAAGAATGGCTTTGGGCAAAAGGTCCGCGACTGGAACCGCACCGAGCAACTGGAGCGCTGGCGTGAGCACTGGGCCATCCATGTCAACGAGCGCTTGGCTGAACTCGACATCGATGCCCGGATCGATCACCGCAGCCTTGAGGCGCAGGGGATCGAGCTTGAGCCACAGAACAAGATTGGTCCCGCCGCTGCACGCATGACACCGTCCACCCCCTACAATTGCCAGCAGTTGCCGATCCCACCCGGCGCAAACGAATGGCGGGCAAAGCACCTCTATTCGCGAGGCAAAGAACTCTCCAATGCTGCTCTATTGAGGCGCATTCAGCGCCGATGCCCGGAGAGCTTCGCCTATGTCAAATCCCGACCGTATCATCCGCCTTAAGACGGTCCTCGACCGCACCGGGCTTAAACGCTCGACCCTCTACCGCAAGATCAAGGCAGGCACATTCCCACGCCAGCTTTCGATCAGCATTCACGGGGCTGGCTGGCGCGAGTCCGCCGTCAACCGCTGGATTGCTGATCCTTCCGCGTGGCGTGCCGACAACGACGAGAACAACGCAAGGGACGGCAGCCATGTCGCCGGCTGATGTGCCCGAGCCCGAAGGGCTGCTCGTCGCTGGCGACGACAACAACGGCACAACCACTCACAATGCCGAGACATTGCGTAAGGTCGATGAGATCGTTCTCCAAGTCACGTGTCTAATCTCTAATCGATCGCCACATGGCGCGCAAAAATTTCGCCGCACACATAGCTGCCGCAAATAACAACGACTAACCGAACGGACGCGGGAAGCATCTCGTTCAGAGATCGTCGTCCAGTTCGTCGTCGTGGACCTCGGCAGCGCGCCGCTTCGCATCGGCGATCAGCTCTTTCGCGGATTCGCCCTTCCCCCAAGCGTCGAGCATATCAGCCCAGCACTGAAGCATGATCTTCCGCTCCGCGAGGTAGCGGTTCACATTGTAGACAGCCGCGATCCGGTTCCGGGGCGCGTGGGCCAAGCTCATCTCGATCCAGCGATCATCGAACTTGGCGCGGTTCAAGCCCGTCGAGAACGTGCGGCGCAGGTCGTGAACACCGAAGCTCTGAAAGTCAGGATCATCCTCGCGGATGCGCTCGACGACCGTGTCTATTACGCGGTTGAGCGTGGCGTTGCTGATGGGCGTGTCGCCGTCGTACCGGCCGGGATGCAGGTATCGGCTGGCACCGAACATGGTGCGGAACGCCGTCAGAATGTCGAGCGCCTGATCGCTCAGCGGGACGACATGCGCCTTGCCGGCCTTCATACGCTCGGCCGGGATCGTCCAGCGCGCAGCGGCGAAGTCGATTTCCTTCCATGTGGCGTCAATGAATTCCGATTTGCGGACGCCGGTCAGCAGGACAAACTTCACCGCCGAGCGCAGCGTGGGTGCCGCCGTCACATGATCCAAAGCCGCCAGGACTGCGCGGACTTCGGATGGCGACAGGGCACGGTCACGCGGCTCGAACGTGGCAATGGCGCTGGTCCGGATCGACTCGGCCGGGTTGCTTACGTCCAGCCCGCTTCCTTGGGCATGGCGGAACACCAGCAACACGACCTCGCGGACATGTACGGCGACGGCCGGCCCGCGCTTCTCCTTAACCTCGTCGCATAGACGTTTGAGACGCTGGGGCGTCACCTCTCCCAACTTAAGCTTCGACAACTCTCCCGCAATGGCGCGATCATAGACCGATCGGCGCATCGCCAAGGTGCTGTCGGCCAGTTTCTCAGCTCCCGACTTGGGATCGGCTTTGTGCTTGAAATAGGCTTCCGCCCACCCGCCGAACGTGAATGCCTCGGCCGACGCGGTGCGCTTCTCCACCTTGGCTTTCGACGGCGACTCGCCCCGCTCGACCTGACGCCTGGCGCGCGCGAGCAGCGTCCTCGCCTCCGCAAGCGACACCTCCATTCCGTATTCCAGCGCGTCGGGTGCCCGTGTCAGCTTGCGCGCCGCCTCGGCGCTATATCGGCCAATGGTCAACACCTCCTGCCGACCGTTCACCCGGTACTGGTAGCGGAACGAGATGACCCCGGTCGGCGTGACCGCGGCGTGCATCCCGTCGCGGTCCGTCACCTTGTACAGCTTAGCCTTTGGCTTCAGACTTTTCAGTTCTCTATCAGTGAGATCGCCCATAAATCCGCATCCGGCCAGGGGGCGAACGGATACCAACAAGAGGGGTTGTTGGTAGCGAAAGCCCATTTCTCGACCATCCTGCGCCATACCAACATCGCTACCAACAAAGTGGCTGGGTTGGGGTGACATGCAGCGATACGGAGTGGGAAAAATAATCCTTACCAGTCAAAGAGATCGTGCGATTTCTGGCACGGAGCGAGATGGTCTGAAATGACCCTAGGTCACTCCCACTCGATTGTCCCGGGCGGCTTACTTGTCACGTCGTAAACGACGCGGTTCACACCTTTCACTTCATTGATGATGCGCGTGGCGGTTTCGCCCAGGAATTTCATGTCGAAGGAATAGAAGTCGGCGGTCATGCCGTCGGTGGAGGTCACCGCGCGCAGGCCCACCACGTAATCGTAGGTGCGGCTGTCACCCATGACGCCGACGGTCTTGACCGGCAGCAGCACGGCGAAGGCCTGCCAGATCTTGTCGTAGAGGCCGGCTTTGCGGATCTGGTCGATATAGATGGCGTCCGCCTTGCGCAGGATGTCGAGCTTTTCTCTTGTGATGTCGCCGGGGCAGCGGATCGCGAGGCCGGGGCCAGGGAACGGGTGTCGGCCGACGAAGACGTCGGGCAAACCGAGTTCGCGGCCCAGCTCGCGCACCTCGTCCTTGAAGAGCTCGCGCAAGGGCTCAACGAGCTTCATGTTCATGCGCTCGGGCAGGCCGCCTACATTGTGGTGCGACTTGATCGTCACCGAGGGGCCGCCGGTGAACGAGACGCTCTCGATCACATCGGGATAGAGTGTGCCTTGCGCGAGGAAATCGGCGCCGCCAATCTTCTTCGCCTCCGCTTCGAACACGTCGATGAAGAGCCGGCCGATGGTCTTGCGCTTCTGTTCGGGATCGGTGACGCCCTCAAGCTCGCCCAAAAATTGCTTCGACGCATCAACATGCACCAGCGGGATGTTGTAGTGATGCCGGAACAGGTCGACGACCGTTTCGGCCTCGTTCAGCCTGAGCAGGCCGTGGTCGACAAACACGCAGGTGAGCTGCTCGCCGATCGCTTCATGGATCAGCACGGCCGCAACTGCTGAATCGACGCCGCCGGAAAGGCCGCAGATCACCCTGCCCTTGCCGACCTGCTTGCGGATCTTCTGGATCTCCTCCTCGCGGAAGGCGCGCATGGTCCAATCGCCGGCGAGGCCGGCGACGTTGCGCACGAAGTTGCGGATCAGCCTTGCCCCATCCGGCGTATGCACGACCTCCGGATGGAACTGCATCGCATAGAACCTGCGCGCATCGTCGGCGATCACGGAGATCGGGGAGCCGGCTGCGCTTGCCACCGCACGAAAGCCGGCAGGCAGCTCGGTGACGCGGTCGCCGTGGCTCATCCAGACATCGTATCGGCCGCCCTTCTGCCAGACGCCATCAAACAGCGCGCAATCATCGGTCACTTCGATGGTAGCGCGGCCGAACTCACGATGATGCCCGCCCTCGACCGTGCCGCCGAGTTGCTTGGCCATGGTCTGCTCGCCGTAGCAGATGCCGAGCACCGGCACGCCTGCGGTGAGGATGCTCATAGGCACTACTGGGGCGTTGTCATCCAGCACGGAAGCGGGGCCGCCGGAGAGAATCACCGCTTTGGGCTTCATCTCCTTGAAGGCTGCTTCCGCCTTCTGGAACGGCGCGATCTCGCAATAGACGCCGTCCTCGCGCACGCGACGCGCGATCAGCTGGGTCACCTGGCTGCCGAAATCGACGATGAGAATCTTGTCATGCGCCGAGGCCACGGACGGGCTCGACGATGCGTTGGCTTTTTGTGCTGCTGTCATGGCAGGCAGATACGCGAGCGGACACGCCGCCGCAACAGCGCGAGCGAGCGCACCCACATCCTTGTTTGGGTATGGACAAATGGAATTAGGTCAGTATTGTTGACGTAATATTTCACGCGAGATTCCTCCAATGAAGATTCCGTCCCTCCCCTTTACCGTCACCGACTGGAGCCACGTCGCCGTAACGATTCACCCCGGCGAAACCGGCCAGGCGTTGTGGCGCACGCTCAACATCGGCGATTTGCGTGTCCGAATGGTTGAGTATTCACCGGGTTATCTGGCCGATCACTGGTGTGACCGTGGGCATGTGCTCTATGTCCTGCAAGGCGAACTCGATACTGAACTGCGTGACGGTCGTAAATTCAAGCTCCTGCCCGGCATGAGCTATCAGGTCTCGGACTTCGGTGACGCCGCGCACCGCTCATCGACAACGACCGGTGCGACGCTCTTCATCGTAGATTGAAACTCCCATCAAGACGCTTTCTTCATCACCGACACGAAGAACCCGTCGGTGCCGGTCCGCCGCGGGGTCATCAGCCAGCCTTCGGGCGTCTTCAGCGCGGCTTCGGCGAATGCCTGGGCCCTGTCCGAGAGCACGCTCGCCGTCTGTTCCGGCGTGACGACCGAAAACTCCGGATGGCGCGTCACGAAGGCGGCGACCTGGTCGCTGTTCTCTTCGGCCAGCACCGAACAGGTGATGTAGGCGATCCGCCCGCCCGGCTTCACGAGCCGCACCGCGCGCTCCAGCACTTCAAGCTGATCCTTCAGCCTGATCTCCAACGCCCCGGGACGCATGCGCCATTTGGCGTCGGGGTTGCGACGCCAGGTGCCGGTGCCCGTGCAGGGGGCGTCGATCACGACGAGGTCGGCCGAGCCTCTTATATCGGCGAGCGAATCGGCCTCGCCCTTCGGCGAGCGGATCTCGGCATTGTGGACGCCGGCGCGCGACAGCCGCTCATGGATCGGCGCAAGCTGACGCTTGTCGCGATCGGTCGCGATCAGCCTCCCCTTGCCCTGCATCAACGCCGCCAAGGCGAGCGTCTTGCCGCCAGCGCCAGCGCAGAGATCAATCACCTGCTCGCCGGGCTTTGCCGCGGAAAACAGCGCCGTAAGCTGCGAACCTTCATCCTGAACTTCAACAGCGCCCTTGATGAAATCCTCCTCGGACTGGATGCCGGGATTGCGCGCATCCGCCGAAAGCTCGATCCGTAGGCCCATCGGGGACCATGGCGTCGGCTGAGCTTTCAGGTGACCAAGCGACCGCAGCACCTTGTCGCGGCTGGATTTCAGCGCGTTGACGCGCAGATCGAGCGGCGCGCGGCTTGCCATAGCGGTGGCCTCCGCCGCGCGGTCCTCGCCGAACACTCGTGCAAGGTGAGGATCGAGCCATTCTGGATAGTCGCCGGCGACGGAAGAAGGCGCGTCCTCGAGAGACCGCGAAACGAGCGCAACCCTCTCCGCATCGGTCAGCGGCGTCGGCGCGAACCGGCTGCCGTCGAACAGCGCTGATATAGCGGAGGCATCCATGCTGCGCTCAAGGCGGAGCATGCCGATCAGCCGCGCCCGCGCTGTGTCGGCATCCATCAGGAAGGCGCTCGACGCATAGCGGCGCAGCACATCCCAGACGAGGCCCGCAATGGCCGCACGGTCGCCGGAACCGGCAAAGCGATGCGCGGTGCCCCATTCCTTCAGCGCCTTGGCCGCGGGAATGCGCTGGGTTTCGATAGTGTCGATCAATTCGATGGCGGCCGAGAGCCGGGCAGCGGGAGTCATTTGAAGCTTTCAGATTGAGTTCAACGGATGATGCGTCACGTTTGTACTATTGCGTCACAAGCGGCTCTATCTCCTCATCCTGAGGAGCGCGGAACGCGCGTCTCGAAGGATGAGGCCGCCACCGGGGCCTCGTGGTTCGAGACGGCGCTAACGCGCCTCCTCACCATGAGGGTTTTGACGCAGTGGTTTGGAGCCTTTCGCAAACCGACCTACCACGAGCTGGGAATGAATGGTACCGATCACCCGCCCCATTTGCCGAATTCGTCTCTCAGGACATGACCTCTCGTTCCCGCGGCATGTTCTGCCCGAGGCTTGCTCCATTCCCTAACGCTCTCTTATCGAAGAGGGCGCGGAAAGGCCGGGCGCCGGCTGGCACCCGCAATCCGTGGGCAAGAAATGCACACGGGGTTGGATAGCGAGGCAGCCGGATCACCCCGGCCTTTCC
>JGI24705J35276_12238416_pt1 | contig 21329 bp, 16 predicted proteins | sample TergutNt197P4_FD_35276 | JGI IMG/M metagenome (IMG submission 35276) | reverse complement strand
TATTGATTTATAATTGATAAGACAATAACATTATATAATGAGATATGTATTAGCAAGCTAATAAATTTATCCATTCGTGTAAACACCATTGATTTTAACTGCCATATCAAGCGAATACAGCGGACATGCCAACACAGTGTCACCTCCGTCACTCTTTATGTCAATTTCCTTCAATGTTTTCAGCGTTTCAGGCTCAATAAATACGACATGATAATCACCCTTTTCCAATCGGAGTGTAAGAACTGTTTCATACGTGCCATAATTCGGCTCATAGTACGAACCATTGCTAAAAACAGGGAAGCTGTGATGGATATACATGGCATATTGCCGACCTTTTTCAGCCATCATATTGATGCTGGCGCCGATGGATGATTTACGCACGGTTTCCCTGTCGCGTGTCATTTTGACAAAGTCGAAACTCTCTAAAAACGTTCTGAGGTTACGAAGCCCTGTCAATATCTTACGGTTGTATTCATTTTCGCCGGATGGATTGGACGGTATAAAATATCCGTTCAGCTGATTGAAACCGGCGCCTCCGCCAACCATAAACTCCCATGCCTCCAAACGTGAAATGGCAATCACATCATTCGAGCCTTCTTTGATCCACGAACCAATATAAGCTGTTTCATTAAGTTCGATGGGTTTATTGTAACCATAACAACTGTTGAGAGCCGGTACCCCGCCCACCTGACGCCAGCAAAGTGATATGTATTGTGTAACGATTAGCGCTACCCTGTCATCACATGCGAAATCAACGCCTATTTCTAATTGTTGCGCTAAAATATGCTTTTTGGGTAGCCGACTCTCGGTGGCTATTGCAGTATCAATTTGCTTATCAAGCCAGAGATATGCCTTGTGTGAATGTGTCAACACTGTAGTAGGCTCATCACAGAATTCATAAATAATATTGTCAAAATCGTTCGTTTCTACGATAAGTTTTTCGATGTATTTCAACTGTTCCTGAACAAGCGGCCCGTTATCGAGTGTTTGAAACGTGATGTGGTCGCAATCGCCTATGCCCTGTATGTTGGCGGATTTTTGCAGTGGTGACCAGACCCAGTATTTTTCTTGCATACAATTGAAAAAACAGATCTCAACGATGATATTAAGTTTGTTGGCATACGTGAGAAAATCGCGCAAGCGTATAAAGTATTCAGCATCCCATTTGTTCAGGTCAAACTTGTTTCCACCACCGATATAACCCTGAATGTCCGACCGTGCCCAGGGCGTAATCGTATTTTCACCGGGTGCCATCATATCCTCTGACATCCAATAGCCTATTGGTTCGATAATCGCGCCGGGATAGATCCTTGTATAGTTTAGCCCGTACTCAGCAAGCATGTCTAAGTACTTCACGAAGTCAAAATGTTTATTGATGATTGCGCCGTAATGCTCAGCCGAAGTGATCAGAAGGATTTCCTTGCCTTTGTATTGAAAATAGTGTGGATTCTTTTCGCTGACGCCAATGACGCCTGCAGAAGAATTTCTGAACAGTTCTCCTTTTTTCAGATAATTGAAAGGTTTTTTCTCCAAACCTGTCAATGTGTTTTGTTGTCTGCAAGAGGCAAGTTGTGTGGCTGCCATCCCTCCCAATACTGCGGCTGAGGCAGTTTTTATTGCCGATCTACGATTCATATTTTTAGTGTCTCAAAACGTTAGTAACTTTATCCATGCCTCATCACTTCATCCACTGCTTCCGAGTCGAGATGTCCGCCTACTTTTTTATCGAATGTAATCTTAAATGAATAGGCAAAATCGCAAGGTTTCGTTTGAGGAAAAGAAAGTTTCAGCCCTTCACTGGTTTGTTGCCAACTAATTTTTTCATTTGAACCGATCAGTTGTACATTTAGAATTTTGGCATCGGCAATGGCATTTTTATCAAGTGATTTTATCAACACACCTGCGGTATCGTCCCAATTCAGTACAATGGCGTAGAAGTCATTGCCTTTTGTGGTAAACCGCATGTCGCGGGCTGAATATGCAGTGGCAGTGTTGTCAGTAAACGAACCTTTGGTGGGTTCGGCGTCGCCTTCTCCGAATTTTTTCCAGCAACGCGTTCCGTAAATGGCGTCGCCGTTTACTTTCAGCCATTTGCCAATGTCAAGCAATACAGCCTTTTGTTCTTCGGTGATGGTACCATCGGCACGCGGGCCTATATTTAACAACAGGTTACCGTTCTTACTTACAATATCTATCAGGTCGTGTACGATCTGTTCGGCTGTTTTATTTTCTTCGCCGTCAATATAACACCATGATTTTTTGCCAACGGAAGTGTCTGTTTGCCAAGGAAATACCATCATTTTACCCGATTTGCCACGTTCCACATCCCAGACCTGTATGTTGGTGGGATAGCCCTGTTTGGTATTTACCGCTACCTGTGCGCCCCAATCTAAAGCATTGTTGTAGTAATAGGCTAAAAATTTATTGAAATAGGGCATCAATACCGGATTGTTCACTGTCCAGTCGAACCAAATCAATTTCGGTTCATATTTATTGATTAATTCGTAGGTACGTGTCAGCCATTCACGTGCCATGCTTTCGTCATAAGCTTCCTGGCGGGGAAATCGCCATCCATAAAGGGCAATGGTGGTATCCTGCACATCCGAAGGAAATTTCAATCCTCCATTGTAGAACCACGCATTTTCGGCACGATGGGTCGAAAGGCCAAAAACCAATCCTTCTTGTTCGACAGCCTGTTTCAGCAAGCCTACAATATCTTTCTTGGGTCCCATCTTCACGCTGTTCCATTTATTCAGTTCGCTACCGTACATAGCAAAACCATCATGATGCTCTGCAACCGGCACAACATATTTAGCGCCCGCCTCTTTAAAGATTTTAGCCCATTCACCGGCATCGAATTTTTCTGCTTTGAACATTGGAATGAAATCTTTGTAGCCGAACTTCGTATGTTCGCCGTAAGTTTCGAGATGGTGTTTATATTCTTTCGAATCCACCTGGTACATATTGCGCGGGTACCATTCATTGCTGAAAGCCGGTACGGCATATACACCCCAATGGATGAAAATGCCGAACTTGGCATCGCAAAACCATTCGGGGAACTGATAGTGTTGTGCAATGTTATCCCAATCGGGTTGAAATACTTCGGTGCCTTTCGGTGAGGCTACCGAATCAATGTTAATGGTAGTCGTATTGTTATTTTGACATGAAACAAACATCCATGTTACTAACAGTACAAAATAAAATATTTTATTCATAATTTCATAACTAAAAAAATATCAATATGTTACGTTAAAAAAAGGGAATTTATAAAAACTCCTTATTATCACCATTGTCATTGCGGGCTTTACCCGCAATCTCCTGAAAACGAGGAGAAACTGAAATAATTAGATCCTGAAACAAGTTCAGGATGACGATGAGTGGTTTAGAATTCCCTGAAATCATGTTGATTATAAACATCCGGACAGTTTGAATACCCATGCATATTCGCCCGGGTTGTTGTTGGGAGAAAGCATGGGTGGGGTAATGATTACTCCCTTATTTTTGTAGGAACGATTTATAGGCACATTGCTTCCTAAAAGGGTTACGCTTACGGGGTTTTTACCGACATTGGGAATGGTAATGGCTTTTTCGGGATATTTCGTGCAGATCACATACAAATCTTTTCCTTTTGCAGTAAAGAAGACCGGTGTATCGGGTAGTTTGGCTATGCTCCAGGATGTCGTTCCGTAGATGGCTTCGCCATTTGTTTTAAGCCATTGTCCCATATCCATCAATCGTTGTTGCATGATTACCGGGATACGTCCGTCGGCAGTAGGGCCGATATTTAGCAGCAGGTTACCGCCAATCGCTACCTTTTCTATCAGCAGATGCACCAATTGTTCCGAAGTACTGTAATCCGAAAGATTTTCATTGCGGTTGTAGCCAAACGAATTGCCTATCCCGCGACATTCTTCCCATGGATGATATATCTTGCTATCTTTCACATTGCCATCATGAACCAGGTCATATTCAGTAGTATAATAGCCTCCATGCAAGCTACGGGTTTCCTTACCCCAGCGATCATTGACTACAACCGTTGATTTTACCGGCGATTCGTTATAAAGCCATGATAAAAATTCCGTACTTTTCCATGTTTCGGAAGGGTGATCCCATTCACCGTCCGGCCAGAAGATATCAGGACTGTAACGGTTCACCAAGTCTTTCATCTGCGGGAGCATGTGTTCGTCCACATACTTTGCAACATTTTCTTTGTATAAAGGATTGAACCACTCGTAGAGTGAATAGTAGAAACCCATGCGTAACCCTTCCTTTCGCACGGCTGCAGTCAGATCGCCGGCTAAATCGCGATGCGGCCCGATATCCATTGCATTCCAATTCCAGCTATGGACGCTTGGCCATAAGGCAAAGCCTTCATGGTGTTTGGAGGTAAGCACCACATAACGCGCTCCGGATTCTCGAAATAACTTCGCCCAATCGTCAGGTTTGAACATTTCGCATGTAAAATCCTTTACAAAATCCTGATATTTAAAATTTTCGCCGTAATGCTTATTGTGAAAGGCTGTAAATAAAGGATTTACTTTGTTTTGCCTATCCATCAGTTTTCCCCAGTACCATTCGGCGTAACAATCGTAAATGCCGGCGCCATCAGAAGGTAGTGGACCCCAGGCAGGTACGCTGTAAAGTCCCCAATGAATAAAAATCCCGAATTTGGCGTCGGTAAACCATTGCGGAATGGGACGACTGTCTATTGATTCCCAATTAGCTTCATACTTTTGTTGGGACGTTATGTTGAGAATAAATGCCCCAATAAATATTGAAATGAAAAGAGATTTCTTCATAATTTGAAAACCTTATTCCGATATGTTATTTTACAATTTCAACTATACAGCAATCGAATTTTACAGATTTCTAATCCAAATATTCCGGAAACCTACTGCTGTGCCATGATCCTGAAGTGATATCGGCAGACGTCCGTGAGGGGTGTACGAGGGTAAGCCGGTGTACGGAGTGTGACCTTTCAAAATGTAATTGTTTTGTATCAAAATGCCGTTCAACACTACCGTGATCATGGCAGGCGACACTAATCCGTTGCTGTCGAATACAGGCGCTTTCCAGTAAATGTCATAAATTTGCCATTCGCCGTTTTTGGTGTAAGCGTCCACCAAGGGTGCACTCTGTTTATAAATGCTTCCTACCATGCCATTCACGTAGGTCGGATTATTATCTCCGTCAAGCACCTGCAATTCGTAGGTGTTTTGGAGGAAAACGCCGCTGTTCCCACGATTTTGACCGTGATAGTTTTCGGCAGGAGGAGATTTAAATTCAATATGCAATTGGCAGTCTCCAAAATATTCTTTTGTTCGGATGCCACCTTTACCGGGTACGATATACATTGCCCCATTTTCTATTCTCCATGGTGCAGGTTCGGGTCTGTTGCCTGCTTCCACGCGGTTTGAGGATTCCCATTTTGATAAATCCGTGCCGTCGAACAGGATGATGGCATCCGATGGTGGTTTTGCGCCAACGCCGGGTGCGACTTTGGGCGGTACAGGGGTGTACCACTCGGTGCTCTCCGGCGCCCAGCTTGGAGGACGTTGTTGGCCCTGCTGTGCAAAAACAATTACCGTTACGGTAAATAATGCGATACAAATAATTACTTTTTTCATTTTTTTGTGATTAAATTGTTTGTTATTAATAAATTATGATAGTTTAGATTTCTTTATATTATTCTTGTCATTCATATTATTCTTTCCACCAGCGTTCTTTTTCTTTTTTGATCATATCGTCCAAATAGATAAGCTGGTCATCGCGGTTGCGTTTGCCTCCTGGCGCTTCACGCATGGTTCCACCGTTGTAATGAGGTGAAATATTACAGTTCAGGTCAAGACTTCCGCATAACAGTCCGATCCCGTTTACATCGAAGGTGCGAATATCCTTAAATGTTTGATTGGATGATGTTCTCACGGTAGGATCCTTGTCGGGATTTTGAACATCGCGGCCAGCAGTGTCGAAAATGCCATACCCCATCGTCTGATCCAGTACACTGATAACAAAACGCACCTGATTATCGGCAGCGCGTGCGTGAATAAGACTGCGATAATATCCTGCAACAGGGAAAAGGATAACTTCCGCTCCTTTCAAGGCGAACAGTTGAGTTACATCGGTAAACCAACTATCATAGCAGATCACCATGCCAACCTTGCCGAAATCGGTTTCGAAAATACCTGTTTTTGTACCTGAAGTGATACCGCTATCGGTAGATTCGGGGCTATACGGGTGGATTTTATCGTATATCCCGACTAATTGACCACTTCGATCATAAAGCACTCCTCTATTGTATTTTTTGCCGTCAGCTTTATCTATCACATAAACCGAAGCGCCCACATACATTTTATGTTGAGAGGCCAGCTTTGCCAATAGAGTCAATACCTCCCCGCCCTGTGTTGCGTCTTGTCCTCCACTTTGCGATACCATTTCAGGATAAAGCAGTAAGTCGGCATTATCTTTGGCAGCTTGTCCGGCAACGGCTGTCATTTGGTCGTAGTTCATTTGACCCTGTGTACAGGCAAACCTTACCCAACGGGGTTGAACAGGGTCAACGGGTGTTATGGACAGTTCACGAATTTTAACTTCACCGTCCGGATTAAACCGGTAATAGATTCTTAGTTCGGCGTTGGCTGTTTGATTGCCAGTCACAACGATGGTTTCCCGCCCTTCTACCATGCCATTGTCCAACTTATAAAAACTGAAAATGCCGTCCTGAGTTCTCGTTCTGCATTGGAAAAGCAGGTTGCGTTGCGGATTTACATCATCGGAGATCGAAAAGAGGACTTTGTATTCATACGTTCCGGGAGCAAGATTGGTTGTTGTGGAAATGTAAGCAACGGCAGCACGGTCACCGCCTCCCGTAAGAGACAAATATCGGCTTTTAGCATCTTCATTGAGTACAAAAACGGGGACATGGTCCTGCTGGAAAGTAGTCAGTTTCCAGCCATCAGGTAATGAACCGGTAATGCCTTCTGAAAAATCGGATCGGAATGTAGTAGTCTGTGCCATAGTTGTTGAAAGGGCATAAAAAATGAAAATAGTTGATAGTAGAAACTTTTTCATGATGGTTTATATTTATTTGAAGACAAAAGTAATGAATCGAAAGAATCAGAGGTTGCACAAAATCGATTTTTTGTAGAAAAAAATCGATTTTCAATTTTATCCGAACACTTTCAGAAATTAATGTATATATTTGCAATGGAGATACGCAATGCACTGCGTATCTACAACCAAATATGGGTAAGAAAGAAAATTTAAACCTGATTCTGTTGAACGTTGCCCGTAAACTGCACGATGCCGATTGGAACTGGAAGGGGGTTAACAGTCCTTTTGCACGTATTTATATGGTAGAAAGCGGGTCGGCTAAAGTGATCATGCCGGATGGTACGCATACGATTGAGCCTGGGTATCTTTATTTAGTTCCCGCTTTTGTCACCCACGGTTACGAGAACGACAGTATTTTCACGCTTTACTACATTCATATTTATGATGAGCAAAATATTTTCGAGCGATTAAGTTTTCCATTCAGAGTGGAAGCAAACGAATCGGACGGGACATTGATAAAGCGTTTATTAGCCATCAATCCCGGACGGGAATTGAATCGTTCCGACCCCGATGTGTACGACAATCATCCAACTCTTATACAGAGCATTGCCCGTAACGATCAGTTTCCCTATTATACAATCATTGAAACAAAAGGGATCTTACTGCAATTGTTTTCAAGGTTTCTGGAAAAAGCCAGTTTTAAGCAGGAAATAGTGGATAAACGGATTGTAAAGGTAGTACGCCACATAAGGGAAAATATCAACCGGAATATAGCTATTGACGAGTTGGCATCCCTTTGTTTTTTGACGAAAGATCACTTTATCAGGCTTTTCAAGAAAGAAATGCAATGTACCCCTATACAGTATATAAATCAGAAAAAAATTGAAAAAGCGCAACTCATGTTGATTATAGGCGATAAATCAATAAAGGATATTGCTTACGAACTTGCGTTTGAAAACATTTCATATTTTTACCGGTTGTTCGGAAAGTTTATGGGGATGCCTCCCAACCGGTACAAAGAAAATGGACTGAAAGAAAGAACTGAAAAGCGCCGGTAGCTAAAAAAAAAGGTATCCCAGAACCCCGGCCAGTATAATCAGGCGGATAATTCCGGTTTTAAAAAAATAGGCTAAGACAAAGGTTGCGATAGCGATAGAGTTGCTTCGCCAGTCAATGAAATTATGACTGTTCATCAATAGAAGAGCGGCTGCGGCAATCAGTCCGATGGCAGCAGGTTTCATCCAAAGCAGTGCAGCAGTGACGTATTTGTTGTTTTTAAACATGAAAAAGAAACGGCATATACCAATCATAATCAGAACAGAAGGCAGACAAACCGCGAAAGTAGCTAAAACAGAACCCAATACATTCCCGTTGGTAACGGTATAACCGATATAGGTTGCACAATTGATGCTGATGGGTCCGGGAGTCATTTGCGAAAGCGCCACAATATCGGTAAATTCGGCTACATTCAACCATTTATTTACCTCCACTACTTCGTATTGTATCATGGAAAGCATAGCGTACCCCCCGCCAAAACCGAAAAGTCCTATTTTGAGGAAAACGATGAATAACGCTATGTATGTATCAATCATTACGATTTGAAAAATTTAAAATTTAAAATTTAAAATTTAAAAATTAAAGTCTTGACTCCTAATTCCTAATTCCTGATTATTAATTCCTAATTCCTGATTTTCTAAAGACTATTCCCAAGACACCGGCTATGGCCATCACCCATACAGGCGAAATGCCCAATACCCATACCGTTAACGCTGAAGCAAGGGCAATCAATATGATGCAGTACTTGAAACCACTTTTTTTCAACATATTGACTACAGGTAGCACGATCAATGCCACCACAGCTGGCCGAATCCCGGAGAAAATACGTTCAACGACAGGATGATCCTTCAATCCGGCAAAAAAAACAGCTACCAGCAAAATAGCTGTAAATGCCGGTATGACAACCCCCGATACTGCAACTACCATCCCTTTGATTTTCTTTAATTTGTATCCTACAAAAACAGCCGTATTGATAGCGATAGGGCCGGGAGCTGATTGCGCTAAGGCAAGCATATCTGTAAAGTCCTCTTGTTGAATCCATTTACGGTTAACAACCACTTCTTTTTCGATCAAAGGAATCATCACATACCCTCCCCCCAACGTGAAAGCGCCTATTTTAAAAAAAGAATAAAACAAGTCTATATAAAATCTCATGCCTTGATTTTTTCAATCATTCATTGTAAAAAGTCACGAAATTAAGCAAAATGAACACATAACGGATGGTTTCAAAGAAAAAATCATCTTAATAATTTTCATTTTTTCAATTTTCTCCTGAATTTAGTTCAGGAATCAATTAAATATGTACTTTTGCGCCTTGAAAATGAAACATTCAATTCAGACAACACCGATAAGCGAAACGACATTTCGTATTCTAATTGCTTTAAGTGCGATTCATTTTATAAATGATGCTTTACAGGCTTTGCTTTCAGCATCTTATCCATTATTAAAGGATGATTTGCAGATTAGTTTTGCGCAAATCGGGTTGATTACATTAATCTATCAGTTGGCATCATCTGTCTTTCAGCCGTTTATAGGGTTTTATTTTGACAAAAAACCGTCAATATGGTCATTGCCGACGGGTATGTTATTTACATTGACGGGATTGATTTCATTGGCTTTTGCCTCCCAGATATATACGGTATATATAGCTGTTTTTTTGATTGGAAGCGGCTCGTCAGTTACCCATCCCGAAGCCGCAAAATTAACTTCGATGGCCTCGGGAGGCAAACGCGGGATGGCACAATCGCTATTTCAGGTAGGAGGAAACTTTGGTGGTTCGCTTGGCCCACTGTTGATTGCTTTCTTCGTTTCGCCGTTTGGACGTCATTATATGGCCTGTTTTTCCATTTTATCGTTGGTGGCGTTTATCGTAGCGATACCAGTAAGTAAGTGGTATAGAAGAACATTGCAGCTGATTGCCGAAAAAAGCAGAGACAAACACAAGAGAATACAAACACCGTTTCCTTTGGGAAAAACAGTATTTTCAATTATTATCCTGTTGGTTTTAATCTTTTCCAAGTATGTCTATATGACAAGTTTATATAGTTATTACACATTTTATCTGATTGAAAAATTTGGAATAACGATACAATATTCACAGATTTTATTGTTTGTGTTTTTAAGCGCAACAGCTCTTGGAACGATGGTTGGTGGTCCGGTAAGCGACAAAATCGGGCGCAAATATGTGATTTGGATATCCATTCTTGGCGCCTCGCCTTTTGCTTTGATGCTGCCTCATGTCGGATTGTTTTGGACTGTTATACTGAGTTTTTGTACAGGGTTTGTGCTATCGTCCGCTTTTCCCGCCATTATTGTTTATGCGCAGGAATTGCTTCCCGGCAAGTTAGGTCTTATTTCCGGTTTATTCTACGGTTTTGCTTTCGGCATAGCCGGCATAGCTTCCGCTGTACTTGGAAAGATGGCCGATGCACATGGCATCGAGTCAATTTATCATTTATGTGCGTATATGCTCTTATTGGGTTTAATTGCCTGGTTTTTACCGGATTTGAAGAAGAAAGAATAATGGTTGATAATTAATGGTAAATGTAAAGTGACTCCTCAAAACGGCTTAATGGGGAGTGCATTTGGCTAAGGCCGATTTTCAATTCAATTTGTCGCATTCCACTTTCTCATTAATGGATTGCCCTGAAAGGGCAACAGCATCAGGATAGGGCGTCGCCCTATTATTCAGGCATACCTCCCATTTTAGCCCTGAAAGGGCTTGATCATGATTTCGCCCTTTCAGGGCTTTTTCGAAAGGGGGCATTCAATTCGTAGGGCTTCACCATACGCTATTGACTATCAGGATTTCAGCCTTAACCTTATAGCAATGGGACGATGTCCTACGCTATTGATTACACGGCTTTCAGCCTTAATTTGTGCGACAAATTGAATTGAAAATCGGCCTTAGCCAAATGCACCCTTAATGGGGAAAATTTTGGATAATATTCAGATTATTTTTACCTTTGTCGTTTCTGATTTGAAGTAACACTATAATTTGAGAAATATATGAAACGTCGTGATTTTATACGAAGAAGCGCATTAGCAGGTGCAGGAGCTGCATTAACGCTTAATTTTGAAAGTTTGCAGGCAGCTTTGGAGACAAACTCCGTTATTTTACAAACAGCTCCTGATATGGTAGCTGTGATGGGTGGAGAGCCGGTGGCCATGCTCAACAGGGCATTGGATGAGTTGGGTGGTATCGGAAAGTTTGTTAAAAGCGGGCAAAAAGTAGTTATTAAGCCGAATATCGGTTGGGATCGTGTGCCCGAACGGGCAGGCAATACTAATCCGCTACTCGTTGCAGAATTGGTAAAAAAATGTTTGGGGGCAGGCGCATCCAAAGTAACGGTATTCGACAATACGTGTGATACATGGAATAAATGCTATGTATCGAGTGGCATTGAAGCGGCAGTGAAAGCAGCAGGCGGTACGGTTGTTCCGGGAAATGAGGAAAGGTATTTTAAGGAGGTGGATCTTCCGCAGGGAATAGCGATTAAAAAAGCCAAGATACATGAAGCGTTGATAGATGCGGATGTCTGGTTTAATGTACCTATCCTGAAGCATCACGGAGGAGCCAAATTTACTTGCGCCATGAAGAATTATATGGGTATTGTCTGGGACAGGCGGGCTTTTCACAGTAGCGACTTGCAGCAATGTATTGCCGACGTTTGTACCTGGCAGAAAAAACCTGTACTAAATATCGTTGATGCTTATCGTGTATTGCATCAGAATGGGCCGCAGGGAAGAAGCGAGGCCGATGTAGCGTTGGTGAAATCTCTGATTGCAGCGACTGATATTGTAGCAACCGACGCAGCAGCGTTACGTCTTTACAATCAGGTAAAACCTCTGACGATAGAAGAAGCAAGCCATATAGGCAAAGGCGAAGCGTTCAGATTAGGGACTACCAATCTTGATAATCTCAATATCAGGCGGATACAATTATAGTAGAGACGGATAATTATCCGTCTCTATATATCGCAATCCTTGATTTTTGACTTATTAGAAGCCCCCTGTTAGATTGACCCTTACTATTGATATATATGAAGTCTGTGCATTCCTTAAAAGTATTGCGGGTCATACTCGCAATACTGTTTTTTACCCCTTTTCTTCTTTATTTTATATTGCCAACCCATAAACTGCCTGTTTTTTTACATGCAATAGGGCATATCCAGTTGTTTCCTGCTATCCTAAACGGGATGTTTATTTTGGTTTTTTTCATAGTAATCATTACCTTATTTTTTGGACGGATTTATTGTTCCGTTTTATGTCCGGCCGGTGTATTACAGGATATAATTAATCGTTTGTTCTGTATAGGGAAAAAGAAGAAAAAAGGGAACAGGCGTTTTCGGTATCACCGGTCATACAATTGGTTACGCTATGTCTTACTGGCATTGACATGCGGTTTAGCGCTTTTCGGATTCATGGAGTTATTGATTTGGCTTGATCCTTACAGTAATTTCGGACGGATAGCTGCCAATCTTTTTCGTCCCGTAGCTTATGGTATCAATAACATTTTAGCTTACGGGCTGAATAAAGCAGGAAATTATACGCTGGTATATACCTCCATTCGCACGATTACGACTGCTTCGCTCATTGCAGCAAGTATAGCATTGATTGTATTCACAGTAATGGTCATATTACGCGGACGTTTGTTTTGCAATACGTTATGTCCGGTTGGATCATTGCTTAGTTTAGTTTCACGCTACTCTTTTTACCGGATCACTTTGGCTAAGGATCAATGTATTCAATGTAAATCATGCGAACAGACCTGTAAAGCGGAAGCTATCAACGTGGAAAAAATGACGGTTGACCAGTCGAGATGCGTAGATTGTTTTAACTGTCTTTCTTCCTGCAAAAAAGATGCGATTCATTACCGATACAATCCCTCTTTTACTAAACAGACATCAGTTATTGACGCCAATGTAGCAATGAAAAAAAGCCGGAGAACATTTATTGCAACCGGTGCGACTGTAGCTGCCTCATTTCCTGTCGCTATGCTGAATGCCCAACAGCATCGGCGACGTTTTCAGCAACGTCATCAACATCATCATGGCTTATTTGTACCTGTCACTCCTCCAGGTTCGTTGAGTATCGCTCGTTTCCAGGAAAAATGTACGGCTTGCCATCTGTGTGTGACACGGTGTCCGAGCCATGTACTGCGTCCTACAGGCTTTGAGTACGGATTCGGGTATTTGTTGAGGCCGCACATGTCATTCATTGACAGTTTTTGTAATTATGAATGTACGGTTTGTGGAGAGGTATGCCCTACAGGAGCCATCCTACCCATTTCAGCAGAAGAGAAAAAGACCATCCAAATAGGGATAGCCCGCCTTTACCTCGACCGCTGTATCGTGCACACGGAGGAAACAAGTTGTGGCGCATGTTCCGAGCATTGCACAACCCAGGCTGTACACATGGTACCCTATAAAGGTACTTTGACCATTCCACAAATAAATCCTGATTTATGTATCGGTTGCGGCGGATGCGAATCAATTTGCCCGGTCAGGCCGCACCGTGCCATTATCATTGAACCAAATGAAATACATCGTAAAGCAGAATTGCCCCCGGAAGAAGAAAAGTTGGAAATTAAGTTAGATGGATTTGGTTTTTAGCGGATTTTTTCTTTGCCTTAACTGCTATTAGCAGGATCGCAATACCTGCTCCGCAGAGATATGCGAAAATGCCACTGAGATGGTCATTTTGTCCGTAGGAATGCATTCCGCTCAGCAAATAATTAACGCCGAAATAAGTCATTAGCACCGAAGCAAATGCTACGACCGAACAAAGATTTAACAGCCACATATTATCCCATTTACGCAACAAATGAAGATGTGTAACCATCGCATATACAATCATGGTTATCAATGCCCATGTCTCTTTAGGATCCCAGCCCCAGTAGCGCCCCCATGATTCATTGGCCCACACGGCTCCCATAAAGGTACCAATAGTCATCAATATCAAGCCAAAATTTAGCGAAATTTCATTGATTAAGCTTAATTCGCGTATCACTCCGGTATAATGATTATTCCTGAGTAAAGCCATTAGCAACAAGTTGCATAGTCCGATTAAGCAACTGATCCCGAAAAAACCATAAGCAGCCATCAGTATAGCTACATGAAACATAAGCCAGGGAGATTTCAGTACGGGAACCAACGGATTGATTTGCGGATCCATCCAATTTAAGCCGGACACAAAGAGAATGATGCCGGCAAAGAGTGTTGCCAGAGCAAGTGTGACGGGACTTCGTCGTACAAACACCCATCCGGCCAATACAACCACCCAAGCCATAAAGACCATTGTCTCGTACGAATTGCTCCAAGGAGCATAACCGCCTATTTTCCAGCGCATAGCTATTCCTGTCATGTGAAAAAGAAAGATAATCAAAATGCAAACACCTAATATGTTGACCATTAGTGGACTGCTAAAAACTCTGTTTGTTGCGTTCCCGTCGTTGCGGGTATGACCTGCAATCTCCTGAAAATGAGGAGACTTTGAAACAAGTTCGGCATGACGATGAGAGTTGTTTAAAGTCCCAATTTTTTTATTTCGAGGATTTATCCCGAATAATGAAATAAATGAGCACAACAGAAGCAATCCTCCCAACGATAAATAACCGATCTTACACCACCGGAAAATTTCTAATTTATTGTATTTTAATTCTAAAGAAATTACTTGTACATTCAATCCAGGTATATTGTTATTGGCTGTCTGATAGGTTGTTATCTTTTTCAACGTTTCGTCTGCGTTGCTCCAGTTGCCGGATTTTAGAGCCTCTTTCACTTCCGACAGATACCAATCAAACACATTCGCAATAAACGAGGAATCATGACTACTAAAAACCGATAAATCATCGCCGGGCGCAAACCAAAACTGATCAGGGTCGTCTTTTTTGGGAAACAACCGGATTAATTGATAAGAGAACAACTGATGCAGAATATTCACCTTTTCATCCAATTTAATCAATTCCTTATCAAATCCGGTACGCTCTATCGGCGCTTTCCGGTAAACTTCATTCAGTTTTTGCTGTAACTTATACGTCCCGTCTTCATAGAACATATCTAAATAGGCATATTTATTTGCAGGCAGATCATAAAAAGCGGAAATTGTTTCATTCGAACAGGTTATCAACGGAATACGCATCCACATTTCGGGCAAGGCGAGGAGGCTGATTAAAAACTGGTCGGCATTAAGTTGACCGAACCGGGTGTTTTGATGCAGTTTCCGCAGTATTTCGGACGAAAAAGTATTGAGCGGGATGATGCGTCCATTAGCGGATTGGACTGGAATAGCGCCAAACCGTCCGGCATGTGCTTGTGGTACAGCCAATTTCTGTACAACATCCGTTATAGATCCCGTCATTATATCTGTTCGGGGTTGTCCTGATAAGTCAACTAACAGCCCGATGACAAAGGTTAGAAAAATCAGCGAAGTCCGCAATAGTTTGTTCAATCAAATATTCAGTTATTTAGTCATTTTCTCAATCTCAATTCATAATTGACGATTTTTAGCGCATGATTACCTATCTTCAATACATATATTCCCCTCGTTCTCAAAGGTATATCCATAACATCGGAGGTGGCTATGCACCGGTACACCAACGTGCCCGTTATACTGTAAATACTCAGCGTTTCGCCCGGAGTAATGCCGGTTACATGCAGCGATCCGTTGCGCATCCAGGCCTGAAGCGGGTTAGGTTCCGACAATTCGGAAATACCGGTAGGTCCAACCGAAATAGAGATCTCAACATTGTGCACAATGGTATAGTTAGTGGTATCTGCCGGCGTATAGAATGCTTTATATATTTGCGTATTCTCCGCATTACTAATCACTATTGTAGAATCTTCCCATTCCCAATTTTCGGGTAATTTCACACTCAAAAGATAGTCACCGTATGCGGCATATAGACCGGTTGGAGTTGTGAATGAGGGGATGGCTTTTGCAACCGTAATAATCAATCCGGCTTGTGCCGGTTGGTATTCGTCATCCTCCGCCTTGGTTGCCTGCACGATTATATCGCCTGCTCCGGTGATTTCGATTTCGCCTGTGTTGGCATCTATTGTGGCATTTCCTGCAATAACCTCAAAAGTAACTGCTCCATTGCCGCTACCACCTGTGGTTGACAGGATAAAGTTATCATCACCGAACACTTTGTCATCCACTGCGTCTATTTCAAATTTATCCTGTTCATATTTGGTGACTGCAAAACGTACCGGCACACTTATTGAGAAATCATTACCAAGATGTTTGCCGCTGAAAATCAGTTCATCGTTGTATTCTCCTAATGGAAGTCCATCCTTAAGTCGGATGCTTACTGATGCATAATAGCCGCCTTTACCTGTTGTTTGTGCCTGAATATCCGTAGTTAAAATTTCATACCCCGACGCATCGCCCTCTTTTAGCGCTGCCGTAATATTATCTAAAATACCGTATGCAACAATAGCAATCGTCTGGGGCGGAAAAGAATAATCATTATCGAATAATACTGTTCCGAAATCTTTACTTACAGGTATGGCTTCTATTTTATTAATCGTCGAGTTGGTATTTAGCCACGACACTCTGTTTTTCCACCAATCCTTCATAATTACTACCTGTTGAGCATGATCAGGGTCGTATTCGTCGCGATAACCGCCGGGTATGAACCATCGTTTGGCATCCTCCAATGCCGCTGTTCGAATCGTTTCTCCCTGTGTATCTATATAGTCGGCAATAGCCACAATCTCATTATATTTTTCATTCCAACGCTCTTTATATTTAGCCACAAACACCGGATCGTCAAACAAACGAAGGAAAAAGGGCGGTAGGTTGAGGCGACCTCCGAAAGTTGAGAAATAATTGTGTTGAATACCGGTAAACGAAAAGGCCCAATCAAAATCCCACAAGGGCCCCATGCAAATTTTTTCGTCTTGATCTATTTTGTAAACAAAGCAACTTTTCGGATACCTTTTTCCGTCGGTAGCGTTATAATGTCCGATCTCCGTATTCATCACGAGTTCATTGACCATCAGGAAATCAACAAATGCGTTCATATCCAATAAGTCCCTGTATCCGTTTTCGGGAAAGTTAAGCGACACCATTGAATCGCACAATTGGTTCATATCGTTCTTAATGAAATCATAAAACGGGTTATCACTGTCTTCCGGATCGGGTGCATATTCAGGCGATTTGATCATGACGGGTAACTCAAGATTATCTGTCCGGAATTTCGGGTCTTCATCATAGTATTCATCCATTTCCACAAACCATCCTCCATTAGTCTCGACGATTCCTACTCTTCCCGGAGCACCCGGAGGCCCTTCCGGATCGGCCTGCCGATGTTCGGTCAGCGTATATAAACCATCATATCTGCCATTATAATAGACATGAACAGGTTGATAGGTACATGTGAAAGGCATTTGGAATACACTTTCTCCTAATTTAAATGCAACGGCTGTAGTGAGGAATGTAGGGTCTAAATATTCCGCCAACAACACCCAGTTTTCACGCGCCGCCTTACCAAAGAGAGATATATCTTCCCGAAAACGTACCCTATAGGGTTTCTTGGGATAGGTCCATGTTGTATTACCCCGTCCTCTTATCCGATGGTATTGTGAACCATAATTGCCAAACGAAATATTGTTGCTATCATCATTGGGGTCTATCAAAGTGAACGTTGTCATATTCGTCCAATTATCTTTGGATGTAACCTCAACACCACCCTGAGTTTCGATTTTAATCACAGGAATCCCGGTTGCCTGGGGAGATATAAAATGTACGGTGTACTGAGCATCGCCACATAACGAATAAACGATATCTTTACTGAAGTCGTTTTCTGTTACCCCACTTTCCTGTACCGCGTCACCGATTTTTACCTCATCGCAATCATCAGTGTCTGCTATTTCAAATAGTGCCGTCAGATGTGTAATGTCATCAATCCATCGTTGGGTGGTAAACGTAATTGTAAGATTATCATTGTCTATAATGCCTTCAAAATCTTCTTCATTGATATCCCAACCCAAGGACGGGGCTGAAAATTTGAAAGAAGTAAACATTTGAGCATGTACTGAAAACGACAGGAGAAAGCACACCATAATCATGAGAAAAATCTGTTTTACAAAATAAGGTCTGTTTACCATGTTAATTAATGTTAAGTATTATTATTGATCAAGTAATATGCAAAGATAATGATTTTCTGATAAAAAATTTCCCTCTTTTGGAGGAGTTAGGGGAGTCGTCAATTCTCAATTTACCTGATTGTCTGTATAGTGTATGTATGCGGCTATTTTTTTCAAACAGACATAGTAAACAACTTGTGGCCAACAGGAAATAGCCGGTATAGGTCACAGTCCGACCGGCAATATCCTGGTTTACCGATAAAATAGTCCCTTTTTCGTCAACGTCATACGATGCCTGAAAAAAACGGTACCCCTTTACATCCAATACATTATTCATAAAGACACGTTCATGGCGTATTTTATCGCCAACATGTACAATCAGCTCACTCTCATAAGCGGAAGGACTCATCGAACCCGGATACCGTGTCAGCGAAAATTTGACTAATTCCACCTTAAAAGGCAACGTCATAATGCTTTGACCATGGTTTGTATCAACGATAACGCGGTTACTTATTTCGCCTTTCCTCAAATGTAAAATACCTTCTTTTCCGAATAGATGGGTAATCATTGCGCCTGAAAGAATGATGATCAGTGCAAAATGAAACAACAATAATCCCAAACGTCTCCGGTTGAACCAATGATGATGGATTGCAAGCATCAGAAAATTCACGACAAGTAAAAACTGAATCAAAAAGAAAATGGGGGAGTAGTAGATCGCTACTTTGGCAAGCGTTGTTCCGTAGGCTTTCTCAATCAATGTTGCGGCTGCCATACATATAGCAAACAGCGCCAACAACACCATCATTGTCTTATTTGAGGAAAAAACTTTAATAAACCAGTCCACCACTTATACCATTAGGAATTACACTTTCACTGCTTCACCAATTCCCCTCTATTGGAGGGGTAGGGGAGGCGTTTAGTTATAATCCGGATTTACAGGATAATTTTTCCATGTCTTATATCTTCCGCCAAGCGCATCAACTGCATTAATCCAACACAAATCGTCCTCAGACTGCAAAATATTTCCAACCGATGAATTACTTACCAACCAGGAATCCTGAGCGATTTCATCAGCTAATTGATTTTCACTCCATCCTGAATATCCTATGAAAAACTTTATATTTCCTTCGACAGTACCTCCTTGCATAATATAGCGCTTCAATTTCTCGAAATTCCCGTCAAAATACAGATTATCAATAATTTTCACTCCATCCGGAATAATTTCATTACCCAATGCGTGAATAAAAAACAAATGATTGGAATGTACCGGACCACCCAGATAAATCGGAATTTCCGGATAAAATTTCATTTCAGGGAAAAAATTGTTCACAATCAAGTTTGTACGTTTATTCAAAACAAATCCCATCGAACCGTTTTTATTATGTTCAACCAACAAAATAACGGCACGTTGGAAAAAGACGCCCTGAAGAAAAGGCTCTGAAATCAGAGTTCTGCCCTTTCCCGGTCGTATGGAATTGTGTCTTATTTTGAAAATATCTTTATCTTGTGCCATTGCTTTTTTATAATAATAAATCAGTTATTCAATTATTCAGTAATTCCTGCCTTGGAATGATTCGCTTCAAACAGTTGCAATCTTTCTTCAAGCAACTCATATTGATAAGGCTTAATAAATGAAGTGCATACACGAAGCCCTTCCTGATTACTTCCTGTCGTACTCAACGAAATGGCGCTGATGCCATAGTAAATAAGTGTTTCCATCAATTGTCCGCCGCTCATTCCCGGATAGGTTATCGTAAAATAGAAACCGTCGGCGATTGGCTCATCTAAGTCGCGGTCATATACAAGACGAAACCCATGCTTCGTAAAAATCTGTTTCAGTCGGGCAGCCCTGCGACCATATTCCTTCACATCCCCGACAAAATTGAGCGTACCGTCAGAGGCGGCCTTGAACATGGCGGCCAAGGCATATTGTGCCGAATGGCTTGTCCCTGAAGATAGCGCATAAAGTACCCTGTGGATATAGGCCGAACCAAAAGTTCCGCCACCATAGCGTTGTGTCAATCCCGGATATGCCCTGCCATATAATTTATCGGATATCGCTGCTATCCCTATTCGCTGTCCTGCGTAACTGAATGATTTCGATGCTGATATCTGTAAAATATAATAATCCGTATAATTGGCTACGCTTGGTTGATAAGGCGGCTGGAACGGTTTACCCAGCTCTTTCCGGAAATCCATGGCAAAATACGCCAAATCCTCAATCACAACCGTGTCGTAGCGGGTGGCCATTTCGCCGATAATCTTCAATTCATCGTCCGTGAGGCAAAACCATGCCGGATTATTCGGATTCGAATAAGTAATGGCAGCAATATTCCCTTGAGAGAGATATTGTTCGAGCATGAGGCGTAATTTTTCGCCGCGATATTCATAGACGTCAAACGACGCCATTTTGTATCCCATTACAACAATCTGTTGTTTCTGAACGGGAAATCCCGGATCAATAAACAGAATAGTGTCTTTTTGCGTGTTGCATTGTCCGCAAGTCAGAAACGAAGTATAGGTTCCCTGCATCGAACCTGTAACCGGCACACACCCTTCGGGCGCCACATCAACGTTGATAAAAGCCTTGATAAAGCGCGCCGCCTCTTGTTTGAGTTCAGGCAGTCCGTTGATATTGGGATAGATGGCAGCGATTCCGTTTTGTAATGCTTTGATTTCAGCCTCAACGCCGACCTGTGCCGGTTTCAATCCGGGCACCCCCATTTCCATGTGGATAAACCCGGTATTTGTTTCCTGCTCCAACTGTCCTGCAATCGCCACCACTTCACGAATCGTCGCCTTCCCGAAATCCGGCAACCCATAACCGTCAATCACCTCTCTTACCTTCCGGCAATCTACCGGCGTATTATCTATATCCATGATTTTGTTTGTTAGAGAAAACAAAGGTAACATTTCTTGACAAAAAATGAAAAAAAAATTGCCTGATTCTAAATTACCTTACTAACATCCCTTTCAAAATTCCGATCGAAGCAAACGAGTCTCTGAAAAAAAAACAGGTTTTTTTGTGTTACTCTCTACTTTCGCTATATTTGCGAGATTAAACAAACAAGATGATGGGATTATTTCAAAGCGTTATTCTAAAAAAATACCTTTCTGTCGGGAACG
>JGI24705J35276_12238418_pt1 | contig 21336 bp, 16 predicted proteins | sample TergutNt197P4_FD_35276 | JGI IMG/M metagenome (IMG submission 35276) | reverse complement strand
CGGGGCGCGACGCAGTCGCGAGCCCGGAATCCATAACCACTGATCGGGGTTATGGGTTCCGGGCCTGGCCCTTCGGGCCATCCCCGTTGCGCACTTGCGCAACGTGGAACGACAAAAGCAAACAGTTCGACAAACCGACGCACAAATTGCCGGACGCCCCCTTTACACTCGGCTGTGATGTCGGCGCCCATCCGAATTCTGGTAGCATCGGTTCACTATGAAGCGGGGCGAGATTCCATCGACTCCAAGAAGAAAACACAGAGAGAAGCGACCAGAATTCTGCGCTGCACCATGTCCGCACTTCCTCTCGGGAAAGGCCCGGGATCGGAAGAGACTACGACCGGACGCCAACGGACACGTTCATTGGCCAGTCTGCGCGGAACGAGATCAGCGGCTTAAGAGCGAGGGACGACCATGATCACGGTTAAAATAAACGGCCAAGACCACAGCTGGGACGGCGACCCCGATCTTTCGCTGCTCTGGTTTCTGCGTGACGAGATGGGCCTGACCGGCACCAAGTACGCCTGCGGTGAAGCTCTCTGCGGCTCCTGCACGGTGATTGTGGACAAGGAGGCCGTGCGCTCCTGCATCACTTCGGTCTCTGACATAGCCGGCCGGGAGGTGACGACCATAGAAGGCCTTCATCCGACCGGGGATCATCCGGTTCAGAAAGCCTGGCGCCAGATCAACGTTCCGCAGTGCGGATTCTGCCAAGCCGGACAGATCATGCAGGCGGCAGCCCTGTTGATGGAGAATCCAAAACCTTCGCACGACGAGATACGCCAGGCAATGTCAGGCAATATTTGCCGCTGCGGCTGTTACCAACGCATCGAGAACGCCATCCACCTCGCATCGACGGGGGTCTGACCATGAATTTCATCTCGAATCCGAAAAAGCGGCGTGGTTTTGAGAGAGCGATCATCAAGGTCGAGAAGGTCTCGCGCCGAAACATCCTGAAGGGGCTGGGGATCGCGGGAGGGTTCGTGCTTGCAGCTCCCGTGATGTCGCGGCCCGCTTTCGCGTATGAGACCGGCGCAAGCAAGATGCCGCACGGCACCGTCTCCGATCCGCGCGTTTTCGTGTCGATTGCGCCGGACGGCATCATCACGATCCTCGCACATCGTTCCGAGATGGGAACAGGCGTGCGAACCAGCCTGCCGTTGATCGTCGCAGAAGAGATGGAGGCGGATTGGTCGCGCGTGCGCGTCCGGCAGGCGCTCGGCGACGAAGTCAAATATGGAAATCAGGATACCGACGGATCACGTAGCACGCGGCACTACATGATGCCGATGCGGCAGATTGGTGCCTCGGCCCGCACGATGCTGGAATCCGCCGCGGCGAAACGCTGGGGCGTACCAGTGTCCGAAGTCAAGGCCGCCAATCACGAGATCATCCACGATGCGAGCGGACGTCGCATCGGCTTTGGCGATCTGGCCGCGGATGCCGCCAAGGAGCCCCTGCCCGCCATCGAGACGCTGAAGCTCAAAGATCCCAAGGATTTCCGCTATCTCGGCAAAGGCAAGATCAGCATCGTCGACTTGCACGACATCACCACCGGCAAGGCGCGCTACGGAGCGGACGTTCGCTTGCCCGGCATGAAGTACGCCGTGATTGCCCGACCGCCGGTGACCGGCGGCAAGCTGGTATCCTTCGATCCGGATGCAGCGTTGCAGATTTCCGGTGTCGAGAAGGTTATGGAGGTCAGAGGATGGCCGTGGCCCTCCAAGTTCCAGCCGCTCGGTGGCGTTGCAGTGATCGCGCGCAACACTGGTGCGGCGATCCGGGGCCGCGATGCACTAAAGGTGGTCTGGGACGACGGCCCCAACGGCCAATATGACTCGGTTGCCTATCGCGCAATGCTTGAGGAAGCCGCGCGCAAACCGGGCCTGGTCTTGCGCAAGGAAGGCGACGTCGATGCCGCCTTGAAGAGCGCCGACAAGGTCGTCGTGGGTGAGTATTATCTTCCTCATCTTGCGCATGTGAGTATGGAGCCGCCGGTCGCGGTTGCCGACGTCAAGGACGACAGGGCAGAGATCTGGGCACCCTTGCAAAGCCCCGGAGGAACTCACGAGGACGTCGCGAGGACGCTAGGCATCCCCGAAGACAATGTCACCATCAACGTGACGCTGCTCGGCGGCGGCTTCGGCCGCAAGTCGAAGTGCGATTACGCGCTGGAGGCGGCGCTGCTCTCCAGGGAGCTTCGTGCGCCGGTCAAGGTGCAATGGACCCGTGAGGACGATATCCATCATGACTTCCTCCACACTGTTTCGGTGGAGCGCATCGAGGCCGGCCTCGACAAGGATGGCAAGGTAATCGCCTGGCGGCACCGCAGCGTGGCGCCGAGCATTGGTTCAACGTTTGCGCCCCATACGATGCATGTGTTGCCGTTCGAAGCTGGCATGGGACTTATCGATCTGCCGTTCGAGATCGCCAACATCCAGTGCGAGAATCCGGAAGCGGCCGCTCATACCCGCATTGGCTGGTTCCGCGCGGTATCGAATCTGCCGCATGCCTTCGCAATTCAATCCATGGTCGGCGAACTAGCCCACGCGACGAACCGCGACCAGAAAGAGATGCTGCTGGAGCTGATCGGTTCGCCGCGGATCGTCAATCTTTCCTCGGTAAACAATCCGTGGAATTATGGCGAGCCATACGACAGTTACCCGATCGACACGGCGCGTCTTCGCAAGGTCGTCGAACTCGTCGCGGAAAAAGCTGATTGGGGTCGATCCCTGCCCAAGGGCCACGGACTTGGCATCGCGGTGCACCGCAGCTTCGTCAGCTATGTGGCAACCGTGGTCGAGGCGGCGGTCGACGAGAAGGGCAAGCTCACGGTGCCACGCGTCGACACCGTCATCGATTGCGGGACCTTCGTCAATCCCGAGCGTATTCAATCCCAGATCGAAGGCGCCGCAATCATGGGACTGAGCCTGGCCAAATATGGCGAGATCACCTTCAAGGACGGCAAGGTGCAACAGCGGAACTTCGACGATTTCCCAGTGATCCGGATCGGCGAATCCCCGCTGGTGACCAACGTCTACATCGTGCCCCCTGCCCCCGATACGCCACCGAGCGGCGTCGGCGAGCCGGGCGTGGCGCCCTTCGCACCTGCGCTGATCAACGCCATCTTCGCGGCCACCGGCAAGCGCATCCGTGCGCTGCCGATCGGAAAGCAACTGGAGGCGTAGCTGGCGATAAACCCAAAGCGTTTCTGCGGAGATCAGACTCAAACAAGCTCAAGCGCGATGACGGCTCTCCATAGTCATCGCGCGATGGACCCTCTCACTTGCCTCATTCCGGTGTCGGACCGAAGCTGTTGATTATGATCTGAGCACATGGCGTGGGCACGCGATCTGTCCCTCCACCGTCGCGGCCGCCATTTCGAAGCTGTCGGCAATGCGCCGGGCCTTCCCAATGAAGAGCTCGGCCGCGGCCGGCGGACAGACTTCGCGGGCCGTCGTCTCGAACAGATCCAACCAGCGGTCGAAGTGAGGTCCCGCCAGCGTGAACGGCCGATGTGCCTGCATTGGCAGCCCATGGTATCGACCCGAATTCAACACCACCGATGACCAGAAATCTCGGAGTCTGGCCAGATGCTCATCCCAATCTTGCACTTTGTCGAAAACCGGCGCCAGCAAGGCATCCTCGCGGGCGCGCTCATAGAATTTCGAGACCAGTTCGGCAATCATTGCTTCCGTAATTCCGGTCCGTTCGATGATATCCTGAACCAGAAGGTTTCGTCGCGCCGCCTGCTCCGCGGGACTAACTGGTGTTTCGCGATCTGACATATGACTCTCGATACTTGTTGATCTCTACTGGGTGGTTACATCTAGCGCACGACAAACTTATCGGTAGCCGACAAGACTACCTTGCCGGTCTCGTCCTTCGCGACAAAGATCACATCGGAATCCTTAGGCTGTGCCATGGTTAAGGTAACCCGCAATGATTCCGATCCATTCGGCTCAATGGTGATGGGAGCTCCGCCCTCGTTTCCGACAATGGTCATTGCTGCATCTATGCCTTGAACCGCCAATGTGTAGCGGCGGGGCTTGGATGCCTTGTTGAGCAGCTTGACCGTATAGGCATTCATGATCGAGCCGTCCGACAGCGTAACAGCAAGTGGGTCGCGGTCGTGCTCGACGGCCATAACCCCCGTCGCCTTGGTGGCCAGCAAGACTGCCAGGGTGGCCGCCAGGCCGAGCAAAATGGCCGCGATCGCCACCGTCTTCGAGCGCACGAGACGCGAAACGCGCGCTTCACCGCGGCGCCCCCTTTCGATGTTCGCCCAGCTCTCAAAGTCGATCAATCCGCGCGGCCGGTCGAGCTTCGTCATGACGCCGTCGCACGCGTCGACGCACAGGCCGCAATTGATGCAGGCGAAATTGGGCCCTTCGCGAATATCGATCCCGATGGGACAGACATTGACGCAGAGACCGCAGTCGACACAGTCACCGGAAGGCTCGCCGCGGGCGCGAAGCTCGACAGCCTTCTTCGCCGACATCCGCTCCTCGCCACGATAGTCGCGATAGTTGACCGTCAATGCCTCGGGATCCCAGATCGCGCCCTGTAGCCGCGGCCACGGACACATGAAGGTGCAGACCTGCTCGCGCGCAAATCCCGCGAGGCCATAGGTCGTGCCGGTAAAGAAGATGATCCAGGTAAAGGCGGTCGGCGACACTTCCCCCGCAAGGATGGTGTGAATCAGGCTTGGCGCGTCGGTGAAATAGAAGATCAGCGCCCCGCCCGTCGCCAAGGAGATCAGGAGCCAAGCCGCATGCTTGGCAGTGATCTGGACCGCCCTCCTCAAAGTCAACGGAGCGCCGATGTATTTCAGACGCTGCCGGCGATCCCCTTCAATCCAGCGTTCGACCAGCAAGAACAGGTCGGTCCAGACGGTTTGTGGACAGGTGAAGCCGCACCAGACGCGCCCGGCGAGCGCATTGGCAAAGATCAGTATGACGGTAGCGAGGACGAGCAAGCCCGTTACAATGTAGAGATCCTGTGGCCAGATCTCGACAGACAGAAGGTAGAGTCGCCCATTCGCGAAGTCGAGCAGGAGCGCCTGGTCAGGGCCATCCGGCCCTCGATCCCAGCGCAGAAACGGCGTGATGTAATACACCGAGAGCGTGAGCACGAGGATGGCCCATTTGATCCGCCGTATAGGGCCGCTGACGGATTGCGGGACCACTCGCGAGGTTCGGTCGGCGCCCTTGCTGGTCCGCGCACGCGCGTGATCAACTTCGATGACCCTCGCGGTGCCTGGAATCGGAGGTCGGGGGCGCACGGAAGGCACCTCAACTCACTTCGGAAAAGCCGAGCAAAGCCTTGACATCGGGCTTGATCATTGCCGGTCGCCAGGGTGGATCGAACGTCAGGATGACATCCGCGGTTTCGATGCCTTGAACCAGCAAGGCCCAGTTGGCAACCCCTTCCTCCAGGGAGCCGCCCACCGGGCATCCCATCGTCGTCGTGACGCCCGCCGCGCCTTGCTCGACGGAAAGGTCGAGATCGACGACGTTGTGTCCAAGTTCGGAATCGATCACGTCCCGGAGCGCTCCCCTCACCTGTGCAACGAGGTGGCGACGACCTTCCGTGATCATGCACCTACCCTGACCGTAAGTTGATAGGCGTCACCCTCCGGCGTGAATCCGCCGCACCACTGGTGGCCACGCTGGTCCAAATCGCGAAACAGGGCAACCGGCTCGCGAGCAAGCAATGCGGACAGGGTCTGTCCAGGCGCCAGTTGCTCGATTACCGCGAGAATTTTCACCGTGGACTGGAGCGGATCGAGTTCCCGGTTGTCCATGTCGATGACAGGCTCGGGCCAGATCTGGTCGGCGCCAACGGGACTGAACCGCACTTCCCAGCCATCTCCCCCAAGCCCGTCTTCCTGATGCGTAAAGCCTTTTGTCGCCATCACGCCAAACAGAGGAACCGGCTTGAAGGGCGCGTAAAGCCGCAGCCCCTGCCCGGGCTCCAGCCGTTCCAGCGTAGCCATAATGGCTAAAAACGGGTCGCTACCCGCCCGCAGGATAGGCCTAACGTCCAGGTCGATGAATTCAGTCATCTCACGTCTTTCCTGTCAAGAGCGGGAGATCATCCATTTAGAGAGCTTCCGTCCATCGGCGCCGCTCAAACCGTGTTCGGCTCGGCCGTAAGGCGGCAGCCCTGCACCCACACCCGCACTCGTTCACATTGCCGCATACGCTACGAGGAAGATGGCAGCCTCTCTTTGCTGGGGCGCAAATTTGCGACCGATTCGCGTCTGCTGCATATTACGAAATATCGATAGCAATTTTCCCAAACTGTTCAGCCGACTCCAGATGGGTCAGCGCCGCGAGCACTTGAGGCCGTAGCGCACGTCGATCGGAGGCCGCAGGCGGCCTTGCGCGCACCATTCGAGCAGACCTGCGAATTCATCGGGCTTCCGCGCTCTCTCGTCACCAAGACGATGCGAGACGGGCACGCGGACATTTTCGAAGAAGATGGGGCCGTCCGGCAACTCGGCGCAATGAACCCCATCGTGCCAATCTCTTTCATCAGCCGCCGATCGTTCTATCGTGCTCCTGAAAGCCCGGCGCCACACGATCGGATGCGAACAGTCGAGCCTGTTCGCACAACGCGATCAGGTCGTCGTCAAGATAGGGGTTCACCGCAGTCTCCCAAATATGCGACGCAGCCCATCCGAAGGCGGGCTGATGCTGAAGCGATCCAGGCTATTTCACGAACTTACGGAAGTCGGGCTTGCGCTTCTCCTGCAAGGCCTTGACTCCCTCCCGCGATTCATCCGTGTCGTAGTACAGCTTCAGCGCATACATCCCCATGCCGGAGATGCCGGCTTGGTGGGCGGTATCCATGTTGAAACTTCGCTTGGCGATCGCAATCGCGGTCGGGCTGCGCTCGCACAATTCCTCACCCCATTTCTGGACTTCGGCATCAAGCTGGTCGTGCGGGACGCAGGCATTGGCGAGCCCCATGGCTACCGCCTCCTGCCCGCTATAGCGGCGGCACATGTACCACATCTCTCGAGCCTTCTTCTCACCGACAACGCGGGCGAGGAATGCGGTGCCGTAGCCGGGATCGACCGACCCCATCTTGGGACCAACCTGGCCAAAGATCGCGTTCTCCGAACAGATCGTCAGATCGCAGATCGTGCACAGCACGTTGCCACCGCCGATGGCGTAACCCTGCACGCGCGCGATCACCGGCTTCGGCACATCGCGTATTGCGGCATGCAATTCTTCCATGGGAAGGCCGATCGTGCCCCGACCGTCATAGTTGCCGTCATGGGCAGACTGATCTCCCCCGGTACAGAAGGCACGATCGCCCGCACCAGCCAGCACGATAGCGCCGACATTCTTGTCATAGCCGGCCTTGTACAACGCCTTGATCAACTCATCGCAGGTCTTACCGCGAAAAGCGTTCATCTTGTCCGGCCGATTGATGATGATCCAGGCCACACCGTTGCGAATTTCGTAGATGAGATCTTCAAATTCCATGGACTCCTCCTCGGATATCGATCAGCCGTTCATCGTCAGGCCGCCTGACACGCTCAGCACCTGACCGGTCACGTAGCTTGCGTCGTCGCTCGCGAAGAACAGGATTGCCCCGGGCAGGTCGTCAGGCTGACCGATGCGCCCGAGCGGGATTGAACGCCTGAACGCCTCCATCAGCTTTTCCGGATTACCGGCGCCTTTCTTGAAGTCGGCAAACAACGCCGTATCAGTCGGCCCCGGACAAACAACATTCACCGTGATCCCGTGGCGTGCATGCTCACGGGCGATAGTTTTTGAAAAGGCAACCAGCCCGCCCTTACAGGCGGCATAGACGGCCTCGCCGGACGAACCGACACGCGCGGCATCCGAGGCGACATTGATGATACGCCCCGATCCGCGCGTCGCCATACCCGGCAGCACAACGTGATGCATATGCAACGCGCCGACAAGATTGATCTCGATAAGCCTGCTCCATTGTTGAGGCTCGGTCTTGGTAAACGGAAGGAAGACATCCCAGCCCGCATTATTCACCAATACGTCGACCGGCCCCAACCTGGCTTGCGCCTCTGCAACCGAGGCCTCGACACTGGCTCTGTCGGTGATGTCGCACCGGAAGGCTTCCGCCGTTCCGCCATCGCTTCGGATCGCGGCAGCAACCTTTTCCGCCGCTTCGAAATCAAGATCGAACACGGCAACGCGCGCGTCTTCACGCGCAAACCTGCGACAGGTCGTGCCGCCAATCCCGCCGCCTCCGCCCGTAACGATCACGACCTTGTTGTTGAAACCCCTCATGAAGCCTCCCGTCTACAATCCGTCGCCCCTATTATTGCTGAAGCGATATATGACAATATGTTGTTGTTGTAGCAGCTACACCAAGACAAGAACGTGTTGCAATGGCACGAGCCAAAAATAGACCAAATGATGACAACGATTCCGATATTTCGAAGCTGGAGCTGGCAAACGGGCTCTTCTTCCGGCTCTACCAATGCGCGAACATGTTGCACAAGACAGGAAGCCGGGCCGTCGAGGCGGAGGGCCTTACCACCCAGCAATGGGCTGTCCTCGGCGCACTATCGCGCCCTCAGGCCGAGTACGGAATAAATATCGGCGACTTGGCGAAATACCTGATGGTAAGCCGGCAGAGCCTCGCCGGTCTTCTTGGCCGCATGGAGCGGGACGGGCACATCTCGGTCGCCGCCGATTCCCGCGACAGGCGTTCACGGATCGTGACAATGTCCGCATCCGGGCGGCGCGTGTGGCACGTTCGGGCCCAGCCAAAAATCCGCGCCTATTACGAACAGGTTCTCGCGGACTTCACTATCAATGACATTGCCCACACGCATCACTATCTGCTCAAGATGCTGGAAGCGATGCAACAACTCGACCAGGGCGCAACAGACGAGGACGAAGACGATCCGCCGAAATAGCGACAGGGCTGACAAGGAGACGGCAACCCGCTGGGCGAGGAAGAACTGCGACCTACGTTGATCCGCTGAAAGCGCCCATAGATATTCTTCTCCGCGACTTTTCCGGTCCCTCATATGGATCGTCTGCGCCACGCCCCCTGTTGTGAGGGGCGCGGCGCTATTGCTACGGCTCTCAGAACTTCACCGTGAGGCCAGAATACAGGGTTTGCTCGGTGCAACTCCTGTTGCTGACGCCGTTGGCGAAGAAGCAGACGCTGTTGGCCGGATTGCCGCTATCGTACCCGTATTTGTTCTTCCAGTAGCGATAGGCGACAAAGGTTTCGACGAAGCCGGAATACTTCTCTCCAAACAGCGCCTTGCTGACATCGAAGGTCAGGCGGATCGGCTCGGCCTTGATTTCCGTGGCGGTGTCCATTGTCGATGGCAGCGTATAGGGACCATAAGCGCCGTTGCCTTTTGGTCCATAGACGCCCAAGTTACCACTGATCGAGAAATAACGCATGCTTTCAGGCAAGAAGCCCAATTCCATTCCGTAGCCGACTTCGAGCGCCCAGGTCGGATTGAAATGGAGATTGCCGTCTGGCGTTCCAGTGAAGCCCGGGGGCATCAGGCCATAATAGGGCGGGTTGCCGAAAATCCCGATGCCACTAGGCGTATTCCCGGCATTGTTCGAGTACGCGTAGCTCGAATGATTCCATTCCTGGTAATATAACGGCGCGATGTTCAGGTAGCCGTTATAGGGCAGCGCAAACGCGAACTGCAGACCAGCCAGCGCAGCAACTTTGCCTGCCGACTGATAGCTGGTGTTTACTCTGCCATCGACGCCAGCCTCAAAGGAGATATTCTTCAAGGGTCCCGCTGCGAAGGCACGGGTGTTGAAGATCTCGTTCCAGCCGAGGGTGCTTCGTAGCGCGATGTTTGTGTCCAGGTTACCAGCACACGGCGTGCTCATGCCAAATGACGGATTGTACGTTGCCGTGCATGGCGACGATGGATCCCTGTGATCGGACTTCAGCAGTTCGGCATAAACGCTGTTGGTACCATACGCCCAGACGTCTCTATGCGAAAAGGCATAGACCTGCTTGAGGGTTCTGTCGGTTTCCCCGGGTGAGGTTGCAGTGGGCAACACACCATAGGTGAGACGGTTATCGGCACTCTTGAAGAAGGGCAACCCGAAAGCCGACAGCTCCGGCGTGCCTGGAAGATTTTCGCCGAGCTTCACGGTGATACCGGTGTAGACGGCGCTCTGCGAACAGCTTCCATTGTAAACGCCGGCTGTGATGCAACTCGTTGAATAGCTCTCGGCGTAGCCGTCCATGTTTCTGTCGTATCTCCACGCGACCCAGATGTCGATCAGGTGCGCGTATTGCGGCCCCCAGAACAGCTTGGCAGCATCCATCGTCAGTCGGACCGGCTCCAGCGAATAGGAGGTCTGCCTGCGATAGGTCGGAGCTACCAGGTATTGGGTCACACCACCTTTCGGCCCGCGGATTGTACCGCGCCCGCTCAGGGCAAAATACCGGAGCTCTTCCGGGAGGAAGCCCAAATCCATGTAGTAATTGAACTCGATGCCCCAGGTTGGATCGTAATGGCTGTAACCATCCGGGTTGCCGAGATTGGGAGACCCGACACCAATGGCTCCAGCGATGTCCCGGGAGAAGGTGTTTGATCCATATGCCCAACTCTGAACATAGTGAGGCGCGAAGTTGAAATAGCCCTTGTACGGCAACGCGAAAGTGAACTGCAATCCAGCCACAACAGCATCTGCGGCCGGTGCTGTCGACACGTTCGTCACTGAGGCATCAATGCCTCCCCAGAACGAAATGTTGGTCAGTGCCCCTGTTGAGAATGCCTTGGTCTCGAACAGCTCATTCCAGCCCAATGTGGAGCGGATCGAGGCTGAGGTGGACGTTCCTCCGGCACAATCGAAGTTCGACCGGGGCGATACAGGCCCAAAGCATGGCAGGGTCGGCACCGCATGATCGAGCTTCGTATAAAGCAAGGAGATGCTGTTGGTACCAAGGCTCCACGCATCAAAATGCGTAAACGCCGTTACGTTCCTGCCCGAGCCTGTGGCATACCCGGGACTTGACCCCTTGTAATAACCATATGTGATCCGGTTATCGTTGATCAGGAAGAACGGATGCTCGGCGCTCGGCTTTGCCTTCAGTGCCTTGACCGGCTTCTTGTCCGATACCTTGCCTGGCGCATCGGCGGCCTGCGCCGCACCCACCATACAAAATCCCAAGACAATATTGAGCAATACGCGCTCAAGATAACTCATGATTTTCCACCCCAGTAATTTAGTTTTTGTTTGCCGTCTGGCGACCGCTTGTTCTGCCAGCGCATCATCCAAGCGTTATGTTGTTTTCCGCCAATTTCTGTGCGGCGCACCTCTTCAAGACGAGCTCATTGCGTGAACAAGCGTCTATGATACGACGCACCACTGCCGCCAGACGCCTCCCTTTTGGTGCACTGCAATGAGCTTCAACTTCAGACCGTACAAGCTCCGCATCACAATTCAGCCCCTTTCCTCTTCCTTAAACAAAGCACAACTAGAAATCTGCATCAGGCACTGGTGGAGAAAAGCGCCTTTTTGTGCATGGTGCCATACCACCAGGGAATGCGGCGGGAGGCGATATGGATATCCGGCAGATAAAGCAGATTGTCGAAGTTTGCAGACTGGGAAGCATCGGCCGCGCAGCCCACCAGTTGGGGATCTCGCAATCTGCCCTCAGCCGTAGCTTGTCTCGTATCGAAGATCGACTGGGCGTAAGACTGTTCGAGCGGACTGGCGAAGGAGCCAAGCCTACCGCATATGCAACATACATTGCTGAGCACGCACAGCCCGCTCTGCAGAGAGTTGCGGCACTGTCCTCGGAAGTAAAGCTGCTTTCAAAAGGTGAAATTGGACGCCTGTCTATCGGGGTCGGCCCCACAGTCCGCGCGCTCTTCTTTCCTGAGCTCCTGACCATGATGACGCGCCGCTTTCCAAAACTCACCATCAAGACATTCCAGGACACTGAGCCTGGGCTGATGCGAATGGTGCAAGCGCGACAACTTGATGTTGCTTTGACGACAAGAACACTACTTAAAGAAGAGACCCCTTTTCTGGTCACAAGCCTCTGCCGAGACGAAGTGGATTTCTTCGTTCGTCCCGAACACCCCATTTTGGAGAGTGCGCCTTTAAATAGACATCTGCTGCGACTTCTGCAGCATCCGATCGTCACTGTTGGTGTTTCGCCGGGCTTGCGCGGAATGTTTCCGGTCACGCTGGATCGAGAACTACGTCGCAATTTGGCCGCTTATCAAGTAAGTGATTTTACCCTCGTCAAGGAGATGATTATCGCAACGGACGCCATCGGCTACGCGCCGCAATCGGTCTTTTCTGACGATGTTGCAGACGGACGAATGCGGAGGCTGAATGTCAACCGCTCCGTCTTCGAGTGCGTTGCCGTTGCATTACGAGAATCCCGTCACCTCCCGATCGTGAATGAATTTGTGCTTGCAGCGACGGAGCTCATAGAACGTCGTGCGACGAATACTGGTTCGCTCGTCTCGACGTATTCCGATCCGGGAGATACCAACCGAACGGCTTTCCTGAATATCTCCAATCCACACGCCCTGGTCTCAGGCCCCCGTTCGCGGTCGGCAGATCCGCCCAAGGCCGCATCGATCAGGGGTCGCAAGCAAGGCTCGGCCGCGACGGCCAGAGCTACTCCCCAATCAGCTTGAGCCACTCTTCTTCGGTGAGCACGGCGACGCCGTGCTTTTTGGCGTCCGCCAGTTTCGAACCGGCACCGGGGCCCGCGACGATAAAATTCGTCTTCTTCGAGACCGAGCTCGAGACCTTGGCACCCAGTCGCTCGGCGGTCGCCTTGGCTTCATCTCGGGTCATCCGTTCGAGCGTTCCCGTGAACACCACGGTCTTGCCAGCCACGGCCGAATTGCTCTTCGGCTTCTCGGCATCGAGAATGGTGACTTCTCTCGTCAGCCGCTCGACAATACCGCGATTGTGGCTCTCGCCGAAATAATCGGCGATGCTCTTGATCACGGTGTCGCCAATCTGGTCAAGCGCATCCATTTCAGCGATAGCCTCCTCGTCACCGTTGGCGACCTTCAGACAGGCATCGTGGAACGCGTCCCACGAACCGTAGCCGCGCGCCAACGCGAGGCCGGTGGTCTCGCCGACATGGCGCATGCCAAGCGCGAAGATGAAACGCTCCAGCGCAATCTGACGCCGGCTCTCAATGGCGTTGAAGAGGTTGCGCACCGAAGTCTCGCCGTAACCTTCAATCTGCTCGAGCTTGAGCTGGTCGTTGCGCTGCTGCAGTGTGAAGATATCGGAGGGCTCCCTCACCCATTCCCTGTCAAAGAAGTATTGGAGCTGCTTTTCGCCGAGACCGTCGATGTCGAACGCCCGGCGCGAGGCGAACAGCTTCAGGTGCTCGATCTTCTGGTACGGGCAAGCGAACTCGCCAGTGCAGCGGGCGCGCGAGCCCTCTTCGCCCGTCGCAATCTCCTCGCGCACGACATCAGTGTGCAACGGGCACGGGCACTTCTTCGGAAATTGAAACTCCTTCGCGTCCTTCGGCCGCTTATCGATGACAACGTCGACGACCTGCGGAATCACGTCGCCGGCGCGCTGGACCACGACGGTATCCCCGATCCGGATGTCACGTCCCTCCCGCAACTGCTCGCCCTTGTTGCCGATGCCGCGGATGTAGTCCTCGTTGTGCAGCGTAACGTTCTGTACGATCACGCCGCCAACCCCGACCGGCTCGAGCTTGCCGACCGGCGTGAACGAGCCCGTGCGCCCGACCTGGATCTCAATGTCGCGCAGCACAGTCATGGCGCGTTCAGCAGGGAATTTATGCGCGATCGCCCAGCGCGGCGTCCGCGACACGAAACCGAGGCGCTCCTGCCAGTCGATACGGTCGACCTTGTAGACAACACCGTCGATATCGTAGTCGAGCTCGGCGCGCTGTTCCTCGATCTTGTGGTGAAAAGCGAGCAGTTGCTCGATCGAGTGGCAGAGCTTCGTCAACGGATTGGTCTTGAAGCCGCAGCGCTCAAACCAATGGATCATGCCAGTCTGCGTATCCTCCGGCATCGCGCTGATCTCGCCCCAGGCGTAGGCGAAGAAGCCGAGCGGCCTGGAAGCGGTGATGCCAGGATCCTTCTGGCGCAACGAGCCGGCCGCCGAGTTGCGCGGATTGGCAAAGATGGTGTCCCCGGCGGCCTTCTGCCGCTCATTGAGCGCGAGGAAAGCCTTCTTGGTCATGTAGACCTCGCCGCGCACCTCGCAGACATCGGGTACGTTGCTACCCCTTAGCTTGTGCGGCACGTCGTGAAGCGTACGGATGTTGGCGGTAACATCCTCGCCCTCTGTGCCGTCGCCGCGGGTTGCGGCGGTGACGAGTTCGCCGCCCTCATAGCGCAGCGACATCGACAGCCCGTCGATTTTCGGCTCGGCCGAGAAATTGATCTGATCATCCACAAGCTTCAGGAAGCGCTCGATGCGACCGACGAAATCCCGCACGTCCTCTCCGGCAAAGGCGTTTTCGAGCGATAGCATCGGCACCGCATGACGCACCTTCTTGAACCGCCCGGATGGCGCCACGCCGACCTTCTGCGAGGGCGATTCGGCCGTGACGAAGTCGGGAAATCGCGCTTCGATCGCGTTGAAGCACTGGCGCAACGCATCATACTCGGCATCGCTGACCGAGGGCGCGTCTTCCTGGTAATAGCGCCGGTCATGGCCTTCGATCTCGAGCGCCAAGCGCTTCCACTCAACCTTGGCCTGCGCCTTGGTGAGGTCGGCCACATTAGGAAGGGGTTTTGCCTTAGCTGTCTTTGCCATGCGGGAATTTCTTCCTGTTGCGCAACTGGGATGGTCCGAAGGACCGCACCCGGAATGATGGCCCGGTAGGAATTCGGGTGCCACCTACGTTTATATCCTCGCGAAGTTGTCGAAAAGTCGATCCGAGATAGTAGTGGCCGTGGAGTCCTGCTGGGTTCAAAGGCACAATCTCACGTTCTCGCGACCTGTCATGCCCGAGTTATGCCGCCGTTCCTCACCTCTTTGCGCAGAGTGCGCGGGAAAGGCCAAGTGCCGGCTGGCACCCGCGATCCGCGTACAAGATGGAGTTCGGTTTATACGTTTTCTTCCTGGCGAGACGGAACTCTATTGCCGCCATCGCCTTGTGGATTGCGGATCCATCGAAGGGCCGGTCGGGCCGATGCACCACAAGGGCGGTCGCTGTTTTCCAACCTTACGCAACTTGCTCTGCGATAGCAGCATAGCTATACCGGCCATGTGCTCGTAACTTGCCAACCAAGGCGGAATAGCGAAACGACAATCAACGACACGATGGCATTTTCGCGAAATCACAACAAAGAAACGCGGCATAAGATGGGGTGCAGATCAGGACTCGTGTCAATGAGCTCAATCGCAAGCCCAAAACACGATAGGAACTACTCATGACACGATCGGTGATCATCGCAAGTGCACTCGGGCTCGCACTCGTCAACGCTACTCACGCCGAAACGCTCAAACGTGACATTAGCGGCATCGAACCAGGGATGAGATTTGAGCAAGCGGAAGCCATCGCACAAGCGCAAAATCAAACCGTGCGATGTGAGCGTGAGAATGGCGTCCGCGACTTCGACTTTGGTTTTCGTGGGTGGTTAGACTGTCATTATCTCGACAACGCCAATGCTCCAACCTTTCAAGTCGGGCCCTACTCTCATCAAATTCTGTCGATATCCGCCGTTGTCAGCGGCACCACGACCGCGGAACAGGCGCTCCCGGACATATGTCGGCAATTTACAACAGACTGTTCGCACGTTGTTGTAAACACGCCCATCGCGTTAGGGAACGGTGTTGTCCTGACCGTCTCCCAAGCAGAGGGCGCTCATGTCGTTAGCCTGAGACACAACGATCTCATACACCAGGAGCCAAGCCTCAGGCCCCCGCCGGCTCGCGTGCGTACTGAGATGGATTGATGTAACACCAAAAACTCTACGCCGTCGCCGCGCGGAGCAGTCGCTCGGCGGCCGCTCTTGCTTCGGCCGTAATCTCCGCGCCTGCAAGCATGCGGGCAATCTCCTCGCGGCGGTGGTCGGCAGCGAGCGCGTTGACGCGGGTGGCGACACGCTTGCCCTTGTCCAGCGCGTCCTTGGAGATCAGGAGATGCTGATCGGCCCGTGCCGCAACCTGCGGCGCATGCGTCACCGCCATCACTTGGACCTTCCCCGCAAGCCGCGCCAGCCGCGCGCCGATCGCGTCCGCGACCGCGCCGCCGACTCCGGTATCGATCTCGTCGAACACGAGCGTCGGCGCGGACCCGCGGTCTGACAGCACGACCTTCAGCGCCAGCAGGAAGCGCGATAGCTCGCCGCCGGAAGCGACCTTCATCAGCGGCCCCGGCCTGGTCCCCGGATTGGTCTGCACCCAAAACTCAACACGATCAAACCCCTGCGGCCCCGGCGCGTTGGCATCGCTATCCACCTGGGTCGAGAATATCGCGCGCTCAAGCTTGAGTGGGGCAAGCTCGGCATTGACAGCCTTATTGAGCTTCTCCGCCGACTTCTGCCTCGCCGCCGAAAGCTTCTTCGCTGCGGCGCCGTAGCACGCATCCGCTTCAACTGCGGCCTGCTCGAGCTTCTTCAGTTGCTCGGCGCCAGCGTCTATCAATGCAACATCGTCAGCATATTTGGCAGCGAGCGCGGCAAGTCCGTCGACCGGAGTCGCATATTTGCGCGATGCACCGCGCAGCGCGAACAGCCGCTCCTCGATCCGCTCGAGTTCTGCAGGATCGAAATCGGTGGCGGCAAGCGCGGCGTTGAGATGCTGGTCGGCCTCCTCCAGCGCGTTGATCGCAGCGTCGATCGCCCTCACGGCTGGTTCGACCAAGGCTGGCGAATTGACGCCCCGCCGCTCGAGCCGGCGCACCGCGGCCGACAAGGCCGAAATAGGCGAATGATCACCACTGACCGCTTCCTGCGCCTCGCGCAGGTCGGCTGCGACCTTCTCACCCTGCATCATCGTGGTGCGGCGCTCCGCGAGCGCGGTCTCCTCGCCGTCTTTCGGCGCCAGCACCTTCAGTTCGTTGGAAGCATGGTGCAGATAGTCGGCTTCGCGCGCAGCGCGCTCCATGCTGGCACGATGCTCATTCAGTGCCTGTTGCGCCGCGCGCCGCGCTTCCCAAAGCTCTTCTACCGCGGCGACGTCCTTTTCGAGCCCGGCAAAGGCATCGAGCAGGCGCCGGTGAGTGGAGGCGTCGACAAGCGCGCGCTCATCATGCTGGCCGTGAATCTCGACCAGCGCGGAGCCGACCGCCTTGAGGGTTTGCACGCTGATCGACTGGTCATTGATGAACGCTCGTGTCCGGCCATCGGCGAACTGCACACGACGCAGGATCATCTCGCCGGTATCTTCCAACCCATTCTCGGCAAGGATTGTTAGAGCCGGATGGCCCTTCGGCACGTCGAACACGGCCGTGACCTGCCCCTGTTCGGCACCGTGGCGCACCAACCCGGCATCGCCCCGGCCACCAAGCGCCAGCGCAAAAGCATCGAGCAGAATGGATTTGCCCGCACCAGTCTCGCCGGTCAAAACCGCAAGGCCATGGGAGAACTCGATATCGAGCCGTTCGATCAACACGATATCGCGGATCGACAGACGCGCCAGCATGGAAACCAGATTCCTAGCCGAGGCCCACCTTCTTGAAGGCCCTGCTGATCCAGGAACCCTGATTCTCGCTCGGCTCGAGACCGCCAGACTTTACTAGATTATACGCGTCCTTGTACCAGCGGCTGTCTGGAAAATTGTGCCCAAGGACAGCAGCTGCCGTCTGTGCTTCGCCGACAATCCCGATCGTCATGTAGGCTTCGGTGAGCCGGTAAAGCGCTTCCTCGACATGCCGCGTCGTCTGGTAGCGTGTGACCACGGTCTTGAAGCGGTTGATCCCCGCCGTGTAGTCCTTCTTCTCCATATAATAGCGGCCAACATTCATCTCACGACCGGCAAGCTGGTCGCGCGCCCCTTCGAGCTTGGCCTTGGCCTGGGTGGCATATTCAGAGGTCGGATATTTCCGGATCACTTCTTCGAGCGCGGCAATCGCCTTCTCGGTGCGGGTCTGGTCGCGCGAAATGTCCGGGATCTGATCGTAATGGGAAGCCGCAATCAGATATTGCGCGTAGGCAGCGTCCGGGCTGCCAGGGTGCAGGGTGACGTAACGGGTCGCCGCACCGATGCAGCTGTCATAATCGCCGGCTTGGTAGAAGGAGTAAGCCGACATCAGCAATGATTTACGCGCCCAGTCTGAATAAGGATGCTGGCGGTCGACTTCCTCGAATTTCTTGGAGGCCGCCTTTGGATCCTTCTTCTCGTTCATCATGTACAAGCCCTCATTGTAGAGCTTGTCCGCCGGCTCCTCGACGAAGGTGTCGTCCTTGGCCGTAAACTTATCCCACAGTGAGCCGGTGCCGCAGCCACCCAGAGAAATCGCAAGCAAGAGGAACCCTGCTGCCTGGAACAGCCTTCGGACTTGAGGCGAAACCCTGGGTGATCCGCGCGTCATACGCTGTGCCGACATGAATTTGAGCCCCAACGCTCTGTAATGGTATTGCGATGCCGCCGCGCCGCACGAATGCGGTCTGAAGCGATGACTGACCGTACTACCGTGGCCCCTGCCACACGACCAAGCGGTCTAATCGAAAAACAATCCTTAACCAACCGGATAGGCAGGCATTTCGCCCGGATTAAGGCGGCCACGACCGATGCCAATCAATCATGGTTACTAGGCGATTCGCCAGTCTCAAGGCAGCTTCAAGGCCGCCGAGGTCAAAACTGTGGCAACCAGCTTGCGATTCGCGAATGGATCGCGGCTTAAGAGACGTCCGGTCCGTAGGTAGCGGCAACCAAACCACCCGCCGTGCGGCCGCCAACCTCGGCAAACGTGCGCGAGCGGCGTGCTGCGTCACCTTCGACCACCCGCCACGCAGTGCGATCGGCCAGAAGCGCTGTCAGAACGGCATGGTTGAGCTTGTGACCGCCGCAGACCGAGCGATAGGCGCCGAGCATCGGCAAGCCGGCAAGCGCGAGGTCCCCGATGACGTCAAGCATCTTGTGCCGTACACACTCGTCTGAATAACGCAAGCCCTCAGTGTTAAGCAGTCGATTATCGTCAAAGACGACAGAATTCTCACAAGAGGCACCAAGCGCAAATCCCGCACTCCACAGCCGCGCCGTATCGCACATGAAACCGAAGGTGCGCGCACGGGCAATCTCACGGCGGAACCGATCCGCGCTGAGATCGAAGGCATATTTCTGCTGGCCGATTACTGGGTTAGCGAAGTCGATTTCGACTTCAGCGCGGAAGCCAGCAGCGTAAGGCCGCAGTTCGCCGAAAGAGTCGCCCATCGCAACGCGCACGGGCTTCAGCACCTGGATGAAGCGGCGCTGCGCCGGCTGGGTGACGATTCCGGCCTGATCGATGGCCTCCACAAAGGCAGCGGCGCTGCCGTCCATGATTGGCACTTCGGGCCCATCGATTTCGACGGTGGCGTTATCAACGCCCATGCCCCGGAGTGCGGCAAGCACATGCTCGGCAGTGGAAACGAGCGGACCGTCGCGGTCGCCGAGAACAGTTGCGAAACTGGTCGCGATCACAGTTTCCGCAACCGCCTGGACCTCGCGATCACAGCCATCCAGACCTGTGCGGACAAAAATATAACCTGCATCCACGGGTGCAGGTCCAATGGTCAAATTGACAGGAAAACCGGAATGTACGCCAACGCCAGATATCGTAATTTGCGTACGAAGCGTCGTTTGCCGGCTAAATCTCATTACAAACCCGCCCAATTCGACTTATGCAAAAATCGGTCAGCCCCCGCCGACCCGAATCTCTGCATTCCCCAAGTCACGGCGGACCATAATCTCAGCCCCAAGTCACTCCAACTCACGCTTTTTTACCAATTGTTACCCCAACTATGCCGCATTCGCTTTAAGACTTGACCAATTTTGCCACGATTGGGGTCAGCTTCTGTTAATCCAATTGCGTCACCAAAGGAAGAATTAAACATAAAAATCAATTAGTTACTTGCACCTTTAGCAACCAAACCGAAAAGCAAAAGGCCCCGGTAGCTTCCGCTCCGGGGCCTTTCATCGCCACAATCTGTAACAATCGTCAGTTCGCCTGGCGCCTCAGAAAGGCTGGGATATCCAGATGATCGTCGCCCTGTGGCGCTGGCGCAACAGGCGCCGGGCGGCCATGGGGGTCCAATCCTTGCGGAGCGGGCCGGCGGGCATATTCTGAAACTGGCTCATTGGCCGCGACCTGCTGGGCCACCGTTCGCTGCGGCTTGCGCTCCGGCAACGGCTGCATCGTCGGACCAGCGCTGCGGGCGGCAATCGGCGGCTCATTCTCTTCGTCGCGGCGGCCAAGGCCAACATTGGCCAAGCGCTGCAGCAGCGACAATCGCTTCTGCGGGGTCTCCTGGTCAATCTCGCCACGGGACTGGGCCTGCCGAATCTCGGCCTGCGCCGGCATCGGCAGATCCTCGAACTTCGGCATCCGTGGCGCGCGCAGAGGCGGACGCTCGGCTGCCGGCGGGATGAAAGTCTCGGGCGTCATTGGCTCGTTCGCGACAGCTGGCGTTCGCTCGGGCTCAGAGAACAGCGTGGGCTTCTGCGCGATGGGCCGAACGGTGACGTCGCCGTAGGAGGCGGGCTGCACTGGCGCGTGCGCTTGCGGTGCCACCGCGGCGGCGATAGCCGCGAGCGCCGCACGATCAACGTAAGGACGCGTTGGTGCCGTAGGTACGGAAGCAGCCAATCCTTGCGCTTCGAGCTTCTGGGCGCGCTCGACTTGGCGCTGGTTGTCCGCACGCAGCCGCGCGGTGAGATCGGCCAGCCGGCTTTCCGGCGCGGCTGCCGGGGCTGCGGGAACGCTGGTCGCTGCTGGAGCGGTGGCGGCGGCCGCAGCAGCCGAGTTGCGGGCGATCAGGGCCTGCTCGATGCCGGTCGCGACGACCGAAACACGAATCAGGCCATCCAGCGCCTCGTCGAAGGTCGCGCCGACGATAATGTTGGCGTCCTGATCCACTTCCTCGCGGATGCGGGTGGCAGCTTCGTCGACCTCGAACAGCGTCAGATCCTTGCCGCCGGTGATCGAGATCAAGAGCCCCTTCGCGCCCTTCATCGAAGAATCGTCGATCAGTGGGTTGGCGATCGCGGCTTCGGCCGCGGTCAGCGCCCGCTTCTCGCCGGAGGCCTCGCCGGTTCCCATCATCGCTTTACCCATCTCACGCATGACGGCGCGCACGTCGGCAAAGTCGAGATTGATCAGACCTTCCTTGACCATCAGGTCGGTGATGCAGGCAACGCCCGAGTACAGCACCTGGTC
>JGI24705J35276_12238420_pt1 | contig 21370 bp, 19 predicted proteins | sample TergutNt197P4_FD_35276 | JGI IMG/M metagenome (IMG submission 35276) | reverse complement strand
GCCTGCCGGCGAAATGTCGATCTGACCTATGTTGTCATGGATAATCGCATCTATGGCATGACGAAGGGCCAGCCCTCGCCGACGACCGAGCCGGATTGGGACACGGCAATCTCGCCCGGCGGCACCGGCCTCAGCCCGTTCCATCCATTGGTCATTGCTTTGGCTTCGGGCGCCAATTATGTCGCTCGCGGCTTTTCGGGAGATACGTCGGGTTGCGCCAAGCTCATCGTCGATGCGATCAAGGCGCCAGGCTTTTCTTTTGTGCAGATCTTGAGCCCCTGCGTCACGTTCAGGAAAGATCAGCAGAAGGGGTGGAAGAAAATCGTTCACGAGTCTACCGTGCCGGAGACCGACGATCCGGCCCGTGCGGCACGTCATTTGATGTCGGATGACGGCTTCAACGTTGGCGTTCTCTATCGCGGCAATCGTCCGCCCTATCAGCCTACGCCTAAAGCAAGTCTCTCTCCATCCAGCCTCGAATCGGAGTTTGCACTATGAGCCCAACCTCCTCTCCTGTGAATCCGCCCCAGATCAACAGCGTTGCCGAGTTTTTCGCCCAGGCTCTCGCAATCGAGGCGGAGGCCAGTGAGCGGTATGCGTTGTTGGCTGACCAGATGGAGGTGCACAACAATAGGGAGATCGCCGCGATCTTCCGCAAGATGGCTAAGATAGAGTCCGAGCACCACGATGAAATCGCTCGTCGTGCCGGCGATACACTCGTTGCTGGCCGCCCTGCGAATTTCACCTGGCTCGGCCCGGAAGGTCCGGAAGCCATCGATTTGCAGGACGTCCACTATCTGATGACGCCCTACCGCGCTCTAATGTTGGCGCGGTTCAATGAGGAACGTGCTGCGAAGTATTTCGAGGCCATCGCCAGCGCTGCCACAAATCCCGAGATCGCAGCCTTCGCCGCGCAGATGGCTGAGGACGAACGTCATCATGTGGTCTGGGTCGACAAATGGCTGGAACAATTCAAACCTGACGATGCAGATTGGGCGGAGGATCCAGATCCACCGATCTATTCGGAATAAGCTTGAAACCTGAACAAAGATGCGTTGGAAAAGCTACGCATCTTTGCTCAGATTCCTTTGTGTTCGCATCATTTTACCCGAAAATCGGTGTCCACTTTTCCGAAATGATACTCAGCTCGTTGGGGCGTATCAAGATTCTCCAACACATCGAGCCGAATCAATAGCTCCTTGATGTGCGCCAGACTTAGCCGCGGACAACGGAAGTCGGACGCGTATTGCCACGCTCGACTTTCCGTCGCTCCGATTCGATAACTTTCAATAGAGACATGATCGAAACCGAGCGCAGGGTCGCGACAGAAATATCGTCGACCTCAGTCAACACCTTGTGCAGCGCACGGCTTTCTTCCGAATCGCTCGCCACCTCGTGCTCAAGGTCGGGGGCTGGATCCTCAAACAATTCAATGATGTCGAGCAGCGTCACACGCTTCGCATTGCCGCAGAAGCGATAGCCGCCACCGGGGCCACGAACCGACTCGATCAGACGTGCCCGTACCAGAGAACGCAGCACCTTTGCCAGATGGTTAAGGGAGATACCATACTTGCTGGCAATTTCGCCCGCCGAAATCTGCTGGTCGGCATGCGCTGCAAGCTCTAGCACTGCGTAGAGCCCGCACATTGTCGACTTGTGCAACTTCATCGTATTTGCATCTTTCTTCTGCGAACCGCTCAACACTGGCATTTCTTCTGGCGGTTGCCCCACTGATTCTACTCGATTTCTTTTCCCATTTGAATATAGCGCCCCACCATCATACCCTGACTGCGGAAGAAGGCGATGACGAGGTGATTGTTGCGCTCGATGATGGTGTGGACCTTCTCGACACCCGCCTGCGCAAAGATTCGGCAGATTTCGTCGAATAGTCGGGTGCCCACGTTTTGGACGCGCACTTTCGGATCTACCGTGACACCGAAGATCCAGCCGGATGGCTCCGCGCCGAATTCGAACGCCCGGATTTCCCCGGCAATAAAGCCGACGACCCGTCCATCAAGTTCGGCAACCAGAAAGGCACGACTCCCTGCGTTCTCCTTTGAAAAAGCGGCATGAAGATCCCGCCAATACTGGGGCTTTGACTGGCCCGTCTCGATTTTATCGAGTTCAATGATCGAAGGGACATCATCAGCTCGCACAGGCCGGACATCAACATCGCACCCGAGATCCCGTTTCGCGACTTTGTTCATGCCGTACTCCCTGCAGGCTGTTCTTTCACGCCAAACTGTTGGTCTCTGCAGGCCCGCGCGATTCAGACTGCCCAGCCGAATGTAGCGGCGAGCACCGCAGCAGGTCGATCCTAGCAAATTCCGGAATGTCTGCACCGAAAATTGCCTCCGAAAAATCCCCGGGAAACGCCTCTCACCAGCTTGCACTATATGTCAGAGTCCTCTCACATTTCACTTTGCGACCATCGTCAACGATTGAACGAGATGTTGGCAGTCGCATCACTGCGCTGCACAATAGCAACGGAGTCCTCCTCTACTTAGCAAGCCTACTTGCCATGCCCAGCCGCCATTGACTGACCAATTACAGCATAATATTCGTATTATTGCACCATTTTACGACAACAATTTTGCGCGCCGATGTGATCGGGGAGATGCATCTGATGAAGCTCAATGAGGAACTGATCGACGGCTTGAGGGATCCTGACAATCTGAGGTTTCCGCCGGGATTCAATGCCGCCGTTCCCTTCATCGACCGTCATTTGGGCGAAGGCCGCGGCGACAAGGCGGCGATTCTTACGCCACACGCCGTCGTCACCTATGCAGATCTCGCCGGCAACGTGAATCGCGCTGCCAACGGCTTGACCGCGCTCGAACTTGCACAGGGCGACCGCGTTCTCATGGTCATCAAGGATTGTCCGGCGTTCTTTTATGCATTCTGGGGGGCGATCAAGGCCGGCTTTGTTCCTGTGCCGATCAACACGCTGCTGCGGTCTGACACCTACGCCTTCATCATCGACGATTCGAAGGCAGGCGCCATCATCTATTCCCCTGAATACGCCGCCGAGCTCGAGCGCGCCCTCGATGCCTCACCTTACAAGCCGCCCCACATCTTGGTCACCGAAGGCGCTGCCGATTGTTTCGACAAATTGCTCGCAAGTTCCGGAGCCACGTTCGAACCGGTCGCCGCAGGTGCAGAAGCCGATTGCTTCTGGCTCTATTCCTCCGGTTCGACCGGCCGCCCCAAGGGTACCGTCCATCGCCACCGCGACATGGTCGTGACCAGCCAGTACTTCGGAGTCGAGACGATCGGCATATCTGAAGAAGACATCTGCTACTCCGAGGCCAAACTGTTCTTTGCCTATGGTCTCGGCAACAACCTCACCTTTCCGCTTTGGGTCGGAGCAAGCGCGGTCCTCAATCCGGGTCGTCCCGGACCCGAAACGAGCTTTCCCATTCTGGCGCGCTTCCGGCCGACGGTCTATTTCGGCGTTCCGACGCTCTATGCAGCCTATCTCGCCAACATGTCGAAGGAGAGGCTCGACCTCTCGAAGGTGCGCTATTGCGTCTCGGCAGGCGAGGCATTGCCGGCTGGCATTCTGCAGCGCTGGCACGAGGAGACCGGGCTTTGGATCATCGACGGGATCGGCTCGTCCGAAGCGCTGCACATTTTCATCAGCAATCGCCTCGACGACATTCAGCCGGGTTCAAGCGGCACGCCCGTAAGAGGCTATCGTGCCAAAATCCTCGACGAGACCGGACAAGAGATTCAGGGCGCTGGCAGTGGGCGTCTGCTGGTGTCAGGAGCCTCAATGGCTCGCTGCTACTGGAACAATCCGCAAAAGACGGCCGCCACCATGGTCGGCGATTGGGTCGATACGGGAGACACCTATCGCCGTGACGAGCAAGGCTATTATTATTATTGCGGACGGACCGACGACATGATCAAGGTCGGCGGCATCTGGTGCTCGGCTTTCGACGTGGAGTCCAAGCTGATCGAACACCCTGCGGTGCTCGAGGCAGGCGTCATCGGCAAGGAAGATGCCGCCGGACTGGTCAAGCCGGAAGCTTTTGTCGTGCTTAAGGATGCCGTTGAGGATCAGGAAAGCCTGAGCCAGGCGCTCATGAAATTGTGCAAGACTCAGCTTGCCCCTTACCAATACCCGCGCCGGATTCATTTTGTGGCCGAACTTCCAAAAACGGCGACTGGCAAGATCCAGCGCTTTCGGCTGCGGAACGCGGATACATGAGCCAGCCTGGTGTTCTGGCGCCAGGGACTCCGAACAATAAGAGCACGATCCGATTCAATCGGATCGTGCTCCAAATGAGTTCGCAAGGCGATTTCCCGAGGGTCCGGACCCAAAGGACAGCGTCAGCGTTCTAACCCTCCGAGACCGCGCGAATCACAGCATGCAGCCGTCAGGTCTCCAGATCGTGACGGGCGGCAAGCTCCGTGTCCAACTCCGGCGTCAAGGCTTCTTCCAGGACCGGAAGAAGTGCACGGTCCTCTTTTTCGATATGGGAGTTAAGACGCTCAGCCAGTTCTCCGCTGAGACGCCGGAATTTTCCCCATTCCTCCGCCGTAAATCCATTGTCGCGCCCGGCCTGCGCCAGCGTCACAACCTCACTCACAACGTTGAGCAGAACATGGTGCTCCTCGAGCAGTAGTTCGCAAAGAGCACCATCGCCATAATCGGTGACAACCGGGAACAGCGATATCTCCTCGAAATCGAAATGAGTGCTGACCTCAAAATTGAGCGCCTTGCAAAAACGATCAATGAACCGGCGATATTCCTGATCGATTTGAGGCGGCCCTTCCCGGCGGGAAAGGATCATTCGCTCCACCTCCGACAGAAGAGCCAGAGTCGCGACGTGATCGTCATATATAATCCGCGAGCATGAATACGTGAATGCCATGGCAGCCCCCGCCTAACTCAAATCCCGTTCACAAGTCTACGTGTCGACGCCGGCTTCCCTGGCGAAACACGGCTCTAAAGCGCAAGCGTGAAGGTCAGGTCCTGCGTTGGCCAGAACCCGAGCCGGTCAAGAAAGGCAATGAGCCCCGGGTTGTTCCAGCCAATCTGGGTCCGAACCCGCTCCACGCGCAGCTCCTGCAATTGAGAGAGCAACTGGATGAGCAAGACGCTCCCAACATTCTGGCCAGCAAATTCAGGGTTGACCCCGATCGTATCCATCACCGCCACAGTCTCGGCGCGGCCGTACTCGCCGTAGTCGACGCGTGCCATGATAAATCCGGCCGGCGTCCCATCGATTTCGGCCAACATGGACAGCCGCACTCCATTCTTACGAAGGGCCTCATTGATCTTGCGCTCGTAGTAGGAGGAGCGATCAAGGTCGGTGACACTGCGATCGAGCCTGACGACAGACGCCAGATCTGAATGCGACAGCGAACGCACGGAGATCCTTTCTTTCGAAAGATCGAGGTCTTCGGCACCGGACTGCCCCTCCTGCGCATCCATGACGCAGGGGCGATCAAGCACAATGCGGCCGTCGAGCTTGAACCCGACAACCGAAAGAAAGTGCAGCAGTCCTTCATCGGACCACAAGGACTGCGTTCGCAATTCATGCGCCCCTCGCCCGCGAGCGGCCGCCTGGAGTTCGCGAATGAGCGCGCGGGCACCGCCGCGCCTGCGTGCCGACAGCGAGGTCCCGATCGCGTCAAGTACAGCCACTGGATGACGGCCACCAAATTCTCCGTCGAGCATATGCGCAAGCACAAAGCCCTCAACCACGCCGTTTTCGACAAAGGCCAGGGAGATAAATACTCTCGGATCATCCAGACTTGCAGCGAGCCGATTCTCGTGGAACCCACGGCGCTGTCGCCCTGTGATTTCCTGATCAATCGCGACCACTCGATCGAGGTCTGCGGAAGTCAACCGGCGGATCGAGGATTTTGCGCCTTCCTGGGCCGAAGAGTTGGGCATTGCGTTTCTCCAACGTGCAGACATCGCTTCAAAAGGAAGCAGTCACTATTTCATATGTCAAGATTTCGGTACTTGTATGCGCAAATTGCCGCCGACGCAAGCGGAACCACGACGCCAACTCCAGACATTTGCCGGCCTTCATCAAAGCAGCCTGCGCCGCAGGCACTGAAGACGGGGAAATGCGGCCCGGCACGCCCACCTTTCGACGGCGAGCGCACCGGTTAGGTTTTTGTTTTGTCGCAGGTTTTTTAGCTGCCCCTGATGGCTTCTTTCATGCCTGCCAGGGTTCTACCGCTTGAAAGTTACCTGCCAGTGTTCCGGCGAAAGCTGTGTGGCATAGCTCCTGTAGCCCCATCCGCCGAGCAAACGGCGCAATGGCATGGGATGAAAGGGAGTCTCGACCATCAACGCATCCTCAGGCTTGAGCGATGAGACGGTATCAAGGACCGTCATCAGCGGTTCTTTTTTCTGCTCGAATTGAGGGCGCAGATCGAGAGTTTTTGTGATCGTTCCAAGATCGGCCTGGCTGAGCGCCGGCACCTCAAACGATAGGCCCCGCAGGTTCGCTGGCGCTTGACCGTTCGCGAAGTCCACAAACGCTTCAAGTGTAAAGTCGAGCATCCGTGCGACGTCTTTGAGCGATAAAGCGCTGGCGACACGCTCATTACCCAGAATCTTGCGGAATTTCGCCAGACGTTCATCCAGTGCGGCGATGCGCTCGAGCAATTTTCCATCGGGCTTGAGTGCGTCAACCAGCAATGTGTCAGCCTGCAGCATATTTCTTCTCCTGATGATGTTTTTGCCGCATCGCTGTAGGACCGGCACTGAAGAACCCAAGCAGACTGGCGCGGGTTCGCCCACGCATCGCCTGCGGGCGACGTTTAATCCCTCTTATCATGCTACCAAGGGTGTTGTCTGCTTTGTTGCTCAAGCATCACTTTCGAGCATCATTTCCGAAAGATGGGTGCCGGTCATCGGACAAAATGAAGCGAAAACAATGGAGTCTGAGCAGAGATTCGTTGGTGAACCGACGCATCTCTGCTCAACTGCGCCAACCTCCGGATCAGGCGGTGGCTGATTCTCGCAGCCGATAGCGCTGGACTTTGCCGGTCGCAGTCTTCGGAAGTTCGGCAACGAAGTGAACCTTGCGTGGATATTGATAGGGAGCAAGGCGAGTCTTGCACAGCTTCATCAGTTCCTCGCTCAGCTCCGGCTGTCCCACGAAACCATCCTTGAGCACGATGTAGGCCTCTGGCTTCATCAAGCCCGCTGCATCGGCCCTGCTAATGACGGCACTCTCAAGCACCGCTGGATGTTCGATCAGCTTCGACTCAATGTCGAAGGGCGAGCACCAGATTCCGCCGACCTTCATCATGTCGTCATTGCGACCGCAGTAATAATAGTACCCCTCTTCGTCCCGGCGATAGGTATCCCCCGTATCGAGCCACTCGCCGACCATCGTAGCGGCCGTTTTTTCCGGATTATTCCAGTAGCAGCGGGCGGTCGACGCTCCGGAAACAAACAAACGTCCGGTGCCTGCCCCCACGACCTCCTGTCCATCAGCGTCAATAATCTTGGCCCGATAGCCTCTCACAGGCTTGCCGCTCGAACCGGGTTTAACATCGCCGAGACGATTGGAAATGTGATTGTGAAGATTCTCGGTCGAGCCCACTCCGTCCAGGATCCAAAGCCCGGTCAGTTCATGCCAACGCTGGAGGATCCAGGCCGGAAGCGGCTCGCCTCCGGAGGCGCAAAAGCGCACGCTGGAGAGGTCCGGCTGCTCCTTGGGCCAGTGGGCGACATAGGTCGCGTAGAGAGTGGGTACGCCGAAATGGACGGTCGGCCGGTAGCGAGCGATGATTGGAAAGCTCGATTCAGGCCCAGGACGACCAGGGTTGAGCACGGAGGTAGCCCCGACCCAAAGCGGAAAACTCAGATTGTTGCCAAGACCAAACGCAAAGAACAGCTTGGCCTCCGAGAAGCAGACGTCGTCTTCGCGTAAGCCGAGGGTATCGACGCCGTCGAACTGGCTGGTCACGACCATGTCGCGGTGACGATGCACCACACCTTTGGGGCGGCCGGTCGAGCCTGAAGAATAAAGCCAGAAGCAGTCGTTTTCCGCGCCCGCAGCAACCGCTTCAAAGAGCGTGCCCGATCTCGCCCGAAGTTCGTCGAAAGAACCTGCTCCACCTTCCGTAGGCAAAATATGGCGCGGCTTATGCGGGGAGGCATCAAAAGCGGGGCCGACCTCGCCCTCGTTTTCCGGTGAATAAATGATCGCACCCGCCTTCGAGTTGTCGATGATGAAGGTGTAGGTATCGGCACGCAGCAACGTATTGAGCGGCACCGGAATGAAGCCGGCCTTGATCGCACCCCAGAATGCATAAAAGAAGGCCGGGCAATCCTTGATCACCATCAGAATGCGATCGCCTGGAGCGAGCCCGATGTTGGTCAGACCGTTGGCGGCGCGGTTCACATTGGCGACAAGTTCAGCATAGGTGACGTCAGCCTCTGGTGACTGGATAGCAAGCTTCTCGCCGCGTCCTTCGCGCAGGTGGCGATCAATGAATGCAGTGGCGACATTGAATCCTGGTGGAAACTTCAGATTCAGGGGATCCGACAGGTCCATCGTTGCGTCGTCTCGGACCATTGGACTGGCCACACCCTCGATTACCATAGTTTCCCTCCTGTTAATTTCTCGATTGGCCGCCGTTCAGAGTCGGCGCCCGCCTTCAGACGCTGATCAGTCTCTCAACCACGTCACGCTCCGACTGCAGCTTCTCGGAGTTTCCATTCCACACAATGCGGCCCTTCTGGATGACGAAGTGCTGGTCGGCCAGACGTCGCAGCTTGTCGATGTGTTTGTCGACCACGAGGATCGATTGCCCCTCGCTCTTGAGCGCGTACAGGCATCGCCAGATCTCATCACGGATAATGGGCGCCAAGCCCTCGGTCGCTTCATCAAGGATCAACAGCTTTGGGTTGGTCAGCAGCGCCCGTCCCATGGCCAGCATCTGCTGTTCACCGCCGGAAAGCTGCGTTCCCATATTGCGACGGCGCTCGTGCAGTCTTGGAAAGAGCTTCAGCACGCGCTGCAGATCCCACGGTCCGGGCCGCGCCGTGGCGATCAGATTCTCCTCGACGCTCAACTTCGGAAATATCCTCCGTCCTTCGGGGACCCAGCCGATCCCCAGGGCAGCGACACGATGAGCCGGCCAACGGGTGACATCCCGACCATCGAAATAAACCCGCCCGCCGGATTTCGATTTGAGCCCCAGGATCGACATGATGGTTGTCGTCTTGCCCATACCGTTGCGCCCCATCAGCGTTGCGGCCTCGCCCTTGCGAACGCTGAGCGAAACGCCCTCGAGAACACGACTGCGGCCGTAGGCTGCTGTCAGATCGCTGATCTCAAGCATGCTCGACTTCCTCAGCCCCAAGGTAGGCCCTGCGGACTTCCGGATGGTTGCGAATTTCGTCGACCGGCCCGGAAGCGATCACCCGGCCAAAGTCGAGAACCGTGATGCGATCCGCCAACGAAAAGACTGCCTCGATGTCATGCTCGATCACGAGCATCGCCACCCTGCCCTTCATTGTCTTCAGCAGAGCCACCATCTGGGCGGCTTCATCGGGAGCCATTCCGGCCAACGGCTCATCCAGCAGAAGGATGAGCGGATCCAGCGCCAGCGCGACAGCCACTTCAAGCTGGCGCTGCTCGCCGTATGAGAGCCGCTCAACGAGGACATCCCGTCGATCTGCGAGGCCGGTCTGCTCGAGAACCGCCTCGGATCGTTCAACCGCCGCACGCGAGGCCGTCGCCCGGCGCCAGAAGCCCGCCCAGCCACCGCGACACAGCTGACTGGCGAGCAGGACGTTTTCCAACACGGAGAATTCGAGACACAGCGACGTCACCTGGAACGAGCGCGCCATTCCCAGCCTGACCCGCGCGGGCACCTGCAGATGGGTTATGTCGATGTCATTAAGAAGAATTCGCCCATCGTCAGGACGCACCTGACCAAAAAGCTGGGAGAGCAAGGTGGTCTTTCCTGCGCCATTCGGGCCGATAATGGCGTGGATGCTGCCCTGATCGACAGTGAGCGAGACGTTCTTGGTGGCAGCCAGGCCGCCAAACCGCTTGTGCAAGCCCTCGGCAATCAACAACGGCTTAGCCAACAGCGGATTAGTCAACAACGGATTAGTCATGGCGCCTCGCAATGGGCAAAAGACCACCGAGGCCACGCGGCATGAAGAGAGCGATCAAAAGGACCATCGCGCCGACGACGATGGGCCAATGCGTCGTCATGTTGGACGCCACCTCTTCCGCAATCAGGAAAAAGGCGGTGCCAAACAGAGGGCCGAGGCTGAGGCCCAAACCGCCGAGCACAACCATGATGATCAGGTCCGCCGAACGGGTCCAGCCGAGATCGACCGGACTGACGAATTCGGCATTATTTGCGAGCAGGAATCCCGCCAATCCCGCCATTGCTCCGGAGATGACGAAGGCAACGAGGCGGATGCGGACAGGGTCATAACCAAGCGCACGGACACGCGCTTCATTCATCTTCGTTGCCCGCAGCACCAAGCCGAACCGTGAGCGCGTCAGCCTGTCAACAATGAGAACCGAAAGACAAAAGAAGACAGCGGCCGCCGTATACATCACGTAACGGCCATGCAGCTCGGCACCGGCGAAGACACTGGGTTGGAAAATCGTCATCCCCTCATCGCCGCCATACAGATCCGCACCGACGGCAGCCAGATAGACGGTTTGACCGAGCGCCATCGTGATCATCAGAAAATAGATGCCGCGAGTCCTGAGGCTGATGACACCGATGATCGCAGCCACGACCGAGCAAATGATCAAGATCGCCCCAAGCTGCACAAAGCCGTTGGCCATCCAGGCGACCCCGTCGTTGTAAGCGTGAAAGCTGCCGATCCCAACGACGTAGGCCCCGAGCCCCACAAAGGTGGCATGGCAGAGGCTGAGCAAGCCGCCATACCCCAGGATCAGGTTCAGGCTGACGACCACGGACGCAAGAATGAGGATGCGCGTCGCAAACGTCAGAGCAAAAATGGCATCGAGAGAGTACGTAACGACCGGAACGGCCAGCAGGAGCACCACCAACGCAATGCCGGTCAGCCAATGCTTTGCACCACCCATCATGCCCTCTTCGTGAACAGGCCTTCGGGGCGCACGGCCAGCACCACGGCCATGAGAATATAGATCGCCATGCCCGCGAGCGACGGACCGAGGCTCGCCGCCGCCTTGCCGCCAAAGATGAGTGAAACCAGATCGGTCGCGTAGGATCGTCCCAGCGTGTCGATAAGGCCGACCAGAAGCGCCGCCAGGAAGGCTCCGCGGATCGAGCCGATGCCGCCAAGGACGATCACGACCAAACCAAGAATGAGGACAGGTTCACCCATTCCGACTGAGGCTGACATGATCGGAGCAGAGAGGCTGCCTGCGAGTCCGGCCAAAGCGGCACCGAGGCAGAAGATGAACGTGAAGAGCAGGCCGATATTCACGCCCAGCCCGCGCACCATGTCGCGGTCGCTGGCGCCGGCCCGGATCAGCATGCCCACCCGGGTGCGCGTGACCAGAACGTAGAGAAAGAGCGCGACCGCCAGGCCGAACATGATGAAGACGAGGCGAAACAACGGATATGTGAGCCCGGGAAGCAGCTCGACCGCTCTGTTCAATTCCGGAGGCAACGAGACGGAGAGACCTTGAGACCCCCACAGCATCCTTGCTGCCTCGTTGATAATCATGACAAAGCCGAACGTCGCGAGCACCTGATCGAGGTGCTGGCGATTATAGAATCTGGATAATGTAAACATCTCCATGGCCGCGCCAACGATCGCCGTGGTAACAATCGCCACCGGAATGGCCAGGTAATAATTTCCTGTTTTCGTTGCGACCCAGCCGGCCACAAAGGCGCCCACCATGAACAACGCCCCCTGCGCCAGATTGACGAAGTTCATGATGCCGACGATCAGGGTCAGCCCGGCCGTGATCAGAAACAGCATGATGCCGAATTGGACGCCATTCAGACATTGCTCGATGAACAGCAGCAGTGACGGATGGGACATTTACAACGATTCCGAGTGAGCGACGCCCGATCAAGGAGCGGAGCAAACCACTCCGCAACAGTTGCTTCACTTCATCTTGCAATCCTGCGCGTATGAATCCACGTCGTCGGTTGCGACTTTCGAAAGGGTCTTGGTGGTAAAGGTCCCATCTTCCGCCTGAACAACCTGCAGGAGGTAGAAATCCTGGATCGGAAAGTGGTTCTTGCCGAACCTGATCTTCCCGCGCACGGATTGGAAATCGGCAGCTTCGAGTGCCGCCTGGAGCTTGGCCTTGTCTCCCATTTCGCCCTTGACCGCACGGACCGCACTGTCGATCAACATCACTGTATCGTAGGCTGAAGCAGCAAAATTCGAAGGCTCGCGCCCGTACTTCTTCTTGAAGCTGTCCACGAAGCGGCGATTGGTCTCGTTGTTGGAATCAACCGACCAGAACATTGTCATGAGCGCCCCCTCCGCCAGCTTGCCGAGCTGGGGGATCGTGATTCCGTCGAACGTGTAGTTCGAGTAGAGTGGAATTTTGTCCTTCAGGCCTGCCTGTTGATACTGCGAAACAAATTGCAGCGCATGAGCGGGGGGATAGAAGATGTAGACGGCGTCGGGGTTTGCAGCCTTCAACTTTGCAATCTCTGACGAGAAGTCCAGTTGATCAGGCCATTTGGTATAGTCCTGACCGACAACCTCGCCCTTGTAAGCGCTCAGGATACCGCCAACCATCTCCTTTCCGGCGACATAGTTCGGCGCCATCGCATAAAGACGCTTCACGCCCTTGCGGTTCAGCTCCTCCCCGAGAGCTCGAGGCGCCTGCTCGCTCTCGTCACGCAGGGCAAAAAACCAGGGCGAGCATTGCTTGCCCGCCAGCGGCGCGGGGCCAGCATTGGTGCTTAGCAGAAAGGTCTGATTGTCGGAGGCAGCCTTGTAGGCGCCCATCAGAACATTGCTGTAATTGTAGCCCACAATAAAATTGACGCGATCTTGAAGAATCAGCTTCTCGGTCTTCTGCTTACCGAGCGCGGGATTGACCCCGTCATCCTCGATGAAAAGCTTGACCGGAATTCCCCCCATCTTTGAACCAAGCTGCTCGAGCGCGAGCTCGACACCCTCCTTGCCCGCTTCTCCTGGGGCCGCAGCTGACGTCGTGAGGGTGTTCACCAACCCAAGCCTGATTTCCGCCGCCGGCGCGGCGAGCGCTGATGACATCAAAAACGTGCCCAAGGTCCCGCCCAGGCATCTCATCAAGCTCTTGCTTCTCATGGCTCCCCCTCGACTTCGGCTAGAAGATCACCCTGTTGCCGCGGCCTTTATCTTACGTCGGATTTTTTGTCGCAGCCCCCTACGGTTCACAGCTTTGGAAAACTGAATGAACCGTCATTCATAGACTAATCACACATGATCCCGCGGTCAATTGGCCAAATCGGCCGGATAGTCGAGAACTTCCGTGTCTTGAAGCTGTCGTGATGAACCCCGGGGATAATCTGCCGGATGGAGAAGACTCTGAGATATACCCGCCGCCGCTATGCTGCAGTGCGTCGTTGCAGCTCCCTCAGAATAACGAGATGCTGAACGTCGTTCGTTCCTTCGTAGATCTTGGTGACGCGTGCATCGCGATAGAGGCGTTCAACGGGGTAATCGGTGAGATAACCGTAACCCGCGAGTGTCTGAATTGCGTCGGAACAGACCTTTTCAGCAGCCTCCGAAGCCTCAAGCTTTGCCATGCAAGCCTCCATGAGGCAGGGCATGCCAGCATCTTTCAGCGCAGCTGCATGGTGGACGAGTTGACGCGCTGCTTCGATGCGTGAAGCCATCCGGGCAATACGAAACCCAACGGCCTGGTGATCAATGATCGCTTTGCCAAACACGTTTCGTTCCTTGGCGTACTGAACGGCGACTTCGTAGGCGGCGCGAGCAATACCGACGGCCTGGGCAGCAATGCCGATACGACCGCTTTCGAGGTTTGCAAGCGCGATCTTGTATCCCTGCCCCTCCTTTCCCAACAAGGAGTTGACCGGCAACGCCATATTTTCAAACGCGATCTGACACGTGTCGGAAGAATGCTGCCCCATCTTCGACTCCACGCGCACCACATTGTAGCCGGGCGTCTTCGTGGGAACGATGAAGGCTGAGATGCCCTTCGACCCAAGTTCGGGCTGCGTCTTCGCAAATGCAACAATCACATCCGCATGTTTGCCAGTGGTGATGAATTGCTTCATCCCATTCAGAACGTAGTGATTTTCTTTTCGGATCGCCGTTGCATTGAGAGCTCCGGCATCTGATCCGCCATGGGCCTCGGTAAGTGCGAAACCTCCAAGCCACTCGCCACGCGCCAAGGGACGGAGAAACTGCTCCTTCTGTTCGTCAGTGCCGAACTGGCAGATCGGCATGCACGCGACTGAATTGTGACCGCTCACGATGGTGGAAGTTCCTGCATCGCCAGCCGCCAATTCTTCAAGGATCGCGGCCATCGATACGGCGTCAGCTCCCACCCCGCCCCATTCTTCAGGCACCATAATTCCCAGGAAGCCGAGTTTGCCCATTTCGCACAACTCGGTTCTGGGAAAGTGGTGCGATTTGTCCCACTCTGCTGCTTTCGGACGCAGTTTCTCTTGGGCAAATGCGCGCGCCACATCGCGGATCATTGCCTGCTGCTCATTCAGAATCATCGCCAGACTGCCTTTCTGATTCTCATCTCGCAGCCGTCTTTCCCGCGGCCATCCTGGACCAACCGACGGCACCTCTGATCCCGCTTGCGGCAACGTTTCGATGCCTGTCGGGCGAGCGATCGAAGCGGCGCATTCGGCAGCGTCATGCCCCGCTTTTTCCTGCCAGAAAGGCCTTGACGCGCGCTTGCGTGTCGACCGTATCGAGAAGTTGCAAGGTCTCTTCCCGCTCTGCATCAAGTCCGGGACCAATTGACGCATACGCCTTGTCCATGCACCGTTTGCTGGCGGCAAGCGCCGCGCCGGACGCCTGCGATATGCGGTGAGCCAGCTTTTCGCAGAACGATGACACCTCCTGCACGGGGACAGACCACTGAACAATGCCCAGCGCTGCGGCCGTTTTCCCGTCTACCGTATCGCAACCAAGTATGATGCGCTTCGCGGCCGCTGTGCCGCACAATCTTGCAAGACGTTGCGTGCCCCCCGCCCCGGGAAGCAGGCCGATGCGCGCCTCGGGCAGCCCGACGACGGCCTCGTCGGTTGCAACACGCAAATCGCATGCCAGTGCCAGCTCCAGGCCTCCGCCCAAGGCCGAGCCCGATATCTCGGCAAGAGACACGAGGGGCAAGGCCTCGATCCGATCAAAGAGGTCCTGCATCCGCTTGACATGGGCCACCAGCCGCTCGCTGCCGCCCTCATCGGCGAACATGGCGCGCATCATCTTGAGGTCGGCACCCGCACTGAAGACCTTCTGGGCGCTGCGGATATGCAAGACGGAACAGCCGGAGGCCTGCGCCTTATCCAATTGTTCGTGCCACGCATCAACGAAGCCCCCGTCGAAGGCATTCACAGGCGGCCTCGCCATGTTGACCCGGTACGTTCCCCCAATTTTTTCGCCGTTGATCATGCCCATCTCCTGGTTTGAGTTTTTTGCACCGCCATGCGAAGGCGATGCGGTAACAGCTTGACAACAACCTCAATCTCGCATGAAGTGCTGGATGAATGAATATTCAATCAAACTGCCCGGCGAGTCAAACTCTGATCAGCCAGTTTGAAAACGTGGTAGGGAGGCAGCATTGGTCTTGACTTTCGTCATGGGACAACGCCGACGCGTTGCGCGCAATCTCACGATTGGAGTGCTCTGATGCGTCCGTCAAACCCGTCACCCAAGAAACGCCTGCTGAGCTTGAGACTGAACGGACGGTGGCGAGAGGATGCCGTGACCGAAGGCGAACTGCTCGTCGACTACTTGCGCGATGTTGCCCGGCTCACCGGTGTAAAGACGGGATGCGATGGCGGCGAGTGCGGTGCTTGCACAGTCTTGGTAGACGGCGAGCCGGTTTCATCCTGCATCACGCTGGCCGTTCGCTGCGAAGGCCGAGACGTCGAGACGATTGAAGGTCTTGCAACCCAGGGGCGTCCCAGCCAGTTGCAGCGCGCCTTTCACGAAAAGCTCGGCGCGCAGTGCGGTTTCTGCACGCCGGGGATGATCATGTCAGCCGAGTCACTCCTGCGTCAAAATCCAACGCCTACCGACGATGAAATTCGGAGCGCCCTTTCCGGAAATCTCTGCCGGTGCACCGGCTACGTTAAGATCATCGATGCCGTGAAGTCGGTTGCGGAGACGACGCCATGAATGCTGATACCGGCCTTGAGCCCAACCGGCGCCGTGGCGTCCCACTCATCGACGGCATTGAGAAAGTCACCGGAAGCGCGCGCTATACGCTGGACCTGGACCAGACGGGCGCTCTCGTCGGGCGGATACTGCGCAGTCCGATAAGCCACGGTGAGATCGTCCGGATAGACGTGTCCAAGGCACGGGCGCTGGACGGTGTAATTGCAATCGTGACCGGCGATGACTGCAAGTACACCTATGGCGTGATCCCGATCGCCATGAACGAATACCCGCTCGCTCGCGATCGGGTGCGTTATCGCGGTGAACCGATCGCGGCAGTAGCCGCCATCGACGCAGAGACTGCTGAGCGGGCCATCAACCTCATTGAGGTCGAGTTCAATCCGTTGCCTGCCTACTACTCCTCGGAAGAGGCCCGAGCCCCTGGCGCAATACTGCTGCATGACAACAAACCTGGCAACATCGAGCGCGAGGTCCATCATGAGTTCGGCGATTGCGAGGCAGGCTTTGCCGCCGCCGATCTCGTCCGCGAATTGACGTTCCCTTGCGCAGAGATCAACCATGCCCAGATCGAGCCACACGCCTGCATCATGGACTATGATCCGACATCGGGCAGGCTGACCGTTCAGAGCGTATCGCAGGTCATTTACTATCTGCATTTGATGCTGGCACGTTGTCTTGAGATGGATGAATCCCGCATCCGCGTGATCAAGCCATTCGTCGGCGGCGGCTTCGGCGCACGCGTTGAGGTTTTGAATTTCGAGATCGTCACGGCTCTTCTGGCCCGCGCGGCGGGCGGCAAGGTGGTGATGAGCCTGACGCGGGAAGAAACCTTCCTGACGCACCGGGCCCGGCCACACTCCGATGTGACGCTGAAGCTCGGGATGCGCAAGGATGGTCAACTGACGGCTTGCGAATGCAAGGTGGTCCAGCGCGGCGGCGCGTACGCCGGATACGGCATTGTCACGATCCTTTACGCCGGATCCCTGCTTCAGGGGCTCTACAACATTCCTGCGGTGAAATACGACGGCTACCGGGTCTACGCCAACCTGCCACCCTGTGGGGCAATGCGCGGACACGGTTCGGTCGGTACGCGTCACACTTTCGAAGCCCTCCTGGACCGCATGGCGCGCGAGCTTGGGTTGGACCCATTCGCTGTACGCCGCGCCAACCTGTTGCAGGCGCCAACCGAAACATTGAACGGTCTGATGGTGAAGAGCTACGGACTTCCAGAGTGCCTCGACAAGGTCGAGCGTGCCAGTGGCTGGAAGGATCGGATCGGCAAAATGCCGCCTGGCAAAGGCCTCGGCATGGCATGCTCCCACTATGTCAGCGGGTCCGCCAAGCCGATCCATTTCACCGGCGAGCCGCATGCAGTGGTGCATATCAAGCTGGATTACGATGGCGGCATAACCGCACTGACGGGAGCCGCCGATATCGGCCAGGGATCGTCCACGATGGTCGCGATCGCGGTGGCGGAGACACTCGACGTTCCGCTTAACCAGGTCCGCGTCATCGCCGGCGACACCGCCCTCACCCCCAAGGACAACGGCTCGTATTCATCACGAGTCACCTTCATGGTCGGCAATGCGGCAATCGAAGCCGCAAGACGGCTCAAGACGATTCTTCTCGCAGCCGCAGCCCGCAAGCTCGATGCCCAGCCTGAGCAGCTTGAGTGCGTCGGCGGCGTGTTCCGCGTCATCCATGGCGGCACCCAGTCCTCGCTCCCATTCGCCGAAGTCGTCAAGGCTGCTCTGGTCGATGAAGGCGCAATTACAGTGAAGGGGGCATTCACTTGTCCGCCTGAATTCCAGGGTGGCAAGCACCGCGGGGGCGCTGTTGGCTCGACCATGGGGTTCAGCTACGCCGCACAGGTTGTTGAAGTCAGCGTCGATGATGCGATTGGTCTTGTGACCATCGACAAGGTTTGGGTGGCGCTCGATTGCGGTCATGCGATTAATCCGCTCGCCGTGGAAGGACAGATCGAGGGCTCCGTGTGGATGGGGATGGGAGAGGCCTTGTGCGAAGAGACCCGCTATCTCGACGGTCTCCCGGCACATGCAAGCCTGCTCGAATATCGGGTGCCGACGATCGCCGAATCTCCACCAATCGAGGTTCACATCGTCGAGAGCCACGATCCAAATGGGCCATTTGGCGCCAAGGAAGCAAGCGAGGGAGCATTGGCGGGTTTTCCACCGGCCATGGTCAACGCAATTGCAAACGCCATCGGTATTGATTTCGACGGAATGCCCGTGACGCCGGATCGGGTCGTAGAAGCACTGATCCAACGCCGCCGGAAGGCAAAGATCGCAAGCTCGAAGGCCGCATCATGAACGCTCGATTGCCCGAATTCCAGCTTGCCCAGCCGCGCACCATCAGCGAAGCGATTGCTGCGGTCAGTTCACAACCCGATGGCCGTTTCCTCGGTGGCGGCACCGACCTGCTCGTGAACATGCGCCGCGGCTTGGGCCGCGGCAGCCTTCTGGTCGATCTTTCCGGGATCGACGAACTGACCGAAATCAAATCCCATGAGGGTGGCGTCACAATCGGCACCGGCGTCTCCATCGCCGCGCTCGCGCGCAATCCGGTGATTGCGGCGCACTATCACGCAGTCAAACAGGCAGCCAGCGTGATTGCAGCGCCAAGCCACCGCAATGTAGGGACCGTCGGCGGCAATTTGTGCCTCGATACGAGATGCATCTACTACAACCAGAGCGAATGGTGGCGAAAGGCGAACTCCTACTGTCTCAAGCACCGCGGAGAGATCTGTCACGTTGCGCCCCAAGGCAAGCGATGCCACGCCGCCTTCAGCGGCGATCTCGCGCCAGCCATGATTGTTCTCGGCGCCGAGGTCGACATCGTCAGCGCACAAGGCCAACGGCGCATCCCTCTCACCGAGCTCTATGTTGAAGACGGCAAGGCGCATCTCGCTCTGGCTCCAGGGGAGCTTGTCACTGCCGTACACCTGCCCGCGAGTCAGTCTGTATCGACCTATGAAAAGGTGCGGACCCGCGGAGCGATCGACTACCCGCTTGCCGGAGTAGCGGTTGCGATGAAGTTGTCAGGCGACGCCATCGCCTCGCTTCGTATTGCCCTGACAGCTACGAACTCCAGACCGTTCCTCCTAACTGGAACGGAGGCCTTCGCCGGCCGGCCGGTGGACGATCAGCTTCTCAAGGAAATCGACCGGATGGTGCAGAAGCAGGTGCAGCCGATGCGAACCACGCTTGCGGCGGCCAACTACCGGCGAGTCGCCGCCGCTGCGATTGCACGACGTCTGACCGAGAATCTGTTTGCGCGATCCAAGGGGTGACTGGATTGGCATGAGTGTCAATCGGCTTTTTGAGCGATTGTTGCCCGGATATTGCGCAAGCGAGATCCGGATATACTTGAGCATGGTCCGATCCCGACGGAATTTTCGGCGGGCAGGAAGGTCCCCGGATTTCGCTGCGGTCTTTCCGGGCTACGCTAGCTCGAAGCCGAAGCGCATTTCATGAATGCTCTTACGACGGATGCCAATGGAAAATTGGACCGCTAGCCAGATATCCGGTTGGGATATCGCAGTTGAAAAAAACGGCGGATCGGATTGAACTTACTCGGCACCAATTGAAGTTGCCCGGCCAACATCGAATCTTGGGTAACTAATTTATTCACGAGGCTATAACGGTAATCAAACTCGTCCAGATGGGGCAGGAAAGTTTCGTCTGTGTCGGTCTCCAGTTTATCGAAGCGATGGTGGTCCTTACGAAGTTGCTGTTCAGGCGCGTGGTCCTTACGAAGTACCGTACGTTGCTGTTCAGACATGTAAATGTTGGTGATCAGAATGGCAACGAACTCATCTTCATTATCATATGCCTCGGACAATTCCCTGTTGCGCGCATTGATACCGCGCGCACTCCTAACGGCGTGGACCATCTCGTGAAACAATACCTCATCATGCGCGCTGCCAGCATAATTGCCATGATATTTCGACGGGCTGAACTCGATGACCGCATTGGTGCCACGACCTGTGCCCTCTATAGGCTTTTCTTTACCCCGCAATATCGACAAAGAACAAGCCTCTTGGCCAATAAAGGGGAGCCATTCCGGCACAAAACAATACTGTGGAGATTTCTCTCCACGGGGCAGTGCGTCTCTATAGTTTTCGGGATGGGCTTTTGCACGAAGGCCATCCTTCTCCGGCTCCGGGACGATTTTAATCGATCGGCCCGTACCCTTAAAATCGTTAAGCAACGCGCGACCCGTCTGACTGTTGTAGATATGGTTGAGATCAGTCAAGACGTCCAGCTCATATTTATTTATCTGTCCATACGACTTCAAACTTGACCCATCTATGGTCACATCAAAGCCGCGATATGGTGTGATTGGCATGAACACTTTCTCCTGCTCAGTCCGGCCGGTTCAGGCGATGCACCGGGACAGCATCGGCGAGCCATAGCGCCCCCTTGGATTTCGTCCTGAGCAATCTGATGGTCCTGCACTGGAGCTCTATCCCATCAAGTTGACAATGCCAAGCGGAGCAGTGACCAAGAAATAGAGCGAGCGAAGTCCGGTTAGCCGGCGCCCCGCCCTTCGCTGACGCTGGCACATGCCCTTAAAACGCCATACCCGTTGTTCATCGGCACAGAGTATGTTCGCGTTGCCGCCGATTTGGGCGGATCTTGGGGCCGATCCGCTTCCCTGCAATCTCAACCCCCACATGGTTCAGTTGCGATGCGCGCTGTTGCCGCCGTTGTGTTGTTCGTGACTGCTCTGCATGCGGGCCTGTGGAGCCTTCTCTGGAGGCAGGAAGAGGCGGCCGACATCAGCGGAAAACTGCAGAGCGTTTCCTATTCACCCTTCGCGCAGTGGGCTGCCTCGCCCTTCGCGCAGTGGGCGGCCGATGACATCCCGATCGACGAGAAAGAGGATATCATTCGCGCCGACATGAAGGCGCTGTCGTCGATAACCCGCACCATTCGTCTCTATTCGGCAACAGGCGGCGAGGAGCTGGTGCCACCGATCGCCAACGAGTTTGGACTGAAGGTCATGCTCGGCGCGTGGGTCGAAAGGCCCAGGAGAGACGGCACGAACTCGATCCGCACCGAA
>JGI24705J35276_12238421_pt1 | contig 21429 bp, 23 predicted proteins | sample TergutNt197P4_FD_35276 | JGI IMG/M metagenome (IMG submission 35276) | reverse complement strand
AATTCGAATTCACCTATGTAACCGTTAAGTTGCATTATACGTAAAACGCGACCTAACAGTTTAGAGGCTGGGCTAATGATGCATTCACGTTTATTGCGCATTTCGTTGTTAATTATTGTTATTAATCCATTTGTTAAAGTATCCATTGCCCTAGCTCCTACTCATATTTTTTGAAGCCTAATTTCGGCGCTGCTTCTCTAAAACATTGTCTACATAAATATAAATCGTAACGTCGAATTACTGGTCCATAAGCACCGCATCTAACGCATGGGCGTGAACCTTTGCCATGTTTTCGTTCTTTTTTAGTTTGCTGTTTTCCCATACATTCACACTTCTATTTTTAGACGATTTCGACTCCTAAAGTTTGTCTCACGTATTCCATGGACTCTTCAGGTGTAAGCAAATGTTTTTTGCCGATGTGTTTTGTTTGTTTTCGACGGATTTTTATGCGTTGACCTGGACGGTTAACTGCAATACAAACATCCATTCCGAAGATACCAATTTCTGGGTCATATTTTATGCCTGGGATGTCAATGTGCTCTTTTAAGCCGAATGCAAAGTTTCCAATTTCGTCAAATGCACGTTTAGGGATTTTATTGTCGATAACTGGAAGTACCTTTTTTAGAAAGGCCATGCCTTTTTCTCGACGCAATGTTACAACGCATGCAATTGGTTCACCTTGTCTGATGCCCCAGTCTCTGATGCTTTTCTTTGCTTTCGCCTTGTAAGGTGTTTGACCTGAAATTTCGTTAAGTACGCTTACAGCCTTTTCAAGCGGTTCGCCTGATTTGCCGATGTTGAGGTTAACAACCACTTTCTCAATTCGTGGCTGTAGCATTTTATGTTCAGACCACTGCTTTTGAGCTTCTTCAGACAACTATGTTTTCCTCCGGTTCTGCTATTTCTACTTGTTGTGGTTCATTGCTATTGATGGAAAAGATAAAGTCCAAAATAGTTTGACATCGTGCACCTTGATCATCTTCAATGACTACTAGTGCTTGTCGACGTTTTTTGGCTTCGGTCTTTTCTATTTCAACAATTTTACCTTGAATACCGATGTTTTTACCGCCGGTGATTACTGCAGTGTTGCCTTCTTTTGTTTTGAGTTTTTCAGCAACTGTGCCATCTGTTATGTTTACTTTAAGGATGTCAAAGGTTTCGTATGTCACTTCAACAGGGTTTTTTGGGTCTGCAACTTTGATTAGCATGTTTGTGCCGTCGTGAAGTGCAATTTGGACACCGACGGTTGTTGTGGTTTTGTCTTCTACACGGACAAATTTGTATTTTGCATCTTCTTTGTTGATGGGTGACAGAACTAGTCCCTTGTGTGAAGGTATGACACGGTAATATTGGTTTGAGTCTGGCATTGAGATGACATCCATTAAACCAACTGGGAAATCATCTTTTTTACGGACTATACCGTTGACTTGAACTTTACCTTCTGAGAGGATAAGTTTTCCTTCTTTTCTTGTGCCTGCAACGCCGAGTATGTCTCGGAGTACAAGGGTTAGTGGTAAACATTTTTGAAGTGAATGTGGACCCGATGCAGGTTTTACTACCCAGGGTGATTCTTTTCTGTGAATAGGCCAGTATTTTGGTGCTGGCTTGCGTTTCAGCCTTGCTGTTTTTCCTTTTTTACCCAAATTTATTGTCCTCCCCAGTTTTTTTAGGGGTTCTTGGTTTAGCACTAGGCTTAGATTCAGCAGTCTTTTTTGTTGCTGGTGCCTTCTTAATCACTGATTTTGTTGATTCTTCAACTTCTTCAGTTACAAAAATTTTTGGTTTTGGTTTTGCTTTAATGGTTAGTATAGGTTTCTGTGTTGGTTTTGGAGCAGTTGTTTTTTCCAGTGGTTTCTTTCGCTCAATGACCGCTTTGCGTTTTTTGTCGTTAAGGCTAAGATTTTTAATCATAACTTTGGAGGGATGTATTGGAAGAAAAATGTTGGTGCCATCAACTTTTTCACGTGTTAAGCCTTCAACGTAAATACGGTAACTTTTCAGATCAACGCGAGAGACTTTTCCTTCAAATCCCTTGTTGTCACCACGTTGAATGTGAATTGTATCACCTTTTCGCACAGGAAGAGTTTTTACACCTTGTTTTTCAGCTAACTCTTTTGTAAGTGGAGCAGCCATCAACTTATGGCGTATATGAGCAGGGGCGTTATAGAGCCGTTTTCGTTGCTTGCGAGGATTCTTAACTTTTACTTGCATATGTTTTCCTTCCTTACACAATTATGCTTGAAGCACTGGCGATTCTTGGCCATCTTTCTGCAGCTTCTCTTGCTACTGGTCCCCTGATTTCGGAGCCTTTCATTTCGCCTTCAGGTGTAATGATTACTGCTGCGTTGTCTTCAAATTGCACCCAGACGCCATCTACTCTGCGGAAGGATCTTCTTTGGCGTACAATGACTGCTTGGAAGATCTTTTTACGCATATCTGGTGAGCCTTGGCGAACTGAAACTGTTACTTTGTCACCTATTGTGGCGGATGGGTAACGTCTCAGACGCCCTTTGTAGCCCATTGCTTGAATTAAACGAAGAACTCGTGCACCTGTGTTATCAGTGCATCTAAGTTCAGAACCAGCTAATAAGCCTCTGCTGGTTCTTTGGCCGTGAGAAAGCATACCTTTTGAGGTAAGTGCTCTCTGCTTTGCTTTTGCTGCGCACATTTTACTTTTGCTCTCCTAATTTTTCAACAACTACGAAAGAGACAGTTTTGCTGATTGGTCTGCATTCAGCAATTCTTACGCGGTCGCCTTCTTTAACGTCAATGCATGGTGGATTGTGTGATGCAATATGACCATGTCTTCTTTCATATCTTGAGAACTTTGATGAGAATTGCATAAATTCTCTGTCAACTATGACTGTTTTATCCATTTTTGCAGAAACAACGGTTCCTTCAAGAATACGACCTCTTATGGCCAGTGTTCCGTGGAATGGACAATTATGGTCATCACATGTTTTTTTAGGTTGCTTGAATGTTAGAGACATTACCATAACCTCTTAATGCTTTTTTTTAGTCTATCCTCTGGTCTTCCGATCAAAAGTTTACCGTCAATTTTAACGATTGTACCATCATTGAATGCGAAGTTAAAAACAGCAGAGTCTTTAATTATGCGTTTAGTTTCGCCTTCATTATCTAAAGTAAAGGTATTTTTTGTTTCCCCGATAACTCTGCCGCTTAATCCAACATAACCAAGATGGTTACTATGGGCGACTTGAGCTGCCGTGCCGATAAACTCATATCGGATGATGTCTGGGGTAACTTTCATTAATCTTGTTTCTCCTTTGAATCTTTCACCTTGGACTTCTTATCAGATGTTGCTTCCTTTACTGTAGCCCTAAGGTTAAGTTTCACTTCATTCTCCACTGTGAGAATTTGAGCGATAGTTTTACGTAACTCTCTTACGCGAGTTGAATTTTCAACAGCGCCGCCGGCATGAATCATGGTTTTCATACGTGCGAGCTCAGTGCGCAATTCTGAGAGTTTTTTTGTCCTATCTTCACTGGACATGTTAATAATTTCTTGTAGCCGTAATATGGCCATTACTCTTTTGCCTCCTCAGTTTTTTCTTCAGCATTTACTGCGACTGATTCAGCCTCTTTGGCTGGCATTGTTTCGTCTGACACCTCTTTAGCCACAACCGTTTCTTCTGGCACTGGTTCTGGTACAGGTGCTGGTATAGGTGCTTTAATTTCAACTGGCGCAGTAACTGGCGCTGGTGTAACTATTTCTCTTTCTTCTGGAGGCAGTTCTGTAGCTATTTTAATTTTGTCAGGGAATTGTGCGTCTGGAGGCATAATTTTAACGCGGACACCAAGCATGCCTGGTTTAAGTTGAACATGTGCCTCAGCCTTTTTCGTGAAACGCAATGCTGGTTCGCCACATCTTGGGAAATAGCCAGCGCGGAATTTCTCAAACCTTGCACGTTCTGTACGAAGTTTACCGCTGATAACAATTTCACAACCTAATGCACCCGCTTCCATAACTTGGTTAAGTGCCCAAAAACCTGCACGTCTAAAATGAACACCGCGCTGCAACGCGGATGAAACACGATTTGCAACGACTAATGCATTAAATTCTGGAATTTCAATCTCGGAGACGCTAATTTGTGGGTTAGAAAGTTTAAAGTTTTCTTCTAATGAAGTTGCGAGTTCTTTAATAGTTTCTCCGCCTCGACCGATAACTAGACCTGGCCTCATGGCGTAGATAACAACGTGGGTTCCCAGTGGAGTTTTGGAAAGGTTGACTCCACCGTATCCGGCGCGTTCAAGTTTTTTCTGTAAGAACTCGTCAATTTCTGTTCTTTTTATTGATTCAGTTATAAAACGTTTAACTATCGACATGCCTATTCTCCCGGTTTCTCGTCTAGGACAATTTCAATGTGTGTTGTAGTTTCGTATTTTGGTGATGCTCTACCGTGTGCTCGTGGAGTGAAACGTTTAAGTTTCATACCTGGATAGGCAGCAGAGTGAATAATTCTCAGGCGATCAACGTCTAAGCCTTTATTTTCAGCGTTTGATTCTGCCGCTTCGATAACACGAAGGACCTGTTCGGATGTTTTTATTGGATATCTTCCGGCAAAAGTACGGACTAAACCACGTCTGTGGCCGAGTTTCTTCTTGTATCTTGCGTAGGGGACAGCTTTTTTCATTACGATGACATCGCGCAAATACTCTTTTGCGGTACTAAGCATCATACCCCTGACAGCACGGCAAACTTCTCTTGCCGCTTTATGGGATACCTTGAGTTCTCTTCCGCTGGCTTTCGCTGTTTTCTCTGGATCTAAGGTTTCTTGAATGATGGAGTATCCCCATTTTGGCATTTCTATATCTCCGATGCGCAAACAAACACGTAGACGCGATTTATATGGCTTTCCGTAGCACAACTATAATTTTAGTTTTAACAGGCCAATAGATCCCTGCGAAGGGTCAATTCGAACGCGTGAGGTGTAAAACCTTTGGAGTGCAACTAATCATATATAGTTTTTCCAAACACAACAATCAATAACGAAAAACATAACTCAGAAATAGAATTAAACAAGCCCCAAACAAAACTTAGAGCAACAGCTAACATTACAAACAAGAAAAACACAAAAACTCAGTTCACCAAACATATAAAACGATAAGAAAATAATCATCACCATCCGGGCACACTAACACTTTTTTGTTAAATCCCCCCCCCCTAAAACAATAAAAAATGCTTTTCAATACTGCCCTTTCAAGCACCAATAAACTTGACAAATAGTAGCACATCACACACCCAAGTTAATATCAGGAGAATCAGCAAAACATTTCAGAACAAGATGCATGGCGCGCAGTTGACAATAAGAAGGCACATTTTCTTTTGAAGAAGCAGATATAAAGGGTTTTTTATTGTTTGTTTAAATATTTAGGCGTGATTTCAGGGTTAATTATATTAATTTATTTATATATCAGATGCAATCACATTATAGAGGATAGCGCGGCATGGCTTTGCTTGATAACACCACTATCATAATAATTATTCTAGCGGTAACGCTGGCAGTAACTGCATCCATGTCGATGTTTTTTGGAATGAGACTTAGGGGTAAAAAAAAGCCAAAGTCAGAAGAAAAAGTCAAAAATAAAGACCCAAAAAGTATAGATTTAGAATTGATTAACTCCCCATTTAGAATATCAAAAAGTATTCAAACAAACACAGCATCAAATGCCAAAGATGAATTACGTATTTTAGATTTAGAACGTGAAATCTTAGGAGATTCAATCAGGCGGCTTTATGAAGCGCAGGCAGAGGGCAAAATCACAGAGGTAGAGCGCGAGAAGCTTGCAGTAACTTACAAAAATCGCATGACTGTAATCAAAGAATCAATAGCCAAAGATGAAACCATAGTTGCGCTGCATGAACTTGAAGGAATGCAAGAGGATTTAATGCAACTTTTTAGTGAACGCTTTGGTGAATTAACAAGTAAAGTTGATGAGTTACGTGGAAGAATAGACATTAAACCGATAAAAGAAATTCCCATCAAAATGCCACCACCTGTATCAATACAGCAAATGGAGCCAGATGAGGAAGAAGTAGCACCTGTAAATAGTAGTGATGAAGAGAGGCCTAAAAAGAAACGTAAACCAGTAACAGAGAAACTAGATGCTAAAAGTGAGGCTGAAAAACGCATAGAATCAATCAGAAGTGAAGTTGAAAAGGTATTAGATAAGTTAGGGCAGATGGAAGTTGAAAACTAGAGCAGATTTAATCCAGGAAGCGAAAAAAAATGCTGCTCTTGAAGCAGTCAAACACGTTAAAGACGGTTTTATTGTTGGTTTAGGGAGCGGAACTACAGTTGCTTTTGCTATAGAAGCATTAGGTGAGCGGATAAAAAGTGAAAATTTGAAGATTATGGGCATACCCTCTTCATATCAAGCATTTCAATTAGCAGTTCAATACGGTATTCAGTTAACAACGCTTGATGAGCACCCATTAATTGATGTAACTATTGATGGAGCAGACCAAATTACGCCTAAGCTTTATCTTATCAAAGGTATGGGAGCAGCTTTAGCGAGAGAGAAAATTGTTGCAGCTGCTAGTAAATACAATATTATAATCGCTGATGAAAGTAAACGCGTTAATGTTTTAGGCGAAAATAATCAGGTTGTTCCAATTGAAGTTTTGCCGTTTGCCCTCTCGCTTGTGAAAAGCAAGATTATGGTGTTAGGTGGAATTCCAGTTGTTAGGGAGGGAAAGGGTAAACTTGGGCCAATCGTTACTGATAATGGAAACGTAATAATTGACGCCAACTTTGGGTTAATACAAAATCCTCAAGATTTGGCCATTAAAGTAAAAATGATTCCAGGCGTTGTTGAGACAGGTTTCTTTACAGGTTTAACAGATATCGCCTATATTGCGACTGAAAGTAAAGTGGAAAAAATTCAAAAATAATTTTTCTTCCCTTTTCAACCAATCAAAAACAGGTTTTAGCAGATTCTAGGTATAGGATCACCTACGGGTCTAGCTATTATGCGTTTGCCACCCACGGTTGTCTGCATAGCTACACCCTTAAAAGCATTTGTAACTTCACCGATAATTTGTGCGTCTTTACCCTCCCTTGTTTGTGTCAAAAAACCTAAAGCCTCCTCAGCTTTTTGAGGCACAACACCAAAGAGCATTTTTCCTTCATTCCCAATTTCCAAGGGGTCTAAACCAAGCATTTCACATGCTATAATAACGTCTTTTCGGATGGGAATTTTGTTTTCTTGGATTAGTATACCTATTTTTGATTTTTCTGTGAATTCATTTAAAGCATCAGCTAAGCCGCCGCGGGTTGGGTCTTTCATTGTTATGATTCCGCCGATTTCACCTATTGTACGCTGTATGACTTTGTTTAGGGGTTTAACATCAGATTCTATTTTGCTTCCAAAAGTCAAGCCTTTCTGTGCAGAAAGAACCGCTAACCCGTGATCACCAATAGTTCCTGAAAGTATGATTTTGTCACCTACTTCAAGGTTTGAGTCAAGGGTCCATCGGGCAGAAAAGTTTGGTCGATATTTTCTTACAGTTTGTAGATTATTTTCAAGCGCTATTGAACGCCTGCCCAATCCTGAGATGTTCATAACGCAGCCACCTAAACTGCCTTTTTCTACAACTTTTGTATCACCTGTAACTATGCCCACACCAGCTTCGATAAGCGTCTGTCGCATACTTTCTAAAATGCAATCCAAATCAGCCATAGGTAAACCCTCTTCTAAGATGAAACCTGATGCTAACGCGTATGGTTCAGCACCTAAAGCGGAAATGTCATTAACTGTGCCAGAAATGGATAATCTCCCGATGTCGCCTCCGGGGAAAAATATTGGTTTAACAGCATGTGAATCACTTTTGAAAACTATATCCCCGATGGCTGCAGCATCATCCATAGCTTCCAATGGCACATCAGCAAACAGATCTAATCCGCCAAAATTTTTGACAATGTGATTTTTGACAAAATTGTGCATAACCGTTCCGCCTGCGCCATGCAGCATTGTAATTTTTTCCTTCTCAATTGCCATCTAAAATTCGCTTCTTTACTTAATGCAGAATAAGCGTGCACTCGGGAAAAATAAACTAATCGCAAAAAACGTTCGGTCTAAAAAACAGAGATGAAAAAATAGAATAGTTCCACTGCGAGAGAAGGAGAACTACATACACATTACGAGCATCATAATACAACTACATAGGTCACAACTGGACTAAACTATCTGAAATAAGATTATAAGAAGCATACTTAATTGTTGTAATAATTAATTTGTTTTTTACAAATTTACAGCACTAAATGATTGAAATAGTTCAGCTGTTGTAACTTAAGGTTTAAATGACTGAACACAAACTAACCTGAATATCCGTAAATAAAACGGTAGGCAACGTGTTGCCGGGGTAGCCTAGCCTGGCTAGGGCGCCAGACTCATAATCTGGAGACAAAAGGGGCTAAACGCCCTTTGCCAGAAGTCGCGGGCTCGAATCCCGCTCCCGGCACCACTCGGTTCCTTTCATCCCCCGTCTTCAAGTTTTTAAAGCCCAAAAAATCAAAGAAGCATATACATGCCAGTCAACCCACAACTATAAGCAACACCCTTGAGAGACCCATCATAATATAAAACTACATTTTGAACTGGGCGGTGTAGTGAACTAATGGAATCTTTTGATGATTTTGTTGGATATAATCTACTACCGGAAGCCATAGCTTAGCGAATAAAGTCCAAGTTAGGTTTTTTATGCGTCTTTGCCTTTGAGCAAGAGCCAGTTTTTTTGGGTTTCAGATTTTTTAAGGCGTATCAGAACATAGTTTCCATTCAGACGTGCCCCATCTAGCTTGACTTCGATTTTATCTTGCTCCCATACTTTAGGGGTATAATGTCCTTTATCCCAGATTTTAACGAGACCCGCACCGTACTGTCCCTCGGGGATTGTGCCTTCGAAATTTCCGTATTCATATGGGTGGTCTTCAGTTTCGATGGCTAAGTGGCGAATTTTGGTGGTTTCAGGGATGCCTTTGGGAACCGCCCAGCTTTTTAGCACACCATCTTTTTCCAATCGTAAATCCCAGTGAAGCCGCCTAGCATGATGCTCATGAATGACATAAATAAGGGCTTCTTTTGTTTTCTCTCCGCCGTTAGGTTCAGGAGTTTTTTCAAAATTTCGTTTTGAGACGTACTCTGAGAGTTTTTCTGTTTGCATATTCATACTTTTTTCCTCAATTAATTGATCTACAGTACATTCAGAAGGGGCTTTGTCTTCTCTTAAACGTTGAAAACGCGCCAGTCGTAATTTAGTGTCATGAGTCAACGTTTGATATATTACCTCACAAACAAGTTTAGGCTTCAACCAAGTTACGACCTCTCCAACTCCATGTTCAAAAGGAGCAGCAGCGGTTTTCATTTTCTCAAATTTACCCCTCAAAAGCATAAGTATTTGCTGGTTAAACCCAGAACCAACCTTACCTAGATAAACTGGTTTACCCTGCCGGTCATATACACCAAGTAACAATGCGCCAAAGGTTGCTTCTCTAGATTCACTACCCCGTGTGTAACCAAAAATTACGCAATCACAAGTTCTAAACCTCTTAATCTTAAGCCAGCTCCCAGTCCGTAAACCTTCCTCATAGAAACTGTTTTTCCTTTTCGCCACGACACCCTCTAAACCTTTCTCTAAGGCTAACTGGTAGTAGACTTCGCCCCTTTCCTCGATGAAATCAGATAGGATAACATTTGAGCTTTCTTTAAGAGAATTGCCCAAGATTTTTTTACGTTCAATAAGCGGTAATTTAGTGAGTGACTGCCCGTCTTTTTCTAAAATATCAAAAATTACGTATGTTGCGGGAACTCGTTTAGCTAACCTCTGGATTTGCCCCGTTGAAACTGCCTGTCCTCTCTTAAGCAGTATTTGAAAGTCAGGTTTACCGTTCTGCATAACAATGATTTCACCATCTACCACTACATTACGGCCTAAATTGTTAATTTCGGCGAGTTCAGGAAAAACGCTTTTTAGTTCTTTCCCTCTACGGCTCTTTAAGCTAAATGGATCTTCCACGTAAGCAATGGCACGAAAACCATCCCATTTAATCTCAAAAAGCCAATCCTTATCGGTAAATGCAGTAGAAGCAGCTTTTGCAAGCATTGGTTTGTAAACACGGTGAGTCATTTTTGTTCCAGCTGTTTAAGTGTCTCACGCAATGCAACCATGAGACCTTTGGCTTCTGCTTCCAACGGCTTTTCCACAGTGATTTTTTCACCTTTGATTTTCTTGTTGACCAGTTCTTGTATATGTTGCTTGTAAGTGTCTTGGAACTCAGTGATGTCAAAGTCTCCTGAAAGATCAGATACAATTTTTACGGCCAAATCCAATTCAGCTTTTTGGGGCGCAACTAGTTTGTGAAGAGCCTCGAAGTCCTGTGGATCAACTACATCGTATACATACCGTAAAGTAGTCAATACCAAGGCACCTTTGTAGGTATGAAGTAAAGCAGGGTACTCTTTGGTGCGCAATGTTATGCGTCCAGCACCAGCTTTATTGGTTCGCTGGAGCGCGTTTAAAAGCAGGCTGTAGGCATCTTTACTTTTATCAGGCAGAAGCGCATATGTGCGGTCGAAGTATATGGGATCTACAGAGAAATAGTCGACAAATTTACTTATGCGGATACGTTTATCAGATTCAGGTCGGACAACGTCAAGTTCTTGCTTTTCAAAGATTATGTATTCGTTTTTGGCGATTTCATACCCGCGGACAACTTCATTCCAAGGTATAATTTTATCTTCTTTAGTGCACATTTTAACGTATTTTATGGGTTGTCCATCAGTTTTATGAAGAAAATGAAAAGATACACCCTTATCGTAAACCATTGAGTAGAGTTTTACAGGCACATTAACTAAGCCAATTGTTATAGAACCTGACCAAATCGAACGACTAGGTGCCAATGCACTGACTTTCTCGGTTGACCGCTCAGTATGCTGCGGGCTCTCTTGTTCTAAACCCAAAAAAATCGTCTCCAAAAATATCTAAAAAATAATATGAAACTTCAAGTGTTTAACCTTTTTTAGGAAAAACCTTTACACCTAGTTTTATGGATACTTTATCTGTTGTACTTTAAGACAGTCTATAATGTTTCTTTCGTTTTTGCTCCGCTTAATTCCTCTGCGACTTCAATGAGCTTCTCGGGAATGTTGATGTGCTGTGGGCAACGCTCTACACACTGCATACACTTTCTGCATAATGCCGCATCTGCACGAACACCAGTCATTTCACCCATAAGAAACAGGGCATACATGTAGCGAGCCTGCTGGGGGTCACCACTGACATAGAGGTCGTTATAAGCTTGAAAGTTACGAGGTATGTTTACACCGCTTACACAGGGTAAACAATATTGACAACCAGTACAGTTAACTTTAAGAAGCCGACGATACACATCAGCCACATTCTTAATTGTACCCAATTCATCAAGAGTCATAGTGTTGGGCAATGCAGACTCGGCGGTTTTCAGATTCTCAACCACTTGAGCTTCATCATTCATACCTGAGAGCACAACAGTAACTTCTGGATGATTCCAAACCCACCGTAAACCCCACTCAGCCGGACTCCACTTCACTAACGCATCATCGAAAAGTCTTTTGGCATCCTCTGGCAGTCTTTGGGCTAAGCCACCACCACGCAGAGGCTCCATAACCATAACTGCAAGCTTATGAGCAGCCGCAAACTGGAGCCCATCGGTGCCTGCTTGCAACCTTTCGTCAAGGTAGTTATATTGGATCTGGCACATGACCCAATCATTGGCGTGGATGATTTCTTTGAAAGTTTTAAGCGAGCCATGGAAGGAGAAGGATTGGTTAATGATTTTGCCTTCTTTTTGGGCTTTTTCTAGAAATTTTAGTGCTCCAAAGTTTTGGAGCTTTTTCCAGTATGTATCATCTAAACCGTGGAGTAGGTAGTAGTCGATGTGGTCGGTTTGGAGTTTTTGTAGTTGAGTGTCAAGCATTTTTTGCATGTCTTCGGGTTTTTGGAGCATAAATGGTGTGAGTTTGGTTGCGACTTTGACTTTGCTGCGGTAGCCGTCTTGTAGGGCTTTGCCGAGGATTTTTTCGCTTTCGCCCATGTGGTAGGGTGTTGCGGTGTCAACGTAGTTTACGCCGTTATCTATGGCAAAGCGGATTTGTTTAATTGCGCGGGGTTCGTCTACGGTTTCTCCTTTGGTTGGGAGTCTCATGCAGCCGAACCCGAGTACAGATAGTTTATCGCCGTTTTTTGGAACAATTCGATATTGCATGTCTACACTCTCAGATAAATACGATAGGAATCAGAGAACAAGTTTTGCTTTTAAGGGTTACCCAAATTGGGTAGTTAAAGGGGCAGGGTTTTTTGTTGTTCAAAAATGTTTTGCCAGGGATAACTTTTGAGGTCTTGTGTGCTGGAGATGTTGAAATTTGAGGGGTTAAGTCCTTTTTTGACTTCATGCCACTCTATAGGTGCTGAAATTGTTGCGTTAGGTGTGGGACGTAGGCTGTAGGGGATAACCATGGTGCGCATGGGCGAGTTCTGGAGGTAGTCAATGAAGATTTTGCCGGGTGTTTTGGTGTCTTTGAATTCGGAGGTGGCAATGGTGTTTTCTTTTGCTATTTCGATGCCTATTTGGTGTACAAATGTTCTTGTTTCCTTAAATGTCCAGTTGGGTGTGATGGGGATGATTATGTGTAAGCCTTTTTTGCCTGAGGTTTTTATAAATGGTGTAAGTCCTATGTGGCAGAGTTTGTCTTTTAGGAGCAGTGCAATTTCGGCGGCGGCGTTTATTGTTGCAGGTGCTTCGGGGTCAATATCGAAGAAGAGAAGGTCAGGGTGTTCTATGTCGTTGAGGTTGGAGAATGGCATGTGGATTTCTAGTGCGGATAGATTTGCCAGCCAAATTAGGGTGTCTATGTCATTGCAGATAATGTAGTTGACATTTCGTTTGGTTGATGGTGAATAGATAGGTTTTGTTTTAACCCATTTAGGGGTGCCTTGAGGCGCGTTTTTTTGGAAAAAAGCTATTTTGTGTCCGTTTACTCCATCGGGATATCGTGTTAAGACTATTGGGCGGTTAGCTATAATGGGGAGAATTTTTGATGCCATCTTGATGTAGTATTCAATAATTTGACCCTTAGTTATGTTGATTTGGGGATAGAAGCATTTGTCGAGGTTTGTGAGTTTAACTTTAGTTAGGCTTTTTAACTCTTCAAGGTCTTCCATTAATAACACCAAAACAAAGCATAAACTATACAATTATGTGGCGGCATAGTTTTTCTGTGTTTTGGAGTGCATCATATGCGTACATTGTGCAGGCGTAGTTTTTTCTGAAGTTAGATGTGTTTGATATTAGTTGAGATACTAAAATGGGGGCTATGTGAAAGTTGCTGGGTGCAGGCTAAATTATAGGGTATTATTCAAAAATTCGTTTAGAAATTTTCAAGGTTTGAATACTTCCAAAAATTGGAGCTTAGAAGAGTTGATAGGTAAGTTTTCTCTGTGTTTAGCTTATGATTGAATTGCAGGTTGTGTTTCCATTGTCATATAGATGGAATCTCAAACGTTGATAAATGCAAAAACTTATTTGTAGATATTGTATATGGCTTGTGCGTAAAATATTGTTCACTATTTACGATGATTCTTGGAGGAGAAAATAATTGAGAACATTTGGAACACAAGCGATAGGAATACGCACGCCTATCATACATGAAGGGGATGATTTGGCGGAAATTGTTGTCAATTCCGTTATTGAGTATTCTAAGGAAACTGGTTCTTCAATATGTGATCATGATATTATTGGTATAACTGAGGCGGTTGTCGCGCGGGCACAGGGTAACTATGCAACAATTGCACAGATTGCCGCTGATGTTAAAAGCAAGTTTCCATCAGGTATCGTTGGAGTTGTTTTTCCGATTTTAAGTCGGAATCGTTTTTCAATATTGTTAAAAGGTATAGCTGCCGCGGTTGATCGTCTTTATATTCAGCTTAGTTATCCGGGAGATGAAGTGGGTAATCATATTATAAGTGATGAGCAAGTATATGACTCCGGAGTTGACCCTTATAATGATGTTTTTAGTGAGCAAGAGTTTCGTGTACATTTTCAGGATCTTAAGCACAAGTTTACAGCGGTAGATTATCTGGAACTTTATCGTACCCTTGGCAATCAAGCGGAAATCATTTTAGCAAACGATCCTTGTGAAATTTTGAAATATACAAAAAACGTTATTGTCGCGGATATACATACACGTGCTCAAACGAAACGTCGTCTTCTTTCATGTGGGGCTGAATCAGTTTTTGGTCTTGACGATATTCTCACTAAGAGCATTGATAAAAGTGGTTATAATGAAATTTACGGTCTTTTAGGTTCTAATAAGGCCAGTGAAGATAAGGTAAAGCTTTTCCCACATTCCTGTGATGCATTTGTAGCAAAGGTTCAGAAATTGATGTTTGAGAGAACTGGTGCAAAGGTTGAAGTTCTTGTGTATGGAGATGGCGCCTTCAAAGATCCTGTTGGCAAAATATGGGAGCTCGCGGATCCTGTTGTATCTCCAGCTTTTACAGACGGCTTACTTGGTCTGCCAAATGAACTTAAGCTAAAGTACATTGCTGATAACGAGTTTGCCAACAAGCGTGGGAATGAAGCGCGAGAGGCTATAATTGAACGCATACGCCAAAAACAAAAAAACTTGATGGGAAAAGAAGAAACTGAGGGAACTACACCGCGTCGTCTAGTGGATTTAATTGGCAGTCTGTGTGATCTTATAAGCGGTAGTGGTGATAAGGGAACTCCGGTTATATTGATTAAAGGGTATTTCGATAACTATGCATGCGAATAAGTTTGGTGAAAATGAAATTTATTATTTTGACATTGGCCGTTAGAAGTGTCTAAACATTCAAACAATCCACAAGGGTCACTCCAAGCAATTTTAGATCAAATTGCAAGGAATTCGCCAGAAAAAATAGCAGTCACATATGGTAATAAACAATTTACCTATTATGAGTTAAATGAGGCTTCTAGTAGATTTGCTGATGCTCTTGTTAATTATGGTGTTGAGAAGGGCGATCGGGTGGCGCTTTTTTTGCAGAATAGTCCTCAGTTTGTAATTGCTTATTTTGGTGTACTTAAGGCTGGTGCAGTGGTTACAGCTATTAATCCTTTACATATGGAGCGGGAAGTGGAACATCAACTTTGTGATTCGGGAGCACAAACAATTGTTGTTTTGGATTCTCTTTATCCGATTGTTGAGAAAATTAGTGTTAGAACTCAGCTAAAAAACATTATAATAACAGGCTTGGAAGGTATTGACTTAAAACCATCAGACATCAAAACAAGGCTAAACGTGTTTAATTTTAGAGATTTAATCAAGAAAACTACAGGTAAGTCGTTTGGTTTGCAGCTTAAGCCTAATGAAGATTTGGCAGTGCTTCAGTATACAGGTGGTACAGAAGGTATTCCAAAAGGTGTTATGTTAACGCATACTAATCTTGTTTCAAACGCGTTAATTTTTGCTTCATGGATAAAAGGTACATCAGAGGATGTTTTCTTGGTTGCTTTGCCACTTTTTCATGTTTATGGCATGACGACCAGCATGATTGTGCCAGTTAGTTTAGGTGCGGAAATGGTGTTGTTGCCCAAGTTTAGTCCAGCTAAAAGTTTGCAAGCTATCGAGCAGTGTAGGGCAACGGTTTTCTGCGGTTCTCCAACTATGTATGCGATGTTGCTTGCAAGTTCAGAGCTTGAAAAATATGATTTGACGTCAGCTCGTGTGTGTATTTCAGGTGCTTCTCCATTGGCACCTCAGATTCAGAAGCGGTTCATGCAGATTACAGGTTGTTTTCTTGTAGAAGGTTATGGGTTAACTGAGGCATCACCAGTTACACACTGCAATCCAGTAGATATGACAAGTGGAGCAGTTAAAGTTGGCTCAATTGGTTTGTCTTTGCCAGGTACAGAAGCGCGTATCGTTGATTTGGAAACGGGCCATAAAGGTCTTGCTGTAGGTGAAAGAGGAGAGCTGGCTGTTAGGGGTCTGCAGGTGATGCGGGGCTACTGGCAGAACCCAGATAAAACTGCCCAAGTTCTCTGTGATGGGTGGTTGTTAACAGGTGACATTGCATACATGGATTCTGATGGTTATTTTTACATTGTAGGTCGCAAAAAAGACCTCATCAAGTACAAAGATTACAGTGTTTATCCCAGAGAGCTTGAGGATGTTTTGTATGAGCATCCAGCTGTAAAACTTTGTGCGGTAGTAGGTAAACCAGATGCATTATTTGGTGAGGTTCCCAAAGCGTTTGTGGTGCTTAAAGAGGGAGCTAAAATAACAAATGAGGAATTATCGAAGTTTGTTAATGGTAAAGTGGCATCCTATAAAGTAATAGGAGAAGTAGAGTTTTGCAAAGAGTTACCAAGTAGTTTAGCAGGTAAAGTTCTAATACGGCTTCTAAAAGAAGATTTGTAAGTAAATTCGAAATCTATAAGAGAAAAAAGTAGCCTTGTTTTCAGGAAGTGTTTATCCTTGCGCGTTAAGCTAAAAGTTATAGGTATAGTTCAAGGGGTAGGTTTTCGTCCATTTGTCTATCGTATAGCAGTTAAAAATGGTTTAACGGGTTATGTGCGTAACACAGCTGATGCAGGTGTTGAAATAGTTTTAGAAGGCGTCCCATTGGGTTTTGAGGGGTTTATGCATGACTTGTCTGCTGAAAAACCACCTCTGGCACAAATTGACCAGGTCATCAAAACTACCTTAACAGGTGAGGGAGAATATGGCGAGTTTACGATAAGTGAAAGTTTACAAACGGGGGAATTTTCAGGTTCAATAGTTTCACCTGACATAAGTATATGTGAACGGTGTCTAAAGGAACTTCAAAACGTGGCAAATTTTAGGCATGATTATTTTTTTATCACTTGTACCGATTGTGGACCACGTTTTACCATTTTTGAACGGCGACCTTATGATCGAGAAAATACTACTATGCGCGAGTTTTCTATGTGTAGTTTTTGCCAAAAGCAATACGCTGACTCGTCAAATAGGCGTTTTCATGCTCAAACAGTGGCTTGTCAAAACTGTGGTCCACAAGTTTACCTCACAACAAGCATGGGTGAGCTTGTCAAAACTCTTGATCCAGTGCGTGAAGCGGGGAAGCTTCTTTCGAAAGGTAAAGTTCTTGCGGTCAAGGGTTATGGTGGGTTTCATATTGCATGTTCTGCCACACTTGAGGGGCCTCTGTTAAGGCTTCGGGAGGTTAAACATCGACATGAGAAGCCTTTTGCAGTTATGGCGCGAAGTCTTGAAGTTGCAAAACATCTTGCAGAAGTTAATTCAAAAGAGCAAGAACTGTTAACTTCGCCAATGCGTCCAATTGTACTTTTAAACAAGGGGGCATGCTATAATCTTTCGCCTTTGGTTGCACCGAACCTGCATAATGTGGGTATTATGTTGCCTTACACGGGTTTACATTACATGCTTTTTGACCAAGTTAGCGACAACGCGTTTGTAATGACTAGTGCAAATCCTTCAAATCAGCCCATAATAAATGATAACCTTGAAGCTCTACGTACTCTTAGTGATACCGTGGATTATTTCTTGTTTCATAATCGCAGAATTGCTCACCGCTGTGATGATTCTGTAATGCGAGTTAACGGTGATAGACAAGTATTTCTGCGAAGAAGCCGAGGCTATGTTCCATCTCCCATAAGGATGAAAAGGAAATCGTTGCATTGTGCTGTGGGTTTTGGCAGTGAACTGAACAATACGAGCTGCATCTTGCTCGAAGATAAGGCCTTTATTAGTCAACACATTGGCGATGTAGAGAATGTTGAAACTCGTACTTTTCTGGCTGAAGCTACAGAACATCTTTTGCGCTTAATTAACGGTAAAGTGGAGGTTTTAGCTTGTGATTTACATCCCAAGTTTAACACTACCTCGTTAGCTAATGAGTGGGTTAAAGCAAGAGGATTACAGCTTGTTAGAGTTCAGCATCATCATGCTCATGCTGCAGCGTTAATGGGGGAGCATAGTCTAGATGAAATAATTGGGATTGTTTGTGATGGTTATGGTTATGGCGTTAATGGGGAGGCGTGGGGTGGCGAAATATTGATGTGTCAAGCTGATTCGACGGAGTTTAGGCGTCTTGGACATTTAGAGCCGCAGCCATTGCTGGGTGGAGATTTAGCCAGTAAATATCCGACTCGTATTGCTGCAGGGATTCTGCAAAAAGCAGATGTAAACATTGAGAAATATTTAATGCAGAACAGTAATCATTTACCTCATGGTGAAGTAGAGGCAGAGTTGATTTTAGGCCAGCTTCGAAACGGTGTGGATGCTATTCAAACGACTAGTTGTGGTCGCGTGTTGGATGCGGTTTCAACAGTTTTAGGTATATGTTATCAGCGTAGTTATGAGGGGGAGGCAGCTATGAAACTGGAGACAGCGGCCTTAAGAGGTACAGATACGTTAAAACTTGAGCCTGTCCTTCAGGGTGATGTTTTGGAAACAACAAATCTGCTTAGAGAAATCTATGAAAACAGGGTAAAAATGTCTGTGGCAGATTTGGCTTATTCTGCTCATGCTTATTTAGCAAGAGGTTTAGCAGAATTGTCTTTAGAAAAGGCTCAGGTTCAAGGAGTTAAAACTGTTGGTTTCTCGGGCGGTGTTGCATGTAATCAAAGTTTAACTGCACTTATGCAGAAAATCGTTGAAGAGGCAGGGTTAGAATTTGTTGTTCATGAAATTGTGCCAACTGGTGATGGAGGAGTTTCTTTTGGCCAAACTGTCGTTGCTGGATCTTCTAGTTTTTAGACCAATTTGTTTTTATCGTCGTTTAAGTGTATTTGTTTGATGTTATGTGTCTAGCTATTCCCGCTCTTATTATAAGTGTTGAAGGCAATAGGGCTAATGTTGATTTTGGTCAAGGTGTCTTGCGAGATGTAAATGTTTCTCTTGTTGATGCAAAAGTGGGAGATTACGTGCTAGTTCATGCGGGTTATGCGATTCAGGTTGTGGAAGAAAGGGAAGCAAAAGAGACCCTAAAAATCTGGAATGAAATTTTAGAAACCGACAAACAATAGTGTTTGGCGAAAAGTTATGGAAGAGAACCCCTGGTTTAGAGATGCACAATTTGCAAAACAGATTGCACAGAAAATCAAAGAGTTAGCCACTGAAAATGGTGACGTAAAGATTTGTCATGTTTGTGGCACACATGAATGGACAATTACCCATTACGGCTTACGGAGCCTTTTGCCACCAGAAGTAGAGGTTATAGCTGGTCCCGGATGCCCTGTCTGCATTATACCAGCATCAGAAATCGATGAAGCAATACAGCTAGCCCAAAAAGGCATTACAATCACGTGTTTTGGAGATGTGCTACGTGTTCCAGGCAGTGAATCCTCACTTTTAGAAGCTAAAGCTGATGGCGCTGATGTGCGAGTAGTTTATGCTGTTTCTGATGCTATAGAAATGGCTAAAATGGAGATGGAAAAGCAGTTTGTGTTTTTTGCTGTTGGTTTTGAAACAACTGCGCCGTCAACAGCTGTTGAAGCGCTTGGAAAGCTTCCAGAGAAGTTTAGTTTTTTAGTTTCACATCGTTTGATTCCGCCAGCAATGGAGTTATTGCTTGGTGTTGATGATTTGCAGATTGATGGCTTCATTGCGCCGGGGCATGTTAGCACTATTATCGGTTTGAAGCCTTATGAAGTGTTTCCCAAGGTGTACAGGATGCCAACAGTTGTAGGTGGATTTGAACCTAATGATGTGTTGATGTCAATTTACATGCTTATGCGACAAATTAGCCAAGGTAAGGCTCGTTTAGAAAACGAGTATCCGCGGGTCGTTAAGTCTGAAGGTAACCCTAAAGCTTTAGAGTTAATGAACCGAGCGTTTAAGGTTTCACCGGGTAGTTGGCGTGGAATAGGCAAACTGGAAAACTCGGCGCTCCTCTTTAGAGATGAGTTTGTTGGTTTAGATGCAAGAGTTAAATTTGATGTTCAGGTTTCTGAAGGTAAAGATGTACTAAAGGGTTGTCAGTGTCACCGTGTAATTATTGGTAAAATTAAGCCGAATCAGTGTTCAATGTTTCTAAAAACATGCACACCCGCAAAACCAGTAGGTGCATGCATGGTTTCTAGTGAGGGAACTTGCCGGGTTTGGGCAAAAGCTACAAATCAAAATGAAAAATAGATTCTTGTTTGCGGGACTATTGATTTCGATTTATTGAGTTGCAGTAAAGCAAGTTGAGAAACCTATAGCAATAACGTATTCTATGGATATTCTTTCAGCATAAACTAAAAATGTATTATAGGGCATTATAGTTTTTTGTTAAGGCCCATCTGGAAGAGCTCAAAGTATTTGCCAACATGATACCCGTCCACTAAACCATGGTTTGCGTTAACAGAAACGGGCAACCATTTTTTGCCTTCGTGTTCAAAGAATTTGCCAAAAGCAATTTTTGGAATACTTTCTTTATAGTTGATGTTTTTTTCATGCTTAAAGCTGGTAAAGCTAAACCAAGGTAAAGTTGTGTAATGTATAACGTCAAGTCGTTTGGCGTCATCATTTGCTCTTAAGCCTTGGGTTTTTTGAACTTCTGCTATTTGGTTTTTCGCGTTTTTTTGAAACACATCAAAATCTTTGGTGTATTCAAAGAGGGCAAATCCAAATGTGTTGTCAGGTCTTCCAATGGTGGTGCTTGCGTGAATGTAGTCAAAGAGCCAGATGTCTTTGTCAATTAGTCTATAGCGAAAGTTTTCAATTTGATTTATTGCCTTAATGGATTCAAACATGTAATACACAAAAAAAGAGTATCCAAGTCTTTTGCAGGTTTCATAAGCTACTGTGCAATCTACGTTTGCGGTTATGCCAAAATATGGGTCGTCACATCTTCCGAAATGCTCGTAATATTCTTGTCGCGGCCAAGTTTGAAAGTTAATTTTGGTTTTCATTAGACTCTAGTTATCTTGAAGCATTTGCCTTTAAAAATTTTCAGCCATCAAAATTAAAGTTACATACCACTAAGTCTTAATTTTCAGTAAACAAGCTCTATTTTCGACAACTTGCAGGGTATAAACTCACGGAAATGGAGAATTACTTCCAGAATACAATCCTTATTTTCCTCAGTTTCCAATAGGCAATCACACCAATAATTTCACTCGTAATAACTATCCTTGCTCAGCAGTATTTTCGCTTGGATTAGATAAAAAAAAGTCAATCCCCAGTATAAATTATGGATCCTTCACGAGGGCTGTTGGTTTGATTATCGTATGGTTTTTTTCTGCGGGGGCGCACAGAGCTTGTTTCTAAGGCATTATTAATTAGTGGAATTAAAATTTGGATCTGTTTATTGTTTGGTTAGAAAAATAAGTAGGCTTCTACTGAAGTGCCCCAGTTTTAGTGCTTAACTGAGGATGCTTATTGTTGCTAGCACTTAAGTGAA
>JGI24705J35276_12238422_pt1 | contig 21566 bp, 14 predicted proteins | sample TergutNt197P4_FD_35276 | JGI IMG/M metagenome (IMG submission 35276) | reverse complement strand
GGATATACCTCAATGGATGTGGCATTTTCTTCTAAAACCGTAACGCTGCAATGCGCTGCCGTTTGGGGATTATCCTGATCCAAAAAAGTAATCAGGGTAGTTCCCGGATTCACTCCTTTTATATTACCCTCTTGATCTACAGAGACTATATCCGGATCCGCCGAGCGCCAAAAAGGTCGAAGCACCACCGCATCCTGAGGAAAAACCGTATAACTGAGCGCCTCTTGGGCCTGATACCTCAAGGTCAATTCTTCCCAACTCAACATAATAGATTCGGCCAATCTGGGAGAGACGGTCACCGTGCAGCTTGCCTTGACCTCGGGCCTTTCCCAATCACAAACCGTAATTACCGCATTGCCAACATCTACAGCAGTTATCATCCCGTGTTGATCGACTAAGGCCACCGTTTCGTCAGAGGAGTTCCATTGAACTTCGGGGATAACGGAACCTGTCGGAACAAGCGTACAAGAGAGCGCTTCCTTTTCTCCTTTTACCAACGCTAAATGCTCTTTACTCAAAACAATTTGGGTTGCTAATTGCGGCCCCACCCTGACTTCGCACGCAGCGGATAAAGAGGTGCCGGACAAAGTAACCGTAATGATCGCCACTCCTTCTCCCACTGCAGTCACCAATCCTGTAGCCGATACCGTAGCAACGGATGTTTGGGAAGACGACCATTGGTATAAAGGCGCAGGGAGGTCAGACGGCTCATGCGTTACCACAAACGGGTAGGTGTCGAAAACGCGCAGATCAAGCGTTTGCACGTCCAACGAAATAGCCAATACTTTCTCTTTTTCTACACATCCGGCTAACAAACAACTAGCCAAAAATCCATACAATGCTTTTTTCATACTGTTTTTTATTTTATACGGTCCGTTCAAAAAAGAGCCGGCTCTCAACAATCAGAGTCGACCCTTTTTCCTAAAACCTAAACCTATGTTGTCAAGACGCAAAAAAAAGGTAAAATGTTGCATAGCCCTTCAAAAATTTTTTAATATTTATACAAAAACGTATACAAGTATATGATTATCAATAATTCTATATTTTAAAAAAAGAGCGATTTCGCAACCGTCTTTACCATAAAAATGAGCGTTCAGATTACCGGATTTGTCGGAGACAAAAGGTTCCACCTGAATTTGGCGAGAGAAATCGACCCCTTCTCGGGAGAGGCATTTAAATATAGCCTCCTTGGCGCTCCACAAAATCCCCAATTGCAGGGAACGCAACACCGAATCAGGCCCCAGAAATCCAATTTCCCTATCGGATAACGCCCGTTGTTCCACCGCAGAAAAATTGCGGTTCAAAGACTCTATATCCACGCCCGCCCTTTTTTGTGGATGGGTTAGCAATGCCGTAAAACGGTTGGTATGGGCAATACTGATATGCGCGGGGTTATCCATTAAAAAAGGTTGACCGTTGGGACGATGGTTTAAAACCTGATCGGCGCCAAAAACGATTCGGAGCAGGGAGTGCACAGAGCGTTGCTCCCTTGCTCTTTTTTCCCCCCTCAAAACCGGATCTTGCTGCTCCCAAATAGCCAACACCGACCGGTCTGCGTTTTTCTCTATATAATACAGGCCCATCCTACTCTTCGTCCGTTTCGTCCGAAATTTCGCCCACTATTTCTTCCAAAATATCTTCGAGCGTAACGACTCCTTCCGTCCCTCCATATTCGTCTACCACTACGGCAAGATGAATTTTTTTCTCGCGAAATTCCTCCAATAAATCGTTAATTTTTTTGCTCTCCGGCACAAAATAGGCCGTGCGGATCAGGCCGCGCCATTCAAAATCATCACCTTGAGCATGGATATAGGGGAGGAGATCTTTTACGTATAAAAATCCCTTAATATTATCTAAATTCCCCTCATAAACAGGAAGTCGGGAGTAACCGCTCTCTATGACCTCCTTACGGACGGCGCCAAAAGAAGATTCGATTTCCAAAGCGCTTACTTCTACTCGGGGTCTCATTATTTTGCGAACGTCGGTGGTCACAAAACCCACGATCCCTTTTAACATCTTTTTCTCTTCTATCTCGGCTCCTCCCGTAATATCTACGGCCTGAGAAAGATCTTCGATGGAGACCGCATGACGGGAAGCCATCAGGTTTTTATTCATCTTAGTAGAAACACGCACCATCAACATATTAAATGGTCTGGCAAATTTCTCCAAAAAGTGCAAAGGGGCCGCCATCTGTAGCGAAAAAGGTTCGGGATATTGGGTGGCCAACATCTTGGGCACAACCTCTCCAAAAAGCACCAACACAAAAGTAACCATAACGGTTTGAAACAGAAAACCCCATACGGGGGCTATGGAAAAATCTATCAAACTGTTAATCAAAAAAGAAGAAAGCAGCACGATGGTAATGCTCACTAAATTATTGGCTTGTAAAATCGTACCCAGCAAAAAGTCAACCCGGTCAAGGTGTCGTAAGACCATTTTGGATTTTTTATCGTTCCTCCGCCTGAGTTTGTCCAACTGCCGGGGAGAAAGGGAAAAAAAGGAGGCTTCGCTACCCGATATCAAAGCAGAACAAATCAAAAGAATAATCAAAATCCCTGCCAAAAGCAGATGCTGTACACTAAAGGGGTAAAATATAATGTCGCCGATTGCGCAACTCGGAGGTTCCAAGAATATAACGGATTAATTATCGCCGCAAAGATAGAGATTTGTACGAAACGGCAAAAAAATATTTTTCCTGCATAAAAACAGGACGGTACGACGATTTGGCGCTCCTCAGCCCCTGATCGCCTGCATCGTCCTCTCGATTAACGTACGCAAAAGAAGCCATCCGATCACGGACAAACTCCCTGTTTATCATCGGATACGCTCCCCTGACATCAGGAAAAGCTTTTTCTACATGCACTATATAAGTATCCGAATTGAGCGGTTCTCCAACGGTATAGGCCACCACTTTACCGCCTACTCTTAACAAGGCGCCTTCTAAACCAAGTTCGTCAAAATAATGGAGGCCTGTTTCTGCTACGCAAACTTCCTGTCGCAGGGAATCGTTGCCAAAGCATCCCATCTGTACGCACCATTCCCTATTCATGGCCACACATTCGGGAATATTGCGGGCATCTAAGCGTTCATAGCTCCAGTCGGGCTGTTCTTCAAAACGGGCAATATGGTTGCGCTTAGGTTGGTAGTGTTTGCCCCGCAAGTCGCTTAAATCACCCATTTTATATATATAATCCCAACTGTTCCGGAGGGGAGATACCTCAAACAAACCGGGGTATAGTTGCTGCAAAAGAAGCGCCCGATCAGCCTCTACGCCTGCCATTTTAAAATCTCGCCCCTCCTCTAAGGCTTCCTCCATCAACATATCGACCAATAATTTTAGATCTCCCCTGCCGGCCGGAAAAAAATCTGTCCGATGTTCCGGATCACCGGTACGAATCAGGAGCCAATCCTCCACACGGGCCATTCGGGTACCGTAAACTGATCGCCATACATACAGGTTGGTAAAACAATATTCTGCACCCCGATAGTCCGACAACCGCAGCAAAGGATCGACCCAAGCCTTATCTGAAAGCTCAACTTGTTTAAAATCAATCACGCTTAATCGATCCAATCATGCAATGTTTGGAGTATCCGCTCCCTCATCTCCTCCGGCAGGTTGCCGATTCGCGCTCGGTGCGAACCTTTGGGAGCCACTATATACAACACATCCGGTCTATGCGGATCGGGCGCGGCAGGAGCAAACCAGGGGTCATATTCTCCATAAATAAAAATAAACTTGGCATCCGAATCGCTAATAAAAGAGCTGATTTTATGGTAGAGCGTGGGATCAAAAGTGATCTGCATATCTTCGGGAAGAAAAATACGGGCCAAATATCCTCTGGAGTCGGTAATGGTCAACTGATCCTTAAAAGGTTCAATGTCGTACCCATAATATCCCAATTCTTTAGCGGCTTGTACAAAAAAGGGCGAAGTGTCTGATTCGGACACAAAATAACCCGGATCGGAAATGCCCGTAAAGTGCTTGAACAGGGTCTCGTCGTCCGATTGGAGGTCGGGAATCATACCTGTGGGGGTACCATACTGCCAAAAAGCAAAGGGGTATTCCAATACCGTATAATCAAATACCTCTTGCAAAGGAATCCTGAATCGATACTCTTTTTCGTTACACAGCGCCTCCAACAGGGGCATAAGTCGCGCTCGGCGTTTGAGAATCTCGTGCTGGAAAGCCAAAATTTGGGCCCGATCTTCGGTACTCCCCACCTGATCGCGCAAAAAAGGCTCGTGGCGGCCATCTTCCACACCGCGGCATAGAGGGCCAACATAAGGGACGCTGACGTCTATATCATCCGGAAAAAAAGTCCGGTAAATCATCACCGTTTGGCCTCCCTTGCTGATTCCGGTCGATATCCACTTTTGGGGGTAGATCGTGCGCAGCATTTGGTTGATCCGATGGAGGTCGTTGGCCGAATTTTCTGCGGTAAGATAATCCCAATTAACCGGTTGAGGGGTAGATTCCAAAAAATAGCGGTGTTCCACTACCACTAAGTTGGCATTGAGCAGCCGAGCTACCTCGTCTATGTATCGGGGAGATGCCGCATAAGCCGCTCCGTACCCTTCGGTGACCATTACGGTCGGACGGTCGGCTCCTACGTGCATCACAAATACGCGTTGCACAAAAGAGCCTCCATCCGGATTTTGGTAATCCACAGGTTGCTGCACATACAGCAAATATTTTTCGGCAAAGTGGGAAGATTCCAAGGCTTCTATCTTTTGCACCTCTGGAAATGATTGCAGGGTCAACTGCAAGGACGTTTGGGCAAATAATGGAAACGCGGCAAAAAGCCACAAGCTTGCAAAACTGATTTTTCGTATCATGGTGTATAATTGGTTTTTCTTAATACAGAACCTTTAAAGTAATCGTTCCTCGGGTTCATGCTTTCCTCCACATCAAAATCCGATCCGGTATTTGGTGCAGCAGCGACCGCCGGAGCCGAAACGCCGGTAATCAATGTAAGCGCTTTAGCCAAGAAAGACTCTTGGGCGTCTCCCAACTGACGAACACCCTCCATCAACAGGTCGGTTACTGCATAATCGGGCGTAAAACCGTCTTTAAAATTTGTGACCCCCAAAGAATTGGCATAACGCTCTACAATCGGCTGAATCCCCCAGTTTTTGATCTCCTTGTCCTCCGCTTGAAACAGTATGGATCCGGTGTATTTTCCACGGGTAGCCGCGCCAATCTTGATCACCTCCATATAGGGGTCCAAACCGGTAATTACAAATTCGGAGGCGGAGGCGGTATTATAGGTGGTTAATACGTATACCCGATTCAAGTCCATATTCACCGGCACCCTCTTGTCAAAAAGGGTTCTGATGCGATCGTACTCCTTCTGTTGTTCCCAATAGGCCTGATACGAAGCATTCCATTGGTAGGTAATCATCACGTTTTCTGCCTGCACCACATTGGCCGGAGCCAAAATACTGGCCAAATGAGTGGCCACATAACCATAACCGCCCAAATTGTAGCGTAAATCCAACACCACATCGTCTACTCCTGCCGCTTTAAATCGCTGAAACACTCCGGAAAGCTCCTCTTCGGAACCTCCAAAAAAGTCGCTGTAAAACAAATATCCGATTTTATGCCCTTCTATTTCTATTACCTTTTCTTCTATAATCGCGCTTAATTGCATCTTGACCGCAATAAGGTTCACGGTCATACCGGGGCCAATACCTCCATCGGAAAGTACGCCCATCTGCAAAGAAAGGGAAGGGTCGTTATAAAGCCTAATGTAATTATTGGCGTCGATATTGCTCCCATTCATTTTATAGATAATATCTCCACGTTTAAGTCCGGCCTGCTCCGCCGGGGTATTATGGTACACATACTCAATGATTCCAAAATAGTAATCAGTGCCCGTAAAACGACCAAACGCAAGAGAATAACCAAAAGTCGTCTCCACTCCTTCGCTCCCCTCGGATAATGCCTCATAATCATCGGTAATATACGACCATTTATCTTCGGGTTTATAGAGCAATTTGTCAAAATAGTCTTTGGAATCAAACTCGTATTTACGGTCTATGTTCCGGGGCATTTCGGCCGTCCACAAATAGACTTCGTCCATATATTCGTAAATAAAGTTATTTACCTTTTGGACTAATCGAGGGGCTTGTTCATGATCTGATTTGGTACAGGAGACGCCAAAAGTCGAAAACAACAAGCATAAAACAAGAATACGTCTGTGTGCCATTTTTTTTCTGCAAAGATAAAATATTTTTACTTTTGTCTTTTATTTCGGGATATGAAGAATTTTATTGAAGAGTTGCAATGGCGTGGTATGGTGCATGATGTGATGCCCGGAACCTTAGAACAGTTACAAAAAGAGATGACCGTGGCCTACGTGGGGATCGATCCCACCGCCGACTCCCTGCATATAGGACATTTGGTGACCGTAATGCTGCTCAGGCATTTTCAATTATGCGGACACAAGCCTGTTGCCTTAGTAGGGGGTGCAACGGGAATGATTGGAGATCCGTCGGGTAAATCATCGGAGCGCAATTTGTTAGACGAAAAAACCTTACGCCATAATCAGGAGGCTATTAAAAAGCAGCTGGCCCGTTTTCTCGATTTTGATTCGGAAGCGCCAAACGCCGCTGTCATGGTTAATAACTACGACTGGATGAAGGATTATTCTTTTTTAGCTTTTACCCGCGATGTAGGCAAACACATAACGGTCAATTATATGATGAGCAAAGATTCGGTAAAAAAACGAATCACGGGCGACGAGCACGAAGGGATGTCTTTTACCGAATTTACCTACCAGCTGGTTCAGGGATATGACTATTTATTTTTGTACGAGCATTATAATTGCAAGTTGCAAATGGGCGGCAGCGACCAGTGGGGCAATATTACCACCGGATCGGAACTGATCCGCCGCAAAACGGGCGGCGAATGTTTTGCCCTGACCTGTCCGTTGATTACCAAAGCAGACGGAGGAAAATTCGGCAAAACCGAACAGGGCAATGTGTGGATAGATGCCCGTTATACCAGCCCCTATACCTTTTATCAGTTTTGGCTCAACGTGTCGGATGAAGATGCCGAGAAATACCTGAAAATCTTCACTTTTTTGCATAGACAAGAAATTGAAGATGCGGTTACACAACACTATTCTGCGCCCCACGAACGACTTTTACAAAAATTGTTAGCCAAAGAGGTGACTTGTATGGTTCACGGCACTGCGGAGTACCTAAAAGCCATAGACGCCTCTCAAATCCTTTTTGGACAGGGAACTTCCGATATGTTGCGCTCCTTGGACGAGGCTACTTTTCTATCCGTTTTTGAGGGGGTGCCTCAATGCGACATTCGGGCCGCCGACCTCCCTGCAGACGTGATGGAGTTGCTGGCCGTAAAAACCGCCGTATTTTCTTCTAAGGGAGAATGCCGCAAAATGATTCAAGGAGGAGGGCTCAGCCTCAACAAAGAGAAAGTAACGGCCATCGACTTACAGGTAAACAGCATGATGCTTATACAGGGAAAATACCTTTTGATCCAAAAAGGAAAGAAAAATTATTACCTCATTAAATGCCTCGAATAACATGGAACAACCCGAAACCACCCGCCAGCTTAAAGTAGGACGCCAATTGCAGCGCGACTTGGCCGAGATATTCCAGCAACAAGGCATGAGCGCCTACAACGGGGTCATGATTACCGTTACGTCGGTACGGATGAGTCCCGACTTGGCCTTTGCCAAAGTATGGTTAAGTATTTTTCCGTCGGACAAGGGAAGCGAGGTCTTGGAACTCCTCCAAAAACAAGTCAAAACGATCCGCGGAGCCTTAGGCCGCAGAGTAGCCAAACAATTACGTATCGTTCCCGAATTGGTCTTTATGGTAGACGACTCTTTGGATTATGTTGAACGGATTGACGCCTTGCTTCGCTCGTGAATCTCCCCCTTTTTATTGCCCGACGCTATCTTTTTGCGAAAAAATCGCACAACGTAATCAACCTGATATCGTGGATTACCGCCTTAGGTATGATGGCCGGAACGTTGGCCTTTATCGTAATTTTGTCGGTATACAACGGCTTTGACCATCTGGTTCAGTCGCTCTACAACACTTTTGACGCCGATTTGGTAATCAAGCCGGCCACAGGAAAATATATAGACGGATGCGATCCTCTTTGGGACGACATCAAGGGAGACCCTTTGGTAGCAGCATGGTGCGAAATTGTAGAAGAGACCGTAGTCATCGAGTACCGCAACCGCTCCGTTACTGCTATGATGAAAGGAGTGGACTCCATTTTTACTACGCATACCCCCTTAATCGATCGTACCACAGACGGCGCTTTTTCTACCCATTTGGGTGAAATTCCTCAAATCGTTATGGGTCAGGGGTTGGCACGAAATTTGGGGGTAAATATTCATTTTATCGACCCCATCTACCTCTATTTTCCCAGCCTCAGCGCTACCTTTAACCCCCTAAATCCTCAGGCATCCCTGCACACCCAAAAACTCTTTCCTTCGGGGATTTTTGCCGTAGAACAGAACTACGACTCCCAATATTTTTTTATCCCCCTTGCTACTGCCCGCCAATTGATGGAATATACTACTGAGGTAAGCTATATCGAAATCCGCCTCCAACCCGGGGCTTCGACCGACAATATTCAAGCAAAGTACCGTCGGCTGTTGGAACCTCATGGCTACCTCCTGCAAAACCGGTACCAGCAAAACGAATCGCTCTATAAAATGATGCGCACAGAAAAAATAGTCATCTACTTTCTATTGCTCTTTGTATTGTTGATTATCTCTTGCAACATTTTGGGATCCATGGCGCTGCTCATTATTGAAAAACGCGAAGATATGGTCAGCCTCCAAAGTTTGGGCGCTTCGCCGGTGGCGATCAAACGTATTTTTCTTCTGGAAGGGTGGATGATTACCGTATTAGGATCCTTTTTCGGCCTGATTTTTGGTCTATTGCTCTGTTTTCTTCAACAACGTTTTGGACTCATTTCCCTGCCCGGTAATTTTATGATTACCGCCTATCCGGTATTGGTTATGTGGAACGATATAGCCTTAGTGCTCGCCTCCGTACTGCTGATCGGCTATTTGGCCGCCCGTGCCTCCGTGCGTTTTTTTATTTTGCAATAAAACAACAGCCGCCCGAACAGGTGCTCGGGCGGCTGAATGTGTAATGTTTAGGCTCAGGTTAATATCCAGGGTTCTGCTGATCCTTTAGGGTCGGATTGGCATTGATTTCATTAACATCTATGGGCAGCACGGTTTTGTAATAGGTTCTGTCAATGGTCTCGGGACGGGAAGTTACCGGTGACATAGTCCAAAAATCATTATACGTAATGCTCTTGTTCCAACGCATCATGTCAAAGAAACGATGACCCTCATTGAGTAATTCTTTGCTGCGCTCGTTTTGAATCATTTCAAGGGTAACGTTGGCAGCAGTAGCCGGATCCAGATTGGGGGCCCGCTGGCGTATTGCCTGTAAATAAGTGGCGGCTTTTTCCTTATTATTGGACAGAAAAGCGGCTTCGGCAGCAATCAAATAGATTTCAGAGAGGCGAATAACTTTAATATTTACTGCCGTTGAGGTGCTTTTGCCGTCGCCGGGACATGAAAGACCTCCCATATATTTATAGCAGCAACCTTTTCTAAGGCCCACCATCTCGCCAACATGATTTACCTTTTCAGATTTTTCATCTATACCCATAAGGCCCCAACGTATATCGTCAGGGTCTTCGCCCAGTAAGGCAAGAAAGGCATCGCTGGCAATAAAATAATCCCAGTTGGTATAGCTGGAAGGTGTTTTAATATTCATGGAACCTAAAGAAGATCTGGTCAAATCACCTTCTATAGGCAAATAAATCAATTCAAAAATAGATTCGGTTTGAAACTGTTTGGACCAGGAATCTACCCAACCGTCGTTGGCGTACAAAGTATAGATTTTTGAATCAATCACCTCTTCGGCTGCCGTTAATGCTGCCGAATAATTTTGCATTTGCAGGTATACCCGCGCCTGCATGGAAACGCCGGCATAATAATTTATGTATCCGTTATCTTTTTGACCTTTGGTAAAGAGCGGAATCGCCGCATTTAAGTCGGCAACAATCTGCGAATACACCTCTCCCACGGTCGCCCGTGGAGGTTGCGCGGATGCATCCAGCACTTCAAGTATCAAAGGAACCCCTAATGCATTTTTATCCATATCATACGGCTTGCCGTACAAACGTACCAAATCGTAATAACATATTGCTCTGGCAGTAAGTGCCTGAGCTTTAAGATGGTTTAATGCACCAGAACCATTACCGGCATCTGAGATGATCTCTATGTTAGTAATCAGATTGTTAATCTGCGCCAGACAGTGGTAAATCTGAGACCAAAAACCGGAATAGGTACCGCTCACCGTGGTATGCTCAAACACAAACAGGTTGTCATATCCTCTACCTCGCCCTCCTACACATAAATCCCCACCTTTGGCGTCTGCATAGAGGAACATATTTCTGCCATAGTAACTGCCATCACCCAGCATTTTGCGCATAATTCCGTTCATAATTACCTGTGCATCAGCTGCCGTACCGACTGCCGACTTGGCGTCAGCCTGGCTGGTGGGTTTCACGTCCAAAAAGGAATCACAGGACGATACGAATAATGCACACGATATTGCGAATAATAATAATTTCTTCATTTATATATAATTATATGATTATTAACTAAAAATTAATTTCAAGCCCAAAGGTATAAGTTTTGCTTATGGGTAACTCCGAATTTCTATATGCTCTATAGTTGACTTCGGGGTCATATACCTTATAGGCGGCAAAAGTAAGGAGGTTAGACCCCGTAAAATAAATACGGGCGCCGCTAATCCCCACTGTATTAACAATTCCTTTAGGCAACGAGTACGAAAGCGAAATATTTTTTAACCTCAAAAAATCCCCCGGATTTCTATGGCGAGAACTAACAATAAGGGCATCTTCCAGGTCCTCGTCAATGCGCAATGGATATTTCCCGTGTCGTTTTTCATAGGTCCACCGGTTTTTATAGGTATCGGCGCTCATTACACGCTCCCAGAAATATCCGTCGTCGTTCACATCTCGCCCTACCTTATCGTAGGTATAACCTCCGATTTTGTAAATGAAGTTTAGGCCCAGTGAGAGGTTTTTCCAGGAGAGGTTGGTATTAAAACCTCCGTATACCTTTGGGTTCATATCGCCCAGAGTAACTTCATCTGCATCTTCGAAATCATAAGATACATTTTTCTTAAATCCCTTAATATTTGGATCATTATATTCGTTATTAGTGTACCAGACGTTTTTACCATTGGTTTGATCCACACCGGCCCACTCTCTGGCATAGAGTTCTAAATTGGAATACCCCTCTTTGTATATGTAGGTGTATCCGGTGTAATTATCCATTGATTCCCACCTAATGTCTTGCCCACCATACAATTTAACTATTTTAGATTTGATAAACGATGCGGACAGGCTGGCATCCCAATGCCAATTTTTGTTGCGGATAATATCACCGCCTATCTCAACTTCCCAACCTTTATTATTCATCTCACCCACGTTTTGAAGAGTGCTGGAGAATCCGGTAACCCGAGAAATTTGTACATCCTGAAGCAAATTTTTGGAATCGCGGTTAAAATACTCGATTGCGCCCCGTAAACGATTATCAAACAATCCAAAATCAAGGCCTACGTTGGTTGTATAGTTGCTCTCCCAAGTCAACAGGTCGTTGCCGATATTGGCTAAGCCGCCACCTGGTTTTTCATTATATTTAGCCGTATAGGAGGTCAGGGATCGCCAAGCATAATTGCTTGAGGGCGTGGTTCCGTTTACCCCGTAAGCTACCCGCAAGCGAAGATTGTTAACAACGTCTGCAAAAGACTCCATAAATTTTTCTTTGTTGATGGACCATGCCCCCGAAACAGACCAGAAATTACCCCATCTATTTTCGGGACTAAAACGGGAAGATCCATCTCGGCGGAAAGATCCCGACACAAAATATTTCAAATTATAGTTATATTCGGCCCGTGAAAAGAGGGATACCATGGCAGATCCCCACTCATACCCTGCAGATGTGGTACTTCCAGCGGTAGATAAGGTGTGTAAGGTACTGGTGGGCAATTGGGTGCCGTTCCCATAGACATATTCAGAAGTTTCTTTATCGGTTTCAAAACCGGCTAATATGCTCACATTATGTCTATCTGCAAATGATTTATTGTAATTCAGGGTGGTAGAAGAAACCAACTTTTGTATATCGGTCCTTACTTCAGAAATACTTCCGTTAGATCCTGTGGCATTAAAATGGAGGGCGCTGTAGTACACATGATCTTTTATATTTGTATTGTCATAAGAAACTATCGATCTCAACGTTAACTCGGGTAAGAAATTTATCGTCAGCGCTTCACTCGCCGAAAGTTTTTGCGTTTTAGTCGAATTATCCCACTCATTGTGGTAATAGACCGGATTTCGTACTCCACTACCATAAGTCACCATAATCGGTTCTCCCGTTTTATAATCAGTGGGGTAATAATAGGGCCATAACAGGTTACGCGTCATGTAGAAATAATTCCACGTTTGATTTCTTGTGTCGTTAAAACCAACCTGGTTGCTCGAAGAGACGCCCGCAATGGTGGTAAGTTCCATAAATTTGCCTACTTTTTGCGTTACATTCACTCGTCCCGAAATACGGCTAAACTCATTATCAAACGTCCTTCCTTTATCCTTTGTGTATCCAATGGAGGAATAAACGGTCGTGTTTTCTGTTCCACCACTTACGGACAAATCGTATGTTTGGTAAACGCCAGTTCTGAACAAAGCTTTTTCCCAGTCAAAATATATTGGATTACCATTTGCATCCGCCCTGCTGTTCCCAAGTCCATCGGTCTTCGGAGTCGCTTTCAACGTTTTTGCCGTATTATCGGAAGCGGAAAAGACCAATCCGGTTCCATTTTTTGCATTGCTCCCTATTCTGTTATTAAGCTGACGAATTGCGTATTCATTACAGTCAGCATCGGAGCTTCCACGCTCCTTTTCTCCGTTCCAAAAAAGTTCGTAAAGCATCTCCAACATCTCCTCGGGTTTAGCTAATTCCCAGTTGTCGGTGGCAAAAGTAGGAGAAATGCTTACAGAAGATTTGAAATTTACGGTAGTCTTACCCATTTTACCTTTTTTGGTAGTAACCACAATTACTCCATTAGCCGCGCGAGAACCGTAGAGCGCTGAAGCAGCCGCATCTTTTAATACGGTAATTTGCTCGATGTCGTTTGGATTCAAGGTGCTCAGAACATTCGTGGTCATCAAATATCCTCCCATCTGGCTTCTTTCGCCGGATACTACGGGTACGCCATCTATTACATAAAGCGGTTCGCTGCCGGCATTCATGGAACCTGTACCGCGAATCCGAATATTGGTGGCGGATCCTGCCTTTCCTGTATTCCCCGTAACTTGCATACCGGCAACTTTGCCGTTCAATGCCTCTTCAAACGATGCAATAGGCACATCTTTAATCTTATCGGCAGTTACCATGGCGGCAGAACCGGTATAGGTACTTTTCTTAGCCGTACCGTAGGCCACTACCATCAACTCTTCTAACGCCAAAGCATCCGGCGAAAGAGCAATGTTGACGGCAGATCGGTTGTTTACGGGGATCTCCTGAGTAACGTACCCAATATAACTGATTACCAGCACGGCATTGCCCGGAATGTTGGCAAATACGAATTTTCCGTCCAAGTCGGTGGTGGTAACCAAATTACTACTGCCTTTAACGGCAATCGTGGCGTACGAAACCGGAGTCCCGTCGTCAGAGGCGGTTACCGTTCCGGTAACGCGCATTTGCGCCATGGCTGCATGACAAATCAATAGAGCCATGGCAAGGATTAGGTTTTTCTTCATAAATAGATTTTGTTAATTAATTGGTTTGCTAATTCAAATTGTGCAACGAAAATAGAAAAACATATTGGAGTAACCAAATTTATTTTACGTTTTTTATACAAAATTGATGATTGTGTTTCGATTTGATCAAAGACATTATCTTCTTGGCGGTCGGCGGTCGCCTCCCCTGTCTCCCCCACGATGGTCGCGATCTCCGCCCCGATTGGGCCGATCGTGACCAAATCCTTCGGGTCTGGGTCTGCGCTCAGGAGCTACATACCCTTCAGGTTTAGGAAGGAGGGCTTTGCGAGAGAGGCGGAGTTTACCGCTCTTGGCGTCTATTTCTAAAAGTTTGACTTCTACCATATCTCCTACCTTCAGTACGTCCTCTACCCTGTCAATCTTTTTCCATGCAAGTTCGGAGATGTGCAGCAACCCTTCCTTGCCCGGCAAGATTTCTACAAAGGCGCCAAATTCGAGGATCGACACCACCTTGCCGTTGTATACTTCGCCCTCTTCGGGAACGGTAGTGATGAGTTTTATACGCTCCAGAGCAGCTTCCATCCCCTCTTTGTTTTGGCCAAAGATGTCTACAATGCCTACTTCGCCCTCTTCGGTAATGGTAATGACGGTATTGGTCGTCTTTTGAATCTCCTGGATCACCTTGCCTCCGGTACCGATTACGGCGCCTATAAAGGAGTTGGGGATGATGATTTGTATAATCCTGGGGACATGAGGTTTGAGTTCGGGACGGGGTTCGCTGATCGTCTTCATCATCTCTTCCATAATGTGGAGGCGTCCCTGACGGGCTTGCTCCAAGGCTTGTTCCAAGACTTCGTAGGGGAGGCCGTCTACCTTAATGTCCATTTGGGTGGCGGTGATCCCGTCGCGGGTGCCCGTTACCTTAAAGTCCATGTCGCCCAAGTGGTCTTCGTCGCCCAAAATGTCCGATAAGATGGCAAACTTTTTGGTTTTGGGATCGGTGATCAGGCCCATGGCAATACCCGATACAGGCTTTTTGATTTTTATTCCGGCGTCCATCAGGGCAAGCGTTCCGGCGCAAACGGTGGCCATGGAAGAGGAACCGTTGGATTCTAAAATGTCCGAAACAATACGCACGGCGTAGGGGTTTTCTTCTCCTACGGGCACCATCGTTTTAAGGGCGCGCAGGGCCAAATTGCCGTGTCCAACCTCGCGGCGGCCGGTACCACGGTAGGGTCTGGCTTCTCCGGTAGAATAGGGCGGAAAGTTGTAGTGGAGCACCACCTGCTCGGTTCCCTGATTGAGTACATCATCTATCTCTTTCATATCCAATTTTGTACCCAAAGTAACCGTAGTAAGGGATTGCGTCTCGCCGCGGGTAAAAATAGCGGATCCGTGGGCCATGGGAAGGTAATCTACTTCGCACCATATAGGACGAATCTGGGTGGTATTGCGTCCATCTAACCGAATGCCCTGATTTAAGATCATGTTGCGCATGGCTTCTTTTTCTACGGCATGGTAGTAGCGGTTGACCATAATCTGTTTGGCTTCGTCAAACTCCTCTTGGGGAATGGTTTGAATAAATTCTTCTTTTAAGGCGACAAATGCATCGCCGCGCACCTGTTTATCGGCGCCCGATTGGGCAATGGCAAAACATTTATCGTAGCAGAAATCGTGCACAGACTGGCGCAGGGCTTCGTCGTTTTCCTCGTGACAATAAGCACGTTGCTGTGATTTGCCCACCTCTTCGGAGAGTTCTTTTTGTATGTGGCAATGCTTTTTAATTTCGGTATGGGCAAATTTGATCGCTTCAAGCATGACGCGCTCACCCACCTCTTTCATCTCTCCCTCTACCATCATAATGTTTTCATACGTAGCAGCCACCATAATGTCCAAGTCGGCGTTTTTGAGTGCTTCAAAAGTGGGGTTGATGACAAACTCCCCGTCAATTCGGGCCACTCGGACTTCCGAAACCGGTCCGTTAAAGGGAATGTCGCTCACGGCCAAGGCGGCCGAGGCAGCCAATCCGGCTAAAGAGTCGGGCATGATCTCTTTGTCGGCAGATATGAGTATTACGTTAACAAATACTTCGGCGTGGAAATCATCGGGAAAAAGGGGACGCAAAGCGCGGTCTATCAATCTCGATATCAATATTTCATAATCAGAAGGGCGTCCTTCTCTTTTGAGAAACCCGCCGGGATAACGGCCTGCGGCTGCATATTTTTCTCTGTATTCTACCGACAGGGGCATAAAATCAACTTCTGCCTTGGCCTCTTTGGCGCACGTCACGGCGGCCAACAACATGGTGTTGCCCATTTTTACTACCACTGATCCGTCGGCCTGCTTGGCCAATTTTCCGGTTTCGATTTCAATGGTTCTGCCATCTTCTAAGGTGATGGTCTTTTGGATAATGTTCATACTTTTTTATTCTATATTCTATTCGTTCAAAGGAATTTTCAAAGAAAGAGGACTTGGCTGTTAAGAACAGGCAAAGTCCTCTCCGTACATGGCAATAGTTTTCAAACAGAAATCTACTTACGCAAATTAAGGGCCTTTATGATGTTACGGTATCGCTCAATATCATTGGCCTTGAGGTAATCCAAAAGGCGGCGACGTTTCCCGACCAGACGGAGCAAGGCGCGTTGCGTGCCAAAGTCCTTTTTGTTGGACTTCAAATGTCCGGTGAGGTGTGCGATACGGTAAGAAAATAAAGCTACCTGGCTCTCGGGAGAGCCGGTGTCGGTATTAGACTGTCCGTACTGTCCAAAAATTTCTTGCTTTTTGTTGGCTGTCAAATAAGCGGCCATTGTGCAAAGAATTAGTTAATAATTATTTAAAATCCTCTTAAAAAAGAGGGCGCAAAGATACGCTTATTTTTTGGATGGTGCAAATCATTTTGGAGGCGCATAGCGAGCGGCCTCCGGCAAGACGGCCCTGATATTCGCAATACGGTTGGCGTCCGAAGGGTGGGTGCTTAAAAATTCGGGGGGTTGCGCACCTCCCGCCTGCGACATCTGTTCCCAAAACAAAGGAGCCTGATTGATGTCGAATCCGGCCATAGCCATAAAGATCAACCCCAAACGGTCGGCCTCGTATTCATGGGTGCGGGAATAAGGCATCAATACCCCGTAGGTACTGCCCAATCCAAAGGCCAATCCAAAAATGGCCTTGGTTTGTTCGCTCTTATTGGAAAGTACGGCATCACCCATGGCGCCCACCATATTGACAATGGCCTCCTGGCTCATCCGCTCGTTGCCGTGGTTGGCAATGGCGTGGGCAATTTCGTGACCCATGACTACCGCCAGTCGGTCCGATGTGGCGGCATATTTCATAATACCTTCATAAACCACAACCTTTCCGTTAGGGAGGCAAAAGGCATTTACTTCCGGATTTTGCAATAAAGTAAACCCCCATGCATAATTGGACAATTGTTGCGCTCTGCCGTTCTGACTCATGTAGTTGGTGACAGCCTGAACCAAACGGGCGCCTACGTTCTGCACCATACCGGTATACGTTGTGTTCTTGGATACTACGGCTGTATTCATAGTTTCCTGATAAGCCTCGTTACTTAAAGAGGCAATCTGGCCGGAGTCAAAAAGCAACACCTGTTTGCGGCCCGTAATGGCTACGCTACCGCAACCATGTAATAATAAGGGTAATAGGCAAATAGTTACGATCTTTTTCATCTTATTCTTTTTTTATAAACGGTTCTATGGGGTCTCCAATATCAAACGACAAAGATACAACACGTTTTTTATTTTCGTCCATAAAAAAGTTCAGGTCAAACCTTCCGCCGCCTTCGACATTAAAAGTGAAGGTATTTCCGCTCTTGTGCCTCAGAGGGCTGTCGACTTTTTTTAAGGCGAACCTTAGGGTATCGTTGCGCATGTACACACGGGCATATCCAAAAGCCCCTCCATCAAAAAAACCCACATAACTTCCTTTATCAAGGGGAGGAAGAGAATCTGTTTTTGGAGCCGGAGTACGGGGCGTTGCAGGTTTCATATAATCGTCCCAATAATATTTTTGCCAATCCTTATCGTTTTTTCCTCGATACATGTCGATCAATTGACGACCAATAGCATAGTGTGGATTATTGGTGGTGCCGTTGGTGGTTAAAACGGCAAATCCCATATTTAATTCGGGAACTACGCATACCAAAGAGGTGTAGCCGTAAGCGAGCCCGGTATGTCGAATCAGCCGTCCCTGGGCCCCCTGCTCTATCGTCCAGCCTTGGGCATAATTGTTTAAGGTTACAGAATCCGAACCGGTAATGGTTTGGGGAGTGATCAGGTAGTTGAAATTTCGCTCCGAAATAATCTGTTTTCCATGGTACATCCCCTTGCCCAGCAGCATCTTGAGCCAATTGGCCATATCGGCGCCGGTAGACATGACAAAGCCTGCGGGCGCAATGGCACTTAACCAGGTAAAAGCGCCCTCAAGGTCGGTACGCAGGGTTACGCGGAGGGTGTCTGCCTCTTTAAAAAGACGGTATCCACGCGCTAAGGTTGGAGAGGTAAAGAAGGCCTTATTTCCGGTGGTGGAATTTTTCATCTCCAAGGGGGTAAAAATGCGCTCAATCAGGGCATCGTCCCAACTCTTGCCGGTATATTTTTCGATCAACCGAGCGCTAATCGTAAAAAGGCTATTGTTATAGGCGTAGGTAGTTCTAAAACTGTAGGTGGGTTTAATATGGCGGTACAGTTTGAGTAGTTCATCGCGGTCATAACCAAAAGCGGGCAAGTCATCGGCTGCATACGCATTAAATCCCGTTTTATGCACCATGATGTCGCGTACCAAAAAGTTTTGGGTTACCCATGGGTCAAAAAGTTTAAAGTCGGGCAAATGATTGACCACCGTATCGCCCCAGTGCAGTTTGCCTTCGTCTATTACCGTTGCCAGCAATGCCGATGTAAATGCCTTACTGGTAGAGGCAATCACAAATTGGGTGTTTTCATCCACAGGAATGCCTTGCTCATCTAAAGAAGTTTTTCCATATCCGTGCAAAAAAACGGTTTGGCCATCTTTGACTACCACCACCACCATGCCGGGCAGTTTCCATGCTGTTGCTACGCGGGCAACAAAAGATGCAAACCCGTCCGGAATATCGGGCTTTGTGTGACTTTGCGCCCAAAGGACGCATGGAACGAGCGCCGAGATTAGCGCAAAAAGGAGTTTTTTCATCGCTTATTTTTTGCAAATTTACTATCTTTGCTCCATCTAAAAGAAAATTTTATGAAAAACTCTCTCCAACATTTGCTCGGATTACTGCTTGTAGCATCTATCCTGTGTATGCCATTGTATATGAACGCTCAAGCCAGATCCCAGCGACCTGCTTCGGCGCCTGCCGCTTCGGCTCAAAACGACACCGTTGCCAAAGCAGCCGCCAAAGAACCCGCTGCGCTCTCTGCCTTTATTAAACCGGAAACTTCTGTAATGCGGGGGCTCACCCCCGTTTATCTTCAAGAGGGGCGCTATTATCTTGCCATACACGACACCCTTATCGGACGGGATATTCTTATGGTTACCCGTCTTTCGCAAGCCGCCGCCGCCATGCGCAACTCCATGATCGGCTACGGTGGCGATCAGGTAAATTCTGCCATGCTGCGTTTTGACAAGGGACTAAACAACAGAATTTTGTTACGCAAAGTCTTAACCCGCGAACAATCCAAAGACAGCACCCAAAGTATGTACGCTTCTTTAATGAATTCCAATTTTCAGCCCATTTTGGCCAATTTGGAGATCAAGGCGCTTTCTGACGACCAACAAGTCTCCCTGATTGACGTTACCGACTTGATTACCGCCGACAACGAAGCCCTCTTTTTGCCGCGGAGTTTTAAAACCTCTTTCCGACTCGGCAATATGCAATCCGACAAGTCCTATATGGTTAGCGTGCGAACTTATCCCATTAATACCGAATTTCGTACCGTAAAGACCTATTCGGTAACCGAGTCGAGCGATCCGGCCAGCTACGAAATTAACTGCTCTATGGTACTCCTCCCCAAAACGCCCATGCAACCCCGCTACGCCGACCCCCGCGTGGGCTATTTTAGCGCCAGCCACGTCAATTTTGACCATAATCCTCAAGGGGTAGAGACCGTCAGGATGATTACCCGCTGGCGGTTGGAACCCAAACCAGAAGATGTAGAAAAATACAGGAGGGGCGAATTGGTAGAACCTGCCAAACCGATTATCTATTACATTGATCCGGCCACCCCCAAGGAATGGGTGCCTTACCTGATTCAGGGGGTAAACGATTGGCAGCCTGTATTTGAAAAGGCTGGATTCAAAAATGCAATTATGGGTATGGTGGCGCCTTCGCCTGATCAGGATTCAACCTGGACACTGGAAGACGCCCGTTTTTCTGCCATTGTGTATAAACCCTCCGACGTTCCCAATGCCAGCGGCCCCAATGTGCACGATCCCCGTTCAGGTGAGATTATTGAAAGCCATATTAACTGGTATCACAATGTGATGAGTTTGGTACATAACTGGTACTTTGTACAGTGCGCCGCCGTGGATCCGGAAGCGCGCAAAAAAGTTTTTGATGAGGAATTGATGGGGCAACTCATCCGCTTTGTCTCTTCACACGAAGTAGGACACACCATTGGATTGCGCCACAACTTTGGGGCGACTTCTATATATTCAACGGCTCAACTACGTGATCCGCAATTTCTTAAAGAAAATGGACACACCACTTCCATTATGGACTACTCCCGTTTTAACTTTGTGGCTCAACCCGAAGACAATATCCCCCGCGACCTTCTCTTTCCCCGCATCAGCCATTACGATTATTGGGCTATTGAATGGGGCTACCGCCGCTTTTTGGATATTACAGACCCCCGCGCAGAAAAAACAAAATTAAACGATTGGATTATTGAAAAAACCAAAAATCCCCTCTACTGGTTTGGCCACGAGAGCAACCCCAACGATCCCCGGTCGCAATCCGAAGATTTGGGAGAAAACCAAATGGAAGCGAGCGAATTGGGCATTAAAAACCTGAAAGTTATTATGAATCATTTGCCGGAATGGGCCCATGCGCCCAACGAAGACTTTAGCTACCTCCGGACCATGCGAAACGAGATTCAAAATCAGTTTGGCCGTTATTTGGGTCATGTGGCCAAATGGGTAGGCGGTATCTACGAAAACCCCAAAACCGTGGGCGAAGTGGGATCGGTATATACTTACGTAGAAAAACAGCGCCAGCAGGAGGCTATGCAATTTTTGAATCGGCATATATTTACCCCTCCTGTTTGGTTAGTGACGGAAGATATTAACGCTTTGACCGGAGAGAAAGGATATACGGCCATTACTTCCCTCCAAAACAGGGTAATCACCGCCTTAGTGAGCAAACGGGTTCTCAATAACCTGCAGGCTGCCGAAACGGAACTTGGAAAAAGTACCTATACCATTGACAATCTATTTAACGATCTCAATCAATACATTTTAAAGGAGTTGAATACCCGTCAAACAGTAGATGCCTACATACGGTCTTTGCAAAAGGTATATGTGCAGCATCTTATCTCCTTATTGGATAACTCTTCCAACACCATTGCCGCTCGCCCCGGCGCTACCCCTGCCCCTGCTGCCACAGCCCGTCCCGCCGTGGATAATACCGACGCCCCCAGCGTGATCTACTATCAACTTACAGCTTTGCAAAAGAGATTCAAGGCAGCCTCCTCTTCCGATATGACGACCATGGCCCATTACAAATTTTTAGAAAATCTGATTGCGGAGGCTT
>JGI24705J35276_12238423_pt1 | contig 21599 bp, 18 predicted proteins | sample TergutNt197P4_FD_35276 | JGI IMG/M metagenome (IMG submission 35276) | reverse complement strand
TGCCAGAAGAATTTCCAGCGCGCCGCCAAGCCGTTCGGGTCGCGGAATACCACCTTTTTCCAGTCGTCGTACCAGCCGACGATGCCGAAGCCGAGCGTGACCACGAGCACCGTCCAGACGTAACGGTTGGAAAGATTGCCCCACAGAAGCGTCGTCAGTACCACCGCAATCAGGATCAGAATGCCGCCCATCGTGGGCGTACCGGACTTGATCAGGTGCGCCTGCGGCCCGTCGGTGCGTACCGCTTGTCCGATTTTCTTCGCCGCCAGCCAACGGATTACCTGGGGCCCAAAGGCGAGCGAGAAAAAGAGCGCGGTCATCACCGCCAGCACCGTTCGCAACGTGACGTAACTGATCACATTGAAACCGCGAACATGTTGCCCGAGCCATTGCGCCAATTCGAGCAGCATCAGCCTTCTCCCACCGAATGCGGAACAGGCGCAGCCAACGCATCAGCCACCCGTTCCATGCGCATGAAGCGCGAACCTTTCACCAATACCGTATCGCCGACATCGAGACTGGGCGCGAGCGCCTCCACCAGCGCCTCAACGGAAGAAAAATGCCGAGCCTCTACGCCAAAATTGCTTGCGGCATTTTCGCTCATCGCCCCAAGAGTATACAAAAACCCAACTCCCATACTTTTCGCATAAGCACCCACTTCAGCATGTGCCCGCGCACTGCTCTCTCCCACCTCGCCCATGTCGCCGAAAACGAGGGTCGTCCTGCCCGGCATACGGACGAGCACGTCGATGCCCGCGCGCACCGAATCCGGATTCGCGTTGTAGGTGTCGTCAATCACCAGGGCGCCCCGCAGCCCCACGCGCCGTTGCAATCGCCCGCGCGCGCCGCCGCAGCCGGAAAGCCCCGCCGTCACTGCCTCAAGCGGTGCGCCCGCAGACAAACACGCGGCGGCAGCAGCCAGGGCATTGAGGGCGTTATGGGCGCCGGGCATCCGCAACGCGCATTCAGCCTGCCCCCAAGGAGTATCGAGCATCAGCTTTGAGCCCAGCTCACGCATCTCGCAACGCCCGCGCACCGTCGCCGGATTTGCCATGCCGAAACTCACCGCCTCGCGGCGCATACGCCCAATCGAAGCCAGCCATTCATCGGCATGCGCGTCGTCGGCATTGACCACTGCGATGCCCCCGTCGCCCAAGCCCTCGTAAATGCAGCCCTTCTCGCGCGCAACGCCGTCCAGTGAACCCATTCCTTCGAGATGGGCGCGTTGGGCGTTGTTGACCAGCGCCACCGTCGGACGCGCCAGTCTGGTGAGCATGGCGATTTCGCCGGGATGGTTCATCCCCATTTCGACCACGGCCGCCCTGTGATGCGCGCGCAAGCCAAGCAGGGTCAGCGGCAAGCCGATGTCGTTATTGAAATTGCCCCGCGTGGCGAGGACGGCATCGTCCTTGCCAAACCAGGCGCGCAGGATCGATGCGCACATCTCCTTGACCGTGGTCTTGCCGTTGCTGCCGGTGATGCCGATCATCGGAATATCGAAGCGCGCGCGCCAGCCCGCAGCCAGCGCACCAAGTGCAAGGCGGGTATCGTCGACCACGAGGCGCACCACCTTGCTTCCCGCGTGTTCCGCCTCCCAACGCGCATCGACCATCACCGCCGCCGCGCCGGCGGCCAGCGCCGCCTCGACGAACTCGTGACCGTCGAAGCGCTCGCCGCGCAGGGCGACAAAAAGCTGTCCGGACGCAATCGCCCGGCTGTCCGTGCCCACAGAAGTGAAACGGGCCTCACCCTTCGCATACGCAGCATGTGCGGCCAGCATGGGGAGCGCATCGGCAAGCGTCATCATGTCGCCGCACCCTTTCGCGCGGCAAGCGCCAGACTTGCCTGATCCATATCGGAAAAGGGCTTCCACTCACCGCAAATTTCCTGATAAGGCTCATGCCCTTTGCCCGCAACGAGAATCACATCGCAAATGTCTGCCGCGCTCACGGCAGCGCGAATCGCTTTTGCCCGGTCGATTTCGACCTCGACCCCTGTGCCCGTACCCTTGAGAATATCGTCGATGATCTTCTGCGGCTCTTCACTGCGCGGATTGTCGCTGGTGACGACTACCCGGTCGGCGAGTTTCGTGGCCACTTCCCCCATCAGCGGACGCTTGCCCACGTCACGATTCCCTCCGCAGCCAAACACGCAGACCAGGCGCCCACCACGTAAGCGCGCGGTTCCACGCGCCGCTTCAAGCACACTGGCAAGCGCGTCCGGCGTGTGGGCATAGTCGACGATCACCTGCGGCTCGCCGTTGCCGCCTACAAGCTGCATCCTGCCGGGTGGTGGGGTCAGCGTTTTCGCAACCTGAACGATGTCCTCCAGGGCATCGCCACGCGCAAGCAGCGTACCGATGAGCACAAGCAGGTTGGAAGCATTGAACATGCCCGCGAGGTAAGCATCCACTGTCACCTGGCGGCCTTCCCAGACCACGTCGAAGCGCAATCCCGTGGGACCGGCGCGCAAATCCGCGCCAACAAGCCTCTGTACTCCTGACGGCGTTCCGGCACGATCCTTCAAGCTGACGCCGATCACCCGCATGCCGCGCGCCGCCAGCCGTCCGGCCAGCTTCGCGCCAAAATCGTCATCGAGATTGATGACCGCCGCGCCCACGCCCGGCAGGTCGAAAAGCCGCGCCTTGGCCTCGGCATAGGCTTGCATCGTCCCGTGATAGTCGATGTGGTCACGCGTGAGATTGGTAAAGGCTGCCACATCGAACCGCGCGCCATTGACCCGCCCCTGGTCGATGCCGATCGAGGAGACTTCCATCGCCGCAGCGCTCGCGCCGGAAGCAATGAAACCGGCAAGCAGCCGATGCAGGTCGACCGCTTCCGGCGTGGTATTCAGGCTGGAGGCCAATGCACCCGGAAAACCGCTGCCCAGCGTACCGATGATCCCACAGCGGCTACCCAGAGCCTCAAGCGCGCAGCCTATCCATTGACTGACAGTGGTCTTTCCGTTGGTTCCCGTCACCCCGGCCAGCCACAGTTTCTCCGACGGCTTGCCGTAAATTTCGTCCGCCAGGATTCCCGCCATCGCGCGCAAGCCTTCGACCGCGAACACGGGCTGCCCCGTTTCAGGCCAACGGAAACCGTCACCGCTTTCATAGAGCGCTGCCACTGCGCCACGGGACAGGGCATCACCAATATGCCGCCGTCCATCGTTTGCCGCACCCGGCCAAGCGATGAACACATCCCCATTTTCGACGCGTCGCGAATCCACGGCCATTCCGCATGGCTGCACACCAGCCCTGGCAAGCAACGCGAAAACATCGGTGGCGCTCATCACATGCCCTCCCCATCCAGCCCACGTTCAACCCCCATTGCAGTCAACTGCAAGGGCGCGAGCGGCACGCTGGGAGTCACACCCAGCGCGCGCAAAGCGCCTTCGGCAACCTGCGCGAACACCGGCGCGGCCACCGTACCGCCAAAATGCTGATCGGCAGAAGGCTCGTCGATCATCACCGCCACGATCAGCCTCGGATCCGACACCGGCGCAAGACCAACAAAAGATGAAACATACTTATTGACGTAATGCCCGTTCTCGATCTTGTTGGCGGTTCCCGTCTTGCCCGCGACGCGGTAGCCCGTTATTTGCGCGCGGACGCCGGTTCCGCCCGGACTCACGACCGTTTCCATGATCTGCCGCACTTCGCGCGCCACTCGCGGCGAAAATACCTGCACACCAACCGGCGGCGCGTCGACACGGGTCAGCGACAGCGGCACGAGATCGCCGTCGCGCGCAAACGCGAGATAGGCGCGGGCAATCTGGATCAATGACACCGAAATGCCATGACCGTAGGACATCGTTGCCTGTTCGATCGGTTTCCAGGTCTTGGCCGGGCGCAGATTGCCGCTGGCCTCGCCGGGGAAACCCAACCCAGGCGGCGAACCGAAACCGAGCCGGTCGTAGAGCGCCCACATGTGCTCCGGCCCAAACGCCAGCGCCATCCGCGCCGTGCCGATGTTGGAAGACTTCCGGATGATCTCGGCTACCGTAAGCGTACGATAGGGATGCGTATCGTGAATCGTGTTGTTGCCAATATTGAAACTGCCGGAGTAGGTGTCGATCACCGTCGAGGCGCGGAACTTGCCGCTCTCGATCGCCATCGCAGCGATAAAGGGTTTCATGACCGAACCGGGCTCGAACGTATCGGTAAAAACCCGGTTACGCAATTGTTCCCCGCTGAGATGGGCGCGGTTATTGGGATTGAAAGCAGGCGCATTGACCAGTGCCAGAACTTCTCCGGTGCGAACGTCGATCACCACCACCGAGCCGGCCTTGGCATGATGCTGCTGAACCGCTTCGCGCAAGGCGGAATACGCCAGATATTGAATCCTGGCATCCATTGCCAACGCCACATCCTCGCCGTCGCGTGGCGCTCGGATGGATTGCACATCTTCCACCACCTGCCCGCGCCTATCCTTGATGACCCGCCGCGTACCCGGCTGCCCGGCAAGCAGACGTTCAAAAGCCAGTTCGACGCCTTCCTGCCCACGATCCTCGACATTGGTAAAACCGAGCATATGCGCCATGACCTCGCCGCTCGGGTAATAGCGGCGAAACTCGCTCTGCTGGTAAATGCCGGGCAGATCGAGCTTTGCAACCTTATCCGCGAGTTCGGGAGAAACCTGGCGCTTGAGGAAGACGAAATCGCGCCCGTTTGCAATACGGTTGTTCAGTTCCGTTACGTTCATTTCGAGCAACTGCGCAAGCTGCCGCAACTGCCCCGGCTCAAGCCGGCTGGCGTCGGACGGAAGCGCCCAGATCGAACTGACCGGCGTACTGACCGCCAGCAGGTTGCCATTGCGGTCGGCGATACGCCCGCGCGTAGCAGGCACTTCGAGCACCCGCGCGTAACGCGATTCGCCCTTGGCCTGAAGAAATTCGTTATGTACGCCCTGCAAATAGAGCGAACGCCCCAGCAGCGTAGCCATGCCCGCGAGCAGCACGACCAGCACCAGACGGGCGCGCCACTGCGACAGACTGAGCTGAAGCAGGGGATTGTGATTGAAAGTGACGGCCTTTCTGACCCGGCTCATGGCATACCGCCCTCCAGCACGATGATCTGACCGGCATCCGGAGAGATCATTCCAAGGCGTTTGCGCGCGATGCCTTCAACCCGGCGAGGCGCGGCCAGAGTACTTTGCTCAAGTTGCAGCCGCCCCCATTCCACTTCCAGGTTCTGTGCGCGGACTTGCTCGCGTTCAAGTGCGGAACGCAGCTTGCGGGCTTCATGCTGCGCGGAAATCACGCCCAGGCCGCAGGCAGCGGACAGTACGATGAGCAGGGTGACAAGCAGGGCATCGAACCGGATCATGCCGCCTTCTCCCCGCCGCAGCGTTCCGCCACCCGCATCACCGCGCTGCGCGAGCGCGGATTGTTCGCTACTTCTTCCGCGCAGGGACGTCGGGCACGCCCCACCAGGGCAAGGCGCGGGCGGGGCAATTCCGCCGCCCTCACCGGCAGGCGCGGCGGCAGACGCGGCGGGCTCGCCTCGTCGCGCATGAAACGCTTGACGATGCGGTCTTCGAGCGAATGGAAGCTGATGACTACAAGCCGCCCGCCAGCCCGCAGCCGTTCCACGCACAGCGGCAATACCCGATTCAGCTCTTCGAGTTCCTGATTAATGAAAATCCGTAAAGCCTGGAAGCTACGTGTCGCCGGGTGCTGCCCCGGCTCGCGCGTACGGACCGTTTTTTCCACGATCTCGGCAAGTTGTCCTGTGGTTGCAACAACGCCCCCTGCCCGAGCATCTGCAATCGCCTTTGCAATCGCATGAGCAAACCGTTCTTCTCCATATACCTTGAGCACCTCCGTAATTTGGGCGACGGAGGCTCCCGCCAGCCACTGCGCCGCGGTTTGCCCACGGCTGGTATCCATACGCATGTCGAGCGGTGCGTCGAACCGGAAACTCATCCCCCTGCCTGCGTCGTCGAATTGGGGCGAAGAAACGCCGAGGTCGAGCAACACGCCGTCGATCTCACCGACGCCGAGCCGATCCAGCACCGCGCCCAGTTCGCTGAACGGGGCATGGACGAGAGTGAGGCGTGGGTCGCCGATGGAACGCCCCGCTGCGATGGCCGCCGGGTCGCGGTCGAGCGCGATGAGCCTGCCCGCCCGCTCCAGCCTGGCCAGCACTTCGCAGCTATGCCCGCCACGGCCAAAAGTGCCGTCGACATAGATGCCGTCCCCCCTGACTGCCAGGGCATCAACCGCTTCATGGAGCAACACGGCGACGTGCATGGCCGCCCCCTTATAAAGCCAGACTCTCGAAGCCCGGAGGCAGCCCGGTTTCGGCCAGTGCCATCATGGACTGCTGCTGCTGCTGCCAGCATTCGTCCGACCACAATTCAAAATGCGAGCCCTGACCGACCAGCCATACCTGCTTTTCCAGCCCGGCATATTTACGCAATTCCGGCTTGATGAGCACCCGCCCGGCGTTGTCGAGCGCCTCTTCCTGGGCATAACCGACAAGGAGGCGCTTCAACAGAGCCGAACGGGGATCGAGGCTGGGCGCGCGCAATACCTGATCGCGGATCGGCTCCCAGGCGGGCACGGGATAGACAAGCAGGCAGCCGTGCGGATGGGCGGTCATCACGACCTGCCCATCGCCTGAAACCAAGGCCTCACGATGCCTGGACGGGATAGCGAGACGTCCCTTGACATCGAGGTTGAGCGCTGAAGCTCCCTGGAACATCGTTCCCCCTGCTCACACACGGAAATACACCGTGCACCACTAAAACCCACCACATACCCCTCAATACTCCAATTGTCGTCCTTTTTGGATAAAAAGTGAAACTATTTTTAGCATAAATATTCATGCCATTTTTCACATCAAGACCATAAATCATTAAAAATCAACGATAATGTACCAGCTTCTTGATAGAACACATTAATTCTTGAGTAGCCGACGAAGGGTGTGGGAAAAAGTGGGATGAATACGCACCAAGGGGACACGGAACGATTGCCATCGTCCCCTACGCGCACCTGGGAATGCGGGGCGGCAGGGGCGGAGGCAATCCGCCTGTGACCACCTCCGCCATTTCACGCTACCTTTCGAATGCCCCCCTGCTCGCGCGAGAGGCGGTTGTCAGACCTAAAAAAGGAAAAGGGGAAGTCCGCCGATAAGCCGGGTTCTGTCAAGCGCCTTTGGGGGCGCCGGGCAGTCATTCATCTTGGCGCCGCGTTACCGTGACGCTCCAGCAGCCTACCCGGAAGCGGCGCGAGCCACGCCATGGCTTCCCTATTTGGCCTTGCTCCGGATGGGGTTTGCCGTGCCGGGCCTGTCGCCAGTCCCGCGGTGGGCTCTTACCCCACCATTTCACCCTTGCCTGATCCCGCGTTGCGCGAGCCATCGGCGGTTTGCTTTCTGCTGCACTTTCCGTCGCCTCACGGCGCCCGGCTGTTAGCCGGCATCCTGCTCTGCGGAGCCCGGACTTTCCTCCGCGCAATCAATATTCATGCGCGGCGACTGCCTGGCGAACTTCCCGGGAACGGATTATAGACCTGTGTCCGGCGTTACCCCTTCCGTCTTGGACAGGTAATTCGATATTTCTACGATCTGCTCTTCGGCTGCCTGTAAAAACGCGCCATTGCTCGCTTCGACAAAGGTAAAATCGCCCGCCTTCGCCGCATGTTCCAGCGTCTCCGCGAGTCTCCCGACAGCCTGCGCGCAAATGTTGCGGCTGGAACCCTTGATGCCGTGCATGGACACGGCGTAACCGGCAAGCCCTTCCCGTGTCACGGCGCGAACTTTCTCCAGCAGGGTCGGCGTGTTGCGCACGTAAGAGCCGAGAATGTCCCGCAGCACCTCTTCATCCCCGCCGAAGCGTTCCAGGCATTCTTCCAGGTCAACCCCCGGAATGACCGAAGACTCGCTCAACTCCCGCCTGCCAAACTCGCTTCGTCTCTCCACGCCGACCCGCTTCTCCTGCCCCCCTTCTTGCCGGAGACGCAGATCAAGCCGTTCTTCCGCTTCAGACTGAAGGCCGACGCTTCTATTCTCCATGCTTTTATCGCGCACCCAGTGCCTGATGACAGAATCCAGCAACATAATATCGATCGGCTTGGCGATGAAAGCCTGAAAACCACTGCGCAGGAACATCTCTTCGTTGCCAACGATCGCGTTGGCCGTCATCGCGATGATGGGCACGGTTTGCGCGTAATTCGTTCCGATTTCGTTTCGGATGATCTGCACGGCTTCGATGCCATCCATTTCCGGCATCATATGATCCATGAAAATAGCATCGTACATCACTTCCCTTTCCCGAATCAGGTCGACTGCCTCCTTCCCGCTGAGCACACAATCCACTTTCATCCCGTAAGGCTTCAGCATGCCCCGCGCCACGTCCAGGTTGGTCGGCACATCATCGACCACCAGCACCCTCGCATAAGGCAGTTGCACCCGGATAAACCGTGCTCTCGTTTCGAGCCGGTTCATGGAGTAATTCATTTTTTTCAGGTTTTCCACGACTTCCGGGGCGAGCGTCGCGTCCGACACGAGTTTCTGGCGAAAGCGCGCTGTGAACGTACTCCCCTTGCCATATTCGCTCTCCACCGAGATGCTGCCGCCCATCATCTCCACCATACGCCTGGCCAGCGCAAGCCCCAGCCCCGTGCCTTCTATCTTGCGGTTCGACCTGGTATCCACCTGGCTATATTCGGAGAACAGTTTGCCGACATCCCCGGGCTTGATGCCGATGCCCGTATCCTTCACCACACAAGTCACCCACACGGAGTCGGAATCGCCTTCCCGTTCACAGGAAAGCGCCCACTCCACGGAGCCCTCCCTGGTATACTTGAAGGCATTGGATAAAAGGTTATTGCATATCTGCTTGACCCGCAGATCGTCGCCCATCAGCCTACTGGGAAAAGACTCATCAATCGACAATCTGAACTTGATGGGTTTTTCAGCAATGCGCATGATGTTGAGCGTCACCGTATCGTTGATGAAGCTCGGCAAATCATAGACATCCGGCACAAGCTCGAATTTCCCGGATTCAATCTTGGAAATATCCAGAAGATCATTGACAATACCCAATAAGGTCATGCCTGCGCCGTATACCTTATTCAGTTTTTCCCGAATTTCGCCCTGAACGTCGTCTTCGCCCAGCATCAGTTCCGATAGTCCAATGATTGCGTTCATTGGTGTGCGCATTTCATGGCTCACATTGGCGAGGAAATTGCTTTTAGCCTCGTTCGCAGCCTTGACCTCCATGTTGAGTTCCATGAGATTTTTGTTCTGTTCTTCGATCATTTTTAATGGCCGCGCAATTTTTCCGGAAATAAAAAAGACAGCCACAATCCCTATGACCATAAAAACAACTCCGGAAAAAAGTAAGCCCAATTGCGCCTGAATCACTGGGCTTTCATGCAATGGCACGGCCACGCCCACGCTCCAGCCCACTGTTGAGGCACTCACTCTTTTCCAGGCACAGAACCTTTCCACCCCATCAAGATAATAACGCCCAGAACCAGACCTACTGTCCCCACTGATTATTTTTGAAAAGAAGTCACCCATACTTTTGTTTACTGGATTCTTTTTTGCTAGTTCAACGAAATTCCACCTGTCGAGCACATGATTTTTCCGCATATTTGCAATCGTTGTACCCTGATTGTCCAAGATAAAGATATTCCCTGTCTCCCTTATTCTAATATCGGATATAAGATCGCTGAAAAACATTCCTGGAATAGTCACCGCAAGCACACGCCCCTTATCGATTGGAACATAAACATACATCATCAACTTTTCTGCACTTTTATCCCAGTATGTAGTGGAAATCACTGGACGCCCCGCGAAAGCCTCCGGCAAATACCTGCTCGTAGACAAGAGAGCATTTGGCGCGGGAAAATCGCCATAAGAAGCAATAATTCCCTCGTGACTAAACACTGTCAAAGAGAGGAAGTTCTTATTCATGTAGAGGATATTTTCAAGAAAATGCTCTATTCGCGAATTGGGAACATTTGCCAGTTTCTCGGCAACAATATTCGCTTCGGTCTTCAATAACTGAAAATGGGTCGAAATGAGATTGTCGGCAACATTTAAAATGACAACAACATCTTCCTCGAAGGTTTCAGTCAACCTGTTCTGCATGGCAAGAAGGCTGATGCCCACATGCACCGACGTCACAACGATGACAAGGCTTATCAGCACCAGGGTTACTTTTACCCGGATGGATCTTTTTACATCTTCAAACATTTCTCCTCCCTCTCAGTAACACCGGGGGCAGGTCAATATGTTGATCCCGGGTAAGCGCCGTAGCTGATGAGGATTGCGTCCGGCGCGCTCAAAGCCCCGATCAGGGAGCAGGGGCTGCGGGGGTGAAAACAATTTTGCTGTTCTGCTGCCCGAAACTGCCCACTACCGGGCCAGGCAACTGGCCGCCGGGATTGTTCCAGTCCTGCACCTGACATCCTTCGGTGCTGGCCAGATACCACCGCCCTCCCTGGTTCAGCGCCCACAACAGATGCCCCGCTTCGTATACCGCCACAGGAGTCATCATTGCCCTGTCCGGATGGATCTTCACCCGGCGCTGGCAATCCGGCAGACGGGAAACGATGACGTATTGCACCACCTCATCGCTCCAGAAATACGGCTGTTCGCGCACAAGCACCAGCGCATGATCCTTGTTTTCGACAATCATCGAAGTCGCGCTGTTCTCGCAAGCGGTAAGCAGAGGCAGAACGGCCAGCGATACGAGGACGCGAATCAGGGCATGGCGACGCGAAAAGATCATGGCGACACTCCGTCGTCGGATACAGAAACATCCAACTTCCACGCGACGGTTTCACCGGCGCGTAACGGAACCAGTTTATCGCTTCCGTAGTCATAATGAGTCGGCATTTTCCATGATTCACGCCGGAGCGTAACTTTGTCCTCATTGACCGGCAAGCCATAAAACGCCGCACCGTTCAGACTGGCAAAGGCTTCGAGCCGGTCGAGCGCGCCCTCGGCCTCAAACACCTCGGCATACAGTCCAAGCGCCAGCGGCGCGGTGTAACAGCCCGCGCAACCACAAGCCGCCTCTTTCGTATGAGCAGCATGCGGTGCGGAGTCGGTTCCAAGGAAAAAGCGGGGATTCCCCGAACACACCGCCTGAATGAGCGCCCGGCGATGGGTTTCCCGCTTGAGCACGGGCAGACAATAGTAATGTGGCCTCAAACCCCCGGCAAAAAGCGCGTTGCGGTTAAACAGCAGATGATGCGCGGTCACGGTGGCGGCAACATTGGTTCCGGCCGCGCGCACGAACTGAGCCGCGTCAGATGTGGTGATATGCTCGACCACGATCTTGAGGCCGGGGAAATGCCGTATCAGCGGCGAGAGCGTTTTTTCCACGAACACCCGTTCGCGGTCGAAAATATCCACGTCCGGCGTCGTCACCTCGCCGTGTACGCATAGCACCAGCCCGAGCTTTTCCATGCGTTCGAGCACGGGATGAATGAGATCAATCGCTGTAACCCCTTCATCGGAATGAGTCGTCGCGCCCGCCGGATACAGCTTGGCCGCGATCACAATACCGCTCGCCTTCGCGCAGTCGATTTCCTCCGGCTGCGTATTGTCGGTGAGATACAAACTCATCAACGGCTCGAAAGCCATGCCCTCTGGAACACTGGCGAGAATCCGTTCCCGGTAGGCCAGCGCCTGCACCGTCGTCGTCACCGGCGGGCGCAAATTGGGCATGATGAGCGCTCGCCCGAAACAGGCTGCGGAATGCGGCACGACCACATCCAGGGCATCGTCATCGCGCACATGCAGATGCCAATCGTCCGGTCGGGCCAAGGTCAGGGAAGCAAGCCTCCCCGATAGGGAAGGCACTGATTCCTGCGTGACCGCGTGGTTTGTCCCATGCTCAAGCATTTTGTCCGTCATATTCGTGTCCTATTCATGGATTATCTCATCGCCGCCGTTCCAGAGCATGTGCATAAAGTCCTTTGCGCGGCGCACCAGTAATCTCGGCAGCCAGACGCACCGCCGTCCTGAGCGGCAGTTCATCCAGCAACAAACCGAGAACGCGCAAAGCGGCGGCATCAATCCCACTGGATACATCCGCGCCGCGAACGATCAGCACGAACTCCCCACGGACACGATTGGTATCAGCGTCAAACCATGCTCCGGCATCAACCAGGGGCATCATTGCGATCTCCTCGTGCAGCTTGGTCAGTTCTCGCGCAATGAGAATTTCGCGCCCGCCGCCGAAAACCTCCGCCATGTCGACTACGCATGCCTTGACGCGATGCGGCGCTTCATAAAACACCATCGCATCACGTTCATCGACCAGCGCCATGAGCGCCTCGCGCCGCGATGCCTCCTTCGCGGGCAGGAAACCGAAGAAACGAAAACCGCCTTCGACGATGCCCGCCACCGACAGCGCCGCCACCGCCGCACAGGCCCCAGGAACGGGCGAAACCGTAAAACCCGCTACACGTACCCGCGCCACCAGACGCGCGCCGGGATCGGAAATCGCTGGCGTGCCCGCGTCGGTAATCAGCGCGACATGCTCCCCCTGTGCCAAGCATTCTATGATTTGCCCGGCTGCCTGCTGTTCGTTATGACCGTGCACAGCCAGCAAGCGCCGCGCGCGAATACCGAAAGCATCGAGCAGCTTCTGACTATGGCGAGTATCCTCAGCGGCAACCACATCTACCGCCGCCAGCGTATCACGCGCCCTGGGCGACAAATCCCGCAGGTTCCCGAGCGGCGTCGCCACTACGTATAATGACGGAGCACTAAAAAGGGGTGAGACGATAGACTCGTTCATGGGATGAAGGAATAGTGAAACGATTTTGCCTTACTACAATACATGCAAAAGAATTACAATAATAAAATCGTCAGGCATGCGCCGGTGAAAGCATGTCGTGGATATGTAACACAGGTGAGGCGGTGCGACCCTTGGAAGAACAGGATGAATGGCGTGAGCATTTCCGGCAGGCCAATGCTTCTGCTGCACTAGAAGGCTTGAAGATAGATGAGCGTAGTCTCGCGAATCAGGAAAAAGTCATCACCGGCGAATGGACGATGGAGCAATACATTGCCGAAAGTTTGCGCAAAGCCTGTGAAACCGCCCGGCAACGCGGAGGCAGGCCATGAATCTGGAAGATTACTTCTATCCCGGCACGAGCGTCTTGCGCAACAACGTGGGTCTGACCGATCCTGTTGCGCTCGCGGAATTTGAGCGAGATGCCACGAGTGGCCGGGATGCCGAACTGCGTAAAAACCCCATCCCTGGCAATTTCGACCTGAAACACATACAGGCCATACACAAGCATCTGTTCCAGGACGTCTATCCGTGGGCAGGTGAGTTGCGCGGCGTCGAATTGACGAAGGGCAGGAGCCTTTTCACGTTCAAGGCGTTCCTGCAACGAGATGGTACGGCCATCGGTGAACTTGTCCGGAGCCAGCATTACCTTCGCGGTCTGGACAAAGCCGGTTTTGCCGAACGGCTGGCAGAAGTGTATGCGCGCCTGAGCATCCTGCATCCGTTCCGTAGAGGGAACGGCCTGGCTATCCGCGCATACCTTACACAACTTGCGCATGAGGCTGGCTATCGTCTCATGTACGACAAAATCAACCGCAGAGAGTGGAACCTCGCTACGAAAAACTCAACGCGCGGTAACGCCGGTGGATTGTGGATCGACCGGAACCTGCGCGATTCGATGCCAACAGAGCGAATCATCGCGCGGAGCCTCCAGTCTGAGCGCGCCCTGGCGATTGAGAACTGGCCGCGTGGGCGGGCACTCGCGATGTATCCCGAACTGGATGGCGCAATGGGTACGCTCGATGCGGCGCGCCGTACCGGCGGGCTCCGGCCAGCAGCATTTGAAGTGATGATCCACAGCCTGCATGAGGGGCATCTCGTAGCCCAGGGGACACACGATCAATCGCTCGAAGCCGTCCAGCTTGCCGCTCAGTCGCGCGGGATGTCCCTGCACAATGCGTCTGGGCAATCGGGCATCGTTGAGGGCTACGTCATCGGAGTCTCATCGTACTATGTGCTGGTACGGGTCGATGATGCGACAGCGCTGTATTACGAGTGCGCAAAACTGGATCGCGCGGTGTACGCAAATGACAGGGTAAGCATTCTGGCAAGTTCAAAGGGATACCACGTTTTCGAGAAGGGCAGAGAACTCATGGGAACAAGGTTTTCTGGCCGTGGGGTGGAAAAGATTGATTTCTCGAAGAGCAGGGCGAATCGAACCAGTCGCTACAATTTGTGCGTTACCCTGGATGATGGCTCCGTGCAGTCGCTTGCGGATATTGACCGGCGCGGGCTGAAAAAGGCATTTGGCGAAAGACACGCGAATTTTCTTGCCGCCAAAGCAGAAAAGAGCAGCCAGGAGTTACGCTGCCGCGAACCGTTGCCGCCTGTTGACGGCGAACGGGTCATCGTCGGACAAACCTATACGGGACCAATCCTGCTCGATGGACAAGGCAGTGTCGTTCAGCTAACAAATGATCGCAAAGTCGTGATTCATGAACGTGCCCACCTGAGCTGGGTCAGCAAACAGTTCCAGGTCGGCGACAAGGTCTCCATCTCGTACCCGTGCGAGCACATGGGCTTTGTGCGTGGCGAACACGAACCGGCCAATGGGGGCGGCAAAGGAGCAAAATGCCACCCGTAATTCTGGATCAATGCCTCAGCCTGACAACATCGCCTTTCAGGGCGACGCCGGATACGAGCGTCCCTGCGTGGCATTCGTATTGCTTCTCGCTGCTGAAAGTCCGTTTTTTATAATAGCTCTTGATGTTGATGACGGCATTGCCGCCTTCCTTGCGGGCGCGTTCCTGAAGCTGAATGAGTGCCGAGAGCATGACCCACTCACATGCCCCCCTGTCGCTTTTGTTGGTCAGGTTGGTTTTTTTGTTGGTGACAACATCTCTGGACAGCATTTCCATGACCTGAGGATGCTCTTGGCGGCCAAAGTAGAATCTGATGTCGTCACCGAGTTGCCCACTGGCCATGCCCGTTTTGACGACTTCCCAGACCGGCAGGAAGTACCTAACGTCACGAGCCTGAGCGTTGAGCGCGCAGAATGACAGGGCAACGAACAGGGCAACGAAACCGGCAAATTTCAGGGGCGTTTTCATGAGGACTTCCTTCATAGGGAGGTTGAAAACTGCTGATAAAAGAAAAACAGGCTATCTCTATCTCTTCAGCCTGACAACTTCGCCTTTCAAAAAGATTCCGGATTTGCCTCCTGAATGACATTCGAAATTTTCATCGCTCGAGAAGGTTCTTTTCTTGTAATAGCCCTCAATGTTGACGACGGCATTTCCACCCACTTTTCGAGCATACTTCTGAAACCAGACCAGTGCTGCCAACATGGCTCGATTGCATGCCTCCTCATCGTTTTTCACTGTGTATTCCGTTGAAGTTCTCTGGCTTGCGATGGAGGGAGGCATGTCGGTCATCGCGGAAAAGTTATCGCCTTCTACCCTGGCTTTCGAGCGGGCGACGACATCCCTGGCCAACGACATATCGATAGCGGGATGCGGTTGATTGCCAAAGTAAAGTTCGATGTCGTTGCCGAGAATCGCTTTGGCCTTGCCCATTTCGACAACATCCTGAATCGGCAGGAAGTACGTGACGTTACGGGCTTGAGCACTGGTCATATAAAATGACAGGGAAACGAGCAAGGCGGCAAAACCAGCCACTTTTACAGACATTTTCATCAAATACCCCTTAACCTGTGGTGAATAAAAGCAAAACGACAGAATTAGTTCCATCGCCTGAAAATCAACGACGTGTTGATGCCGCCAAACGCAAAATTGTTACTCATTGTGTATTCGCAATCAAGCTGGCGGCCATCGCCACATATGTAATCGAGTGACGCGCAGCGCGGGTCGACCTGATCCAGATTCAGCGTCGGCGCAAACCAGCCCGTCCGCATCATTTCGATCGTCATCCATGCTTCCAGCGCACCGGCAGCGCCCAGAGTATGTCCGATGTAACTCTTCAGCGATGAGATGGGCATCCTCTCGCCAAAAACAGTATGGGTGGCGATACTCTCCGCAATGTCGCCCAAGTCGGTAGCCGTGCCATGACCATTGACGTACCCGACGGCATCGGGCGGGAGGCTGGCGTCGGCAAGCGCCAACCGGATGGCAGCAGCCATGGTATCGGCTCGCGGCTGGGTGACGTGCGTACCGTCGCAGTTAGTGGCAAAACCGACGATTTCAGCGACTATCCGGGCACCTCGGGCACGGGCATGTTCAAGCTCTTCGAGAATCAGCGACCCGGCACCTTCGCCGATCACCAGCCCGTCGCGGTCGCGGTCGTAGGGGCGCGGCGTCGTGGCGGGCGCGTTGTTGCGGGTACTGGTGGCAAACAGGGCGTCGAAAACCGCCGCTTCCGACGCGCACAGTTCTTCGGCGCCGCCGGCGACCATCACGTCGGCGTGGCCGTAGCGAATGGCCTCATAAGCGTAGCCGATGCCCTGGCTGCCGGAAGTGCAGGCGCTCGATGTGGTAATGACCCGTCCGGTCAGTCCGAAAAAAACGGCGATATTGACTGGCGCGGTGTGCGCCATTATCCGTAGGTAGCTGTTGGCAGTGAGGCCATCGAGTGTACGGTCTCCGATGAGTTGTGCAAAGTCGATGGCAGCGGCAGGTTCACCGAGCGAGGAACCATAAGACACGCCGGTGCGCCCCGAAGTCAGCACTGGGTGTCCAAGCAAACCGGCATCGGCAAGCGCCCATTCGCTGCTGAGGCATGCCATCAGGGCGACACGCCCCATGCTGCGGGTACGCTTGCGAGTGTAGTGCTCCGGCAGTTCGAACGGTGCTGCCGGGACGCCGAGACGGGTGTTCAGCCCGACGATGTCATCCCACTCGTTCATGTGGCGGACAGCGTTCTGTCGGGCGCGCAAGGCATATTCGACATCCGTCCAGTTGTTGCCAATTGGGCTGATACCGGCCATGCCGGTGACGACGACACGACAGCGGTTCACAGCATGCCTCCATCGACAGCGATAACCTGCCGGGTAATATAAGCGGCGTCGTCTCCCATCAGAAAAGCAACGGCAGCCGCGACTTCCTCGGGCTGGCCGGTACGCCGCGCGGGAATCGCCGGTAAAGCGTGTTCGATGATTTCGGGCGTTAGCATCTCGGTGTCGATCAGACCGGGCGCAACGCAATTGACGGTGATTTTCCGTTTCGCTAACTCCAGCGCCAATGCTTTGGTCGCGCCAATGATGCCGGCCTTGGCGGCGCTGTAATTGACCTGCCCACGATTGCCAGCAACGCCTGAGACTGACGACAACGTGACGATGCGGCCCGGGCGGCGCGTTTGCACCATCGGCATGATCAAGGGGTGAAGGACGTTGTAAAAGCTGTCGAGATTGGTCTCGATTACCCGATCCCACTCGGCGGGCGACATGGCTGGAAAGGCATTGTCGGCGGAGATGCCAGCGTTGCATACCACACCGTAGTAGACGCCGTGCGTGGCGATGTCGGCCTCCAACGCCTGCCGCGAGGCTTCGCGGTCAGCAATGTCGAACATCAACAGCCGGGTTTGCCGTCCCAGGTCGGCGATGGCATCGATGACGGTTTCGGCCTGGGCGCGCTGGCTGCGACAGTGGACGGCAACGTCGAACCCGTCCTGTGCCAGACGCAGGGCAATGGCGCGGCCAATGCCACGGCTGGCTCCGGTGACCAGGACGGTTCTGGAAGAAAATGAGGGCATGCCTGTTTACTGATCGATAAAAAATATCATTGTAGCGTCGAAGCATCCCCATTGGCGGACGCTGCCTGTTGCAGGTAAGCGTCCAGATCATCGGGCTGGAACACCAGCAAAGAGGCTTCGGCAAGCAGCGTATCGGCCGCGTCATGCAGCATGCAGCGCATGGCAACTAAACCACCGTCGATGGATGCCTCTTCATTAGCGGTGATACGCAATACATCGCCGACACGGAACTGCGGTACATGGCTCTGATAATGGCGCGTACCGACCAAAAAACCGACTTTGACCGGCAACCCCTTTGTCAGTGACCGCCATCCGGCCAGAACGCCGATGGTTTGCGCCATGTATTCGATGCCGACCCAGCCAGGGACGGCGGCACCATCGCAGAACGGGCTGTCGACCTGAAGGATGGCTTCGCAGACGATGTGCAATTCGGCGGCTTCAACGATGCGGTCGAGCAACAGCATTGGTGGCCGATGCGGCAGATAATCGGCAATCGGGCGGTAAGTCATAGCGTGAAATTCTAAGTTATTTTCAGCACCAGCGCGGTGTTGCTGCCGCCGAAAGCAAACGAGGTCGATAGCGCCGCCCGTACCGGCGCTTGCGCGTGCATGCGCGGCGCGACCAGCGACAAGATGGGATCGTCCTTATCCTGGATGCCGTCCCACAGATGCGGGGGCAAGCGATGGGTGTCGTCGGTCAGCGTCAGCCAGGTCAGTACTGCTTCCAGCGCCCCGGCCGCGCCCAACGCGTGGCCAGTCATCGGTTTGGTGCTGCTGGCCGGGCAATGGGGGAAGAGCTGTGAAATGACGCGGCTTTCCATCGCATCGTTATGGTGCGTAGCCGTGCCGTGCAGATTGACGTAACCGATGTCGGCTGCCGAGCAATCGGCACGAGCCAGTGCTTCGACAATGGCGTTGGTTGCGCCGATACCGTTGGGATCGGGTGCTGAAATATGATAGCCGTCGGAGGTTTCACCCCAACCGGCCAGCGTAACCACATGTTCGTCCCCAGGGGTTTGCCGACGCATCAAAAACAGCGCCGCCGCTTCGCCGATGTTGATGCCGCAACGGTTGGCCGAAAACGGCAGGCAGGGCGTTTCACTGACCGCTTCGAGTGAAGAGAACCCGGCGATGGTAAAACGGGTGAGCGTGTCGACGCCTCCGGCGATCACCAGATCGGCCAAACCAGAGCGCAGCAACCTGGCAGCGCTGATCAGCGCCTTGGCGCTTGATGTGCATGCGGTCGAGACGCTGTAGACGGGGCCGGCGCAACCGAGATACTCGGCGAGCGTCCGGGCAGGCGAGCCGGGCTCCTGCTGGCTGGAATGAAACCATTCGGGAAGATGCCCTGTCTGGTGGTGGTGACGGACAGCAGTTTCACTTTCGGCGATGCCCGAAGTGCTGGTTCCAAGAATCACGGCGACACGGTGCGCCGGAATGTCGTGCGCCAACTCCCGGAATGAAGGTTCGATCTGCGCGAAAGTCGCCAGCAACAAGGCATTGTTGCGCGACCTTTGAGGAAGCGGAAAAGAGTCGAGCGGCGGCAATGGCGTGTCGGCGTGGCCGAGCGTCAGAGTCCGCCCGGGACTATAGGCGTCGCTACGGCGCATGCCTGGGCTGTGTCCGGAGAACAACGCTTCGCGGACATTCTCCAGCCCGTCACCCAGCGCGCAAGAAACGGCTGGCGGCAGCAATACGATCGGGTCAGGGCACATCGGTTTCCGCCTCATAGCTGTCGAGCGTCAGTTGATAGCGCAGCGCGTGGTTATCGAGGACGACACGCCCCCGCCACGGCAAACCTTCCGCATAGTGAATGGAAATGTTGAGCGCCTCGTCGAAATACACTTGCCGTAACCCCTTTTCTTTTTCATAAACCGCCCAGCCGGTCGGCAACGCAACGCGCAAGGCGTCGAGCGGCGCACACGTCAGCAACAGGTCGTTCATGATACGCGTAGCGGACAGGCCGCTTGGCAACGGCTGCGTTTCGGTGATTTTATTGCCATCGTAATCGAAGCTGAACAGGCGCGCCCCGAACGCCATGCCGATCACTGTCACCGTATCGGCATGAATATCGAGCACCATCTCCAAGGTTTTCTGTTCGCCGCGCCAAATGATGGTTGACCGTTGCTCAATGGTGCGAGTCCCGAGCGTTTCCGGGGCTATTTTCAACAACGGCAGACCGCCGGAAAGCCAGAAAGAGGCACAGGCGGTCAGACTGAACGCTGCCAGCACAATCAGCACGGCATTACGCCAGTGCACGGGCGATTTACTTATCATGGTATGGGTGACGCATTGTAGCAGCGGCTCAAACATTGCCAGATGGTTCTGGCAACCTGAATACCGGCGTAGCCAACCAGGCCAAACCAATCCCAAGTACGGTGGTCAGGCCAATCGTCTTGAGTGCCGGGGTGCTGCTCACGGCCAACAGGCCGAACGACAGCAAAGTTAGCGACGCGGCGGCGCAGATGGCGAGAAAGGCGCGGGCGTCGCTCTTTTGCGCGACCAGAAACAGGCCGTAGTCGATGCCCATGCCGAATACCAGCAGGAGCGTCAGTACGTTGAGCAGTTGCAGCGAAATGCCAGCGTAGCCCATGATCGCCAGCGTTCCCAAGGTCGCCAGCAGCGAGGGCATGATGACCCGCCACGTCTGGCGGCGGAAGAACGCCAGCAGCGCCAGCGGAACCAGCGCGTAGGCAGCAATCAGCACTGAGGAAAGCAAAGTTCGGTAGCGACCCATCAATGACGAGACCTCGGCGGTTTTGTCGACCCATTGGGTGTACTCGTCGTTGAACGCTGCCAGTTGATGCGCGGTGTCGGCATCGCGCAGCCCTTTGAGCAGGACAATGCTCGAATAGCGGCCATCTTGCACGTTGCGCCCCTGCCATAGATAGCGCAATGACGCTGTGGCGGGTTGTGCCAGCCATTCGTCCGCCGTCAGGGGCGCGGCGCGCGGGATGGCAATCCAATCATCGGGGAGTTCCAGTTCCTTCGCCAGCGCGGTGCGCGCCTCAGCCAGTGTTTGCTGCGCCTGTTGCGTGGCTTGTTGCCGCTGCTGCGACGGTAGCCAGCGGCTGATCGCGTCATAGCCGGTGAGTTTGCCGGTAGCGAATAATGGTGCCAGTTTTGCCAGCAACGCTTCTTCGTGCTGTAGCACTTCTTCAGAGGTCGCGCCGGTAATCAGAAAAAGCTGCGCCGGGCTGGGCAGTTGAAGCGCCTTGGAGACATCGAGATGTTCACGCAGCAGTTCCGGGTTGCTGTTGACGAGGCTGCGTATATCGTCGTTTGTTTTCAGTTGTGCGACGCCCGCGCCGATGGCAATAAAAACCAGCGCGGCAATGAGCCATTGCGCGGGAGCCGCGCGCCAGCGCGGCCAGTGCTGCAACGCCTGCATCAGCCGTTTGGCGAGCGGCGTAACCGGCAATGAGGAAGGCAGCAAATAGGGATACCAGAGCATGATCGTCAGCCAGGCGCCAGCGATGCCGCTAACAGCGAAGCAAGCCATTTGCCGCATGCCTGGAAATGGCATCAACAGCAAACCGAGATAGGCCAGCGCGGGCGCAATCAGCACCAGGGCCAATGGCGACAGCAGGCGGCAGAAACGAGGCCAGCGCCCCGGCGCTCCAGAATCGTCCAGATGTTGCGCCAGCACCAGGACGCCGTAGTCGACGGCAACCCCGATCAGGCTGGCGCCGAACACCAAGGTCAACGCATGGAGACGCTCGAATAGTAGCCAGGTCAAGGACAAGGCCACCAGCGCGCCTGCGGAAATGGATAGCAGGATCAAACGCAATGCTGTGAAATTGCGAAATACGGCCCACGCGAGCAATACGCAGCACAACAAGGAACCGCTGCCGATCAGCGACATTTCAAACTGCGCTTGTTGCGCCGCTGCCGTAGCGTGCAGGACAAC
>JGI24705J35276_12238424_pt1 | contig 21641 bp, 16 predicted proteins | sample TergutNt197P4_FD_35276 | JGI IMG/M metagenome (IMG submission 35276) | reverse complement strand
TCCAGTTTCACTGGACGAAGGCACCCATAAAAGATGGGTTTGATGGAGCCGGGGTGTAAGCTAGAAGACTTCGGTCGACTAGCTCAGCCTGCGGCCACCAACCGCCTAAGTTGTCAATCAATGGTAGTGTTTGAGCGATATTTGCGTGAGACCTAAAATGTCCTTCACAATGTTGTGAAGCGTTGTAATGTTGACCTATGCATGGTTTTACTGTCACAGAATCTTTTTAATGGATATATTTTGTTTGTTTCTGTTTATTAGAGCTCTATTATTTGTGCTTCATTTTCTTCTGTATCAAGTATGGCAAGTGTGGATTTACCTGTAAGATATCCACAGAGCTCTCCAGGATTAATAATTAGGGTGTTTCCGCGTTGTTCAATGTTTTTATTGTGTGAGTGTCCATGTACTATAGAATTGAAGCTTTGACTGTAAATCAACGCAAACAATAGTTCCGACTCATCGCCATGTAGCAGGGCAATTTTATAGCCCCCAATATCTACTTGGGTAAATCTGCCATGTACTTCACAATTTTGAGTTTCGTTAAAACGCTTCTTTAACAGCTCATGGTCGCCGTCATTGTTACCAAATACGCCGATAAGTTTACAGTTTAATGTCTTGAATTTGGCGATGGTAAATGGTGCACAGTAATCACCTGCATGCAAAACTAGTTGGGTCCCGGCGGTGTTTAGATAGTTTATGGCTTTTTCTATTTGTGGTAGGTTATCGTGGGTATCTGAAATTAAGCCAATAAGCATGATTATCCTTTATTATGTTGTTTTGGGAACATTAAGATTTTTTGTTTTCATAACTTCATGTTAGTTGCTGATTTATCGGAAAATTGGTAAATTTGAACAAAAAATTTTACGTTACTAGATGATTTTGTTTTTGATTTTGTGTCTTCTTTTTTGTTTGATAGTGTTTGTATACTTAGTAGTAGGGCTGTTGTTTGTTGGTGGTGTCAGTTAACATACGTTAAGCTTATTTGCAGCTGCTGATGGTTTTAAGTGCAGACGGTAGCTCTGCCAAATTTTCAATAATAATATCTGGTATGAATTTTTCAAGAGCTTGCTCAAAGCGTCGTTTAATATAAACCGCTTTCATTCCAATTGCGTGAGCCCCTGCAATGTCTGCATCTGCTGTGTCGCCAACAAAAACGGCTTCATCAGCTAGAACACCTAACATTTTAAGGGCACTTTGAAAAATTTCTGGGCTAGGTTTACGTTTGTTAATTTCACCTGATACAACAACTATGTCAAATAACTCATTTAGCTCGTTTGTTTTTAGTACGTTGTATACTCCTTCTGGTATTGCAAAGTTGGAGATTATTCCCAGTTTATAGTTGCCATACAAGTTTTGCAAGACATTTTTTGCGTTTTCGTCGATTTTTACGTGGTTTAGAAATTCTTGGCAAAACTCCCAGGTAGCTCCGGTGATTGTTGGATCTTTAGCGTCAAGGGTATATCCTAAGAGCTGGAGTGCATTTTGGATTCTCTGGTTGAAATGTGGCTCTTCAAGATTTTCCTCTGCGGCAGCATAAAGTTCATCACGTGCTTTAATGTAAGCTTCACGGAATGGCTCAAAATCAACGCTAACTCCTTGGTTGACTATGTACTCATACATACGTTTTATTGCGTGTTTGTAAAATTCATGACCATGGTTAATTACTGCTAATGTATCAAACATGTCAAACAGTACGGCTTTAATCTGCATTGTATTTATCCTAAGAGTCAACCTGTTTTAACGTTTAAAATCTTATTGCTTAAAAAACGACTTTTTCATGGCATTTATAGTATCTGTTACAAGTTTGAGCATTTTGCCAATTGTTAGAGGATTGTTTAGCCTTTATTTTTAAGTATTATATTAAAAATGTCGTTTAATAGGGTAAAGATTATATCTGTTAAGTAATCCTCTTTTTTTCATCATGGGTTTAAAAGGCGCAAACTATGGATTTAATGCAGAAAATCCTTGACCTGAAAAAAGAGAAAAAAGCAATAATTCTTGCACATAACTATGAGCGTCCAGAAGTGCAAGATATAGCTGACTACACCGGTGATAGCATTGAGCTTAGCAGAAAAGCTATGGAAGAAAAAGATGCTGAAATGATTGTTTTTTCTGCAGTGGACTTTATGGCTGAATCAGCTGCCATTTTAAATCCACAAAAAAAGGTTCTTTTGCCTTGCACTGGAGCACGTTGCCCAATGGCTCAAATGTTAACGGTTGACGAAATAAAACGTGCTAAAATTCTTTATCCAGATGCGCCTGTGGTAGTTTATGTTAACACTTTAGCTGCCGCAAAAGCCCACAGTGACATATGTTGCACCTCCGCTAATGCTGTTCAGGTTGTTCAATCTCTTGACGCAGACACTATACTGTTTGGTCCAGACCGTAATTTAGGTGAATACGTTGCTGAAAAAACAGGTAAAAAAATAATTCCTATTCCTGAATTGGGATTCTGCCCAACACACCTGCTGTTCCAACCTGAAGATATTGCGGTTTTAAAGATGCAACATCCCAACGCAACTGTTATGGTTCATCCAGAATGCAGCTATGAAACACGTAACGTGGCTGATTTTATAGGTAGTACTTCAAAAATGTGTAAGTACGTCAAAGAATCAAGCTCCAAAAAATTCATTGTCGGCACAGAAGATGGCATTCTACATCGTCTTAAAAAGGAAAATCCTGAAAAAGAATTCATCATCGCATATGATGGCGCAATTTGTCCTAATATGAAATTAACAACACTTGAAAGGATTTATACTTCCTTAAAAGAAGAAAAGCATGTTGTAAAAATTCCCGAGCCAGTTGCTAAGAAGGCACGGACTTCATTGGAACGTATGTTTGAAGTAAAAAGCTAATTAGTTCAAACGTTTACTATCGTGGCTTTAAGGATTTTTACGCCTTTTCTTGTTGCTAACTCATCGCTTAAGTGTCTTATCTCAGAACCTTTTCCTTTTACTGCTATGACTTCTAGACAATCACGGTCACCAAGGTGTATGTGCATTGTTGACGAAATCAAGTTTGAATGGTGATGTTGAGCTTCTGTTAGGCCGCTTTCTAGGTTACGTACTTCATGGTCATAAACCATTAAAATTACGCCGGTTTGGTTTGCATCTTCTTCTTTTAGCCATTTACGATCGGAAACAAACAACCTGACAGAGTCTTGAATGGCTTTACTTCGACTTTCATAACCCATTGTGTTTATGATTTCGTCAAAATCCTTAAGCAAATCAGGAGGAAACGTTACACCTACACGGACAATTTTTGACATTGTTGGTCAAACTACCAAATAGCTTGATAGGCTAAAAGCTTTTATTATCAACCAAAACGGCAATCAAAATTTGTTTTGATTGATTTTGTTTGTTTACCCTTTCTACCTTAAGTAAACACTTTCATATTTTTCTTTTTGGATGTTATCTGATATGTAAAGTGTGTTTTGCATATATTGCAGTTATGTTACGCACTGTAATCAGGTCAATTGTAAGATTATTGCTATGTATGTTTGGTATTGGTTGCAACTGCTGTTTAGTTTTTTTGTGGTTTAAGGCGTAATTTGGAATAAGATTTATTTATGTTTAATACAAGGGCTTAATATCAGAGAAGGTCTGCTGTTTGGTTAGTGTTGAATTAAACTTGGAACGTCTCAAAGTGATACGTGCGGCTAATGTACAATCGCAGGCAGACAATTCCCCGGAAGATGCGTTAGAAAAAATTTTAGAATTTGCTAAAAGCAATAATCTAAAAGATAAGTCGGGTGCACGGTTGTTTGGAAGAAACTTTTATCACTCAGACCAATCTGAACCTCATGGTTATGAATACTACTTAACCATAGAAGAAGGTGTTAAACCCTCCAGAGAGATGGTTGTACGAGATATACCTGAAGGCTTGTATGTGACTCTACGGGTTAGAGGAGTCGCTGAAATTTCCCGAGGTTGGAATATACTATTTAGCATGGTTGAATCAGCCGGTTACACACCAGTAGGCGTTTGTCGGCAGGTCTATGGTTGGGTAACTGCTGGATTTGAAGAAATCGTTAACTGGCAACAGCAAGTCAATCCAAAGGACTGGATAATTGATTTATGGCTACAACTTAAAGAGTAATTAGTGTCTGTATTGGTTTTTTAGGGATAATTCTTATTTACTACGCTTTCTTCAAAATTAAAGAAAAACATTAACGAGGAATTATTAATGGTTGAATTGGATTTTGGCGGCGTTAAAGAAAATGTTGTCACACGAAAAGAGTTCACAGTTGAACAAGCACAAAAAATCCTGCAGAACGAAGTTATCGCAACCCTTGGCTATGGTATCCAGGGACGATCACAAGCATTAAACATGCGTGACCAAGGAATTAAAGTAATTGTTGGCCAAAGACATGGCTCTAAAACATGGGAATTAGCCGTAAAAGACGGATGGGTTCCAGATGAAACACTCTTCACTGTTGAAGAGGCAGCAAAACGTGGAACAATTAAAATGTTCTTACTAACTGATGCAGGTCAAAAAGAAGAATGGCCTCAAGTTAAAAAATCACTAAAGAAAGGCGATGCCCTATATGTCAGCCATGGGTTTAGTATTGTTTTCAAAGAACAATCAGGTGTCATTCCTCCCACAGACATTGATGTTATTTTAGTTGCACCAAAAGGCAGTGGTACTAGTGTTCGCAGAAACTTTTTAGACGGCAGCGGCATTAATAGCAGCTTTGCAATATTCCAAGATGCCACCGGTAGAGCAGAGGAACGCGCAAAAGCCATGGGCATTGCAATCGGTAGCGGTTATCTTTTCCCAACAACTTTTGAGAAAGAAACATATAGCGATCTAACCGGTGAACGCGGAACCCTAATGGGTGCCTTAGCTGGCATAATTGAAGCTCAATACACAACCCTGCGTGAACACGGACATAGTCCAAGTGAAGCATTCAATGAAACCGTTGAAGAACTCACCCAAAGCCTCATCCGCCTCGTCGACGAAAACGGCATGGACTGGATGTATAATAACTGCAGTGAAACCGCGCGCATCGGTGCATTACGCTGGAAAGAACGTTTCCGCAGCGCAACAAAACCCGTCTTTGAATCACTTTATGAACTTACCGCAGCAGGCGAAGAATCACGGATTGTTTTAGAACGTAGCAAAGAAACTAACTATAAGCAGAAACTTGCTGACGAATTAAACGCCATGGGTAATAGTGAATTATGGCGTGCAGGCGCAACTGTACGTTCACTACGTCCATCAAAACAAAAGGAAGAGTAACTTTCTTTTTCTTTTTTATTTTTATATTTAGTTTTTAGAGTGTGTAATATAGTTTCGTAATGCGTTTGCCTTGCTTATGGCTGATAGTGGCGCTTTTAGGGCGATGGTGATAATGTATATAGCATGGACATATGTTTGTGCAGCTTAAACATTCAAATCACCTCATGGCTCCTCCTATAATTGGTTGGCCCAAAACTTGTAATCCTTAATGACTAAAGAGGGTCTCAAAGATTATGCCTATTATTCTTAAGATATTTTTAACTTTTTTAGAACTTCATGATAAACTGTTAAAGCCGTTTTCTCGTCCATGGCACCTTTAATTAGCATGCGCCCACCGTTGAAAAGACTAATTTTATAGTTGTCATAATTGAACATCAATGCCAACTGTGACTTCAGGTGTACATTAAACAGCTGATTAACTGTTGGATAAATCTGTTCAATATTCAACTTTAAAGGAGATTCTGGGTTGATATTAGCGGTGTCTTTGCCACAAAGCCAAACCAGTTGTTCTTTTCCAGTAATCTTTGAAACTTTGCCCTGACAAACTGGGCAACGCAAGTTTTTGGTTATGTCAATTGTGGTAAAATCCATGTCACTAAAATCACAGACTAACAGCTTACCTTTCAATGTTGATCCAGTGTCTGTTAAAAGTTTAATGGTTTCTATGGCCTGTAGACTGCCAATGATTCCCGGTGTAGCTCCTATAACCCCGCGGGTGTTACACGTTTGCATTTGGTTATCTGAAAGATTTGGCATCAAACATTCAAGACAACCCGTTTCAGGGGGTGCAAAAACCGACAGGTTACCTTCAATACCAATGGCCGCTCCAAACACGTAAGGCACCTTAGCTTTGACGCAGGCCCGATTTACAATGTGACGTGTTAACATGTTATCTAAACCATCAACTACACAATCCACGTCTGCAAGTAATTGTTCAACGTTACTTGAGTTCACGTTTTCTGAAACAGCCTCAACCCTGATCAGCGGGTTGACTTGCCCTAAACGTTTTGCTGCTACTTCAGCTTTAGGATAATGCAGATCGTCTGAGGTGTAGAGAATTTGGCGGTGCAAATTGTGCGGCTCAATTGTATCTTGATCAATTATACGTATGTAACCCACACCTGCTAGGGCAAGATACAATGCAGAAACTGTACCTAATCCACCTACGCCAACAATGGCAACACGAGCTTTAGCCAGCTTTTGTTGTCCCTTTTCACCCAATTCTTTCATTACAACTTGGCGACTGTAAAACTCTTCAGCAAAAACTGCCCTTTCAATATCATTCATGTTTTATGCCTGCTATGTTGTATTGTCAGTCGGTTTTATATTTGATTTTTTATAGTGTTGAAAAATAATTAGGTGCCTCAAGCAAGATTACTGCTGTAAAACTGGTTGGCTTAACAGACGCTATTTCACTTTTACTTTCACTGATCCCTCCCCTGTTACGGATTGTTGTTTCTCCGATGCCTTAAATAGGTAAAAAAGCCGTAACGAGTTTTGTGAAGTGACAATGCAGAAACTAATACTACAACATACAATACCACAAATAACAACCAAACTACGGTTAACATTCAACATGCTTGATGTAGATGAGCTTTTTCCATCCTTTCAAGCAGGAGATTTTGCGGTCCTATACGGTTCTCAAAACGTTACTTTATTAATGTCACAACTTTGTGTTCGAGCCCACTTGCCAACAGAACAAGGTGGTTTAGAAAGCAAAGCGATTTTTATTGATGCAGCAACCAGTTCCTCCATGTCCAGTATTCTACAGGTTGCCGAGTTACAACAGCTCGAACCCCAAAAAGTGTTAGAACAAATTCAAACTTTTAGAGCCTATACAGCTTACCGGCTTCATTCTCTGATAATAGAAAAACTTGAACAAACCCTAAAAACATCCAATGCAAAACTTGTAGTAATCTCTGATATCATGTGCCCTTTCTTAACTGAAAATGTAGATGACCAAGAAGCAAGAACAGCATACAATCAAATCATGAACTACCTCTCAAACTTTGCAAAAAAACACGGCATAATCATAGTCGTGACAAATCTTCCACATGAGAACACCTCAAGACGCAATGTCCTACAAGAAATAACCGCTGCAAAAGCAGGCATCATCCTACGGTTAACAAAAACACAGTACACAAGTGACGTAGAACTAGAGAAACATCCCTCATATATGTTAGGCGTTATGGACTTTAGACCTGAAAACAAAACTCTAACTGACTTTTAACCTCTAAAAAATAGAATTACAAAAACCTTAGTAGTTAACATTAATAGTTGAAAACTCAACCCCTAACATGTTAAAATATAGTAACTCACTTTTAGTTAACTGTGCGTATGTACGGGGCACAATAAAAACGAGTTTACATCGCCGTTATCAATATCATTTAAAAACAAAATAATGTAGAAGAGGCAACAGCATAGTTAATGAAAAATTGGACTGCTATATCAGAACAGCAGGTAACCGTAAATTGCCAGTATCACACTTGGAATGAACGCTATTGCCCAAACTTTTTTGTTTACACTAAAAATTTTGAAGCCATCAAGAACGCCAATGGGAATCAAGTTGAAAACTGCCATAAACGCGTTAATGAATCCGACATACGCAAAAATAAAGCTGTATTGCCCAATGGTAAGTCGTAAAGCAAGTGATAGTGCAAAGAAGACTGATGCAAAGATGATATTTGTGATTGGTCCGGCAATTGAAATTTTTAGTATGCCTCTTCGGTCTGCAGTGCCGCCGATCATCATTGCTCCAGGTGCTATCAGTTTAAATGGCAGGATTACCGAGACAAGTGTTAATATTGCACCCCACATGGTTAAACGGAATTCTGCCCATAATCCACGTTTTTGTGCTGTTATCTTGTGTGCAATTTCATGGGCCAAAAACGATGTCATCATACAAACAGAGAAAACAGCCATCATGGCTATTGACCAATTTCCACCATAAATATTGTTGTAGAAGCCTATTGAGAAGCCAATACCTATCACAAGCAGGGCTGCAATTCCAATATGCTTTAATTCTTTGGGGCTGAAAACGCCGCTTCGGTGTGTTCTGACTGGTTGCGGATTAAAGTTAAAACTGTAATTATATCCACTACCCGTTTGGGTCATTACCTCTTCTACAGTTTTTTGTCTTTGAGTGCGTGCTCTGCTGATTTGTGGGCATGTATGGTTCTCTGGTAAACGGTGTTGGCTACAGAATTGCCCACCACAGTAAGGACAAGTGTATGGCATGGTAACTTCAGTTCCGCAAACTTGACATTTCATTATTTTTACCTCTGACTGAATTCGTGTTTAATGGTTTATATTTTTCCCCAAAACTGAGCCGACTTTCTGGACTAAAATTACTTTTTAGTGTTCACATACATTTTCTACACATTGAGTATACAAGCAGCAAATTGTATATACTGATTAAGGTGCCTGCCAAAAAACAGTAGTAGATAAACACTCAAAATTGATACACCCTTTGAGTTTATAATCAAGGAAAAAACATGCATTTCTAAAAAGCATCAAACAACACTAGAGCTCAACATCAGAAATTATCTTCTTTGGTATCCAACTGCTAAAGCGGAATTTAAACACGGAGATGTAAGAGAGGTGCAACTTTGTTTTTTAATGTGTTAATGTTTTTGGTATTGTTACCAGTTGACATACTAAAGCCTTAAAACTTACCCGCCTAAACTTTTAACTAACTTTGGGGATGACCGATTTGAGAGCTTTCAGTTTTGTTCACGCTTCCGATTTGCATTTGGGTTACTCACAGTACGGGCTTGAAGCGAGGCGCCAAGACTTCGACAATGCTTTTGCTGAGCTTGTGAATCGAACAATAGAGCTTAAGCCTGATTTTATGATTATAGCAGGTGACCTATTTCATCAGCCTCGGCCTTCCAATGTTACGCTTGAGAACACTATACGCAGTTTTAAACGGTTAAAAGATGCCCAAATCCCAGTGCTCACAGTTGATGGCTCTCATGATTCTGCCCCTAATACCCTAACTGGAACAATTCTCTACCCCCTTGATAGTGCTGGCTTAATTTTCCATCTTCCACGTCATGACGGTGCGTGTTGGCGTAAACAGGATTGTTGCTATGTTTATGGTATACCCCATTATCATAGTCGCCACAAAACCCAAGATGCCCTGCCAAAGTTTATGCTGGAAAAACCGCCAAAGCCTGCCGAGAATGTCTGTAACATTTTTGTTATGCATGGGGCCGTGGATTTGCCTGGAGTTAAACCGCCTTACATTGAAGCAGAATTGACCCCTGAAATGCTACCGTCTGGTTTCTGTTATTATGCAGCTGGACATATACATGAACGTTTTAACGCCAAGTTTAAAGATGGTTGCCTAGTTTACAGTGGTTGCACTGAAACAGCTGGTTATGATGAGGCAAAATATTCTAAGGGCTTCAATTATGTGCAAGTGGATGAAAACGGTGAAATTCAGATTGAGCAAATGGCGCTTTCTTCACCACGTCAATTTATTATTTTAGATGAAACAGATTTTTCAGGTATGGCTTCAACTAAGATAACTGAAATGGCAACCCAAATGGTCAAAGATGCTGACATAGATGACGCAGTTTTGATTCCTGTGCTAAAAGGCACGTTGCCCAAAGAGGCAAGCCGAACTGAGATCGACATAGCCAAAATCCGTGCAGCAGGCAAAAAAGCCCTACTTGTTCACCCTGTAGTGCTGCTCAAAGAATCAACGGTTTCAGATGAGATTATCAGAAACATTTTTGAAGATAACTTTAAAGATCTAAAAACCAAATCCTATGAATATTTTGTGCAGATTTTTAGTGAACGTTACAGTAAAGAAGAAGCCGCTCAAATTGCTAAATCAGCATTAGATTTGATTGAACCTCTTGCTCGCAAACAAGATGAGGCAATTAAGCAGACTATCGAGGTGTTGCCGAAATGAAAATTGAAGTTGTCCAATTGGAAAACATCCGTAGTCATGTTAAATCAACTGTGCCTTTTACGCGTGGTTTTAACTGTGTTGTAGGTGGAGTGGGTTGCGGAAAATCCAGTATCATGTATGCCGTTGATTTTGCGCTGTTTGGGGGTTCGATTGTTAGAAGTTTCGAGTATTTACTTCGGGAAGGCGCCGACTATGGTAAAGTGTCTGTACAGTTTTCTCATAATGGTAATACTTACAAAATAACCCGTGGCTTACACCGTAAAGGTAAGGGTATAAGTCAAGATTTTGACCAGCTTCGTCTGTATGAGGAAGATACGCTTATTGCTAGTATCAAAAATGACGCTATAGCTGAACAAATCAAAGCTATAACAGGTTTAGATCGTGATCTTTATCGTGAAATTGTTTGGTTTCGTCAAGAGCATCTCAAAGAACTGCTTGATGCGGCGCCACGTGATAGGCAAAAACGTCTTGATGAATTATTTGGTCTTTCTGATTATGAGGCTGCATGGAGTAACATAGCTCAGTACCAACGTGATTATGAAACAGAGAAACGTATCTACGCAAAAGACCCAGACGTTAACAATCTTGAAAAATTAAGCAATGACTATAACCGTGCCAGTGAAGAATTTACGCTTTTGGAAATGGATCTTGAATCTTCAACTCAAAAGTTGGTAATCGCAAAACGTGCACTTGAAGAAGCTGAGCAGAACCTTAAAGCACTTGAAGAAAAAAAGTTACAGGTTGAAGAACTTAAACGTAAAGAAGTTCAGGTACATACAAATCTACAGGGTATTACTAACACAATTGCTTCTCTTACCCAAAGAATTGAAGACAAAAAAACCCTTGTTGACAATCTGTGCCAACGCCAAATCTCAATGGACTCCCAAAAAAAACTGTTTTTAAACAAACTAGAACAAGTTGGATTGCCAGCAAATCAACCTTTTAATCAATTAACCACGTTTTTAGCATCTTTTGATGACAAAATCAGCAGCCTACGCGGAGAACAGGAAGCTGCCGCTAAGGGCATTCAGGCAGACCAAAAAAGAACCAGCCAACTAGCACAGGAAGATAAATGCCCCTTATGTATTCAACCATTGACGGGTCAATACAAAGCTGATCTTCTTCAACGTATAGAACAGGAAAACGCTGAACGCCAAAGAACCATAAACCATTTACGTCTTGAGATTGCTGATTTACAGAAGACCAAAACCATCGCTTCAGAGGCCTGCTCAGGGTTGCAAACATGCTTAACCCGCGAAACTGACCTAAACGTCCGCGTCAGTGAAGAGGAAAGTAACCTCGCAAAATTAACTGTTGAACTTGAAAATCAGCAGAAGCTTGAATTTGATCAGAAAACCCAGTGCTCACTGATTCAGGCAGATATCACAAAATTTGATTTATCCGATTTAGAAACAGCTCGCGCACGTCGGGAGCAAACGTTTAAGCAATACTACGTTTTAGACTCTGACCTTCGCACTAAAGAGAACAGCAAAAAAGACATTCTGCGTCGTATAGATGAGGCTAAAATGCGTATTGACATTGCCCAAGAGAAAGTAGAAAAAATCGAGAAACTCGAACGAATAATAGAAATTCTTGGCGCCATAAGGGACGCGTATCGTAGTATCCAACCTAAACTTCGCAGAGAATTCGTTAAAGTTCTACGTAACTTTATCCAGCAGGTACTTGATAGTTTAGTTGGCGGTGAAACCCCCCTGCTAAACATAGTTATCGACGAAACATACACGCCTTACGTAAAAAGCGAGGTAGGTATAGATCGTGAAGTTAGTAATCTTTCAGGTGGTGAACGTACACTTTTGGCGTTTGCTTACCGACTGGGTTTAGGGCAACTAATTATGCAATCACGGACTGGACATGGCTTGGGCATTTTGATGCTTGATGAACCCACTGAAAACCTTGGTAGCGAGGACGGTAGTATTGAACGGTTAGCAGACGCCATAAGCCGATTTAAAGCTATAGAGCAAATAATTGCAGTAACCCATAGTGAAGCATTTGCAGACAAAGCTGAACATGTTATTACTTTGGAAAAAGAGGCTGGTATTAGTAAAATCTCAATTGAACGATAATTTGTTTGCTCCTTTTCAATGTTGGCTTTTTAATGTTTGTTGTATGGGTTTTTATTTGTGCCTGAAAATATTGTATATCTTAGTGAGCAGTAGTGTTGAATGGAAAACCCCTCATTAGTATAATTAGTGCTGGAATGTCCAAATTCCAAAAGCATGATGGTTTACTTGCAAGAGAAATCTTTACCATAGCAGTTCAAGAAGCATTTACGCGATGCCCGAAACTGGAGCCAAAACGTGATATCAAAACAATGTTTATCGGTCACATGGGTGAAGCTTATGAGCACCAAGGTCACATGGGTTCAATTCTTGCAGACTGGACAGGTTTACTTGGAATCCCCGCTACTCGCTGTGAAGCAGCCTGTGGTTCATCCGGTGCAGCTTTGCGAGCAGGTGTCTATGCAGTAATGTCTGGACTTGCAGATGTTGTAATGGTTGGTGGAGTAGAAAAAATGACTCATCGCACAACCGCTGAAGTTACCGAGTATCTTGCAATGGCATCAGATTACCCATTTGAACAATACCATGGTATTACTTTTCCAGGGTTGTTTGCGTTAATGGCAACACGCCATATGCATGATTATGGTACAAAAGAGGAACATTTTGCGATGGCAGCGGTTAAAAATCATTATCATGCAAGTCTTAATCCTAAAGCACACATGCAAAAAGAAATCACACTTGAAACAGTTATGAACTCCCGTTACGTTGCGTGGCCACTCAAACTTTATGACTGCTCACTAGTTACTGATGGTGCAAGTTGCATAATCTTAACTAAACCCGAACTTGCAGCCAAATACACTGATAACCCTGTACATATTATTGGCAGTGGACAAGCTAGTGATTCTATTGGGTTGTATGAACGTAGCAGCTTTACCTCGCTTTTATCAACAAAAACTGCTGCAAAGGCTGCCTATGAAATGGCTCAGCTTTCCTCTCAAGACATAGATCTTGCTGAAGTTCATGATTGCTTTACAAGTGCTGAGCTCATGGCGTATGAGGATTTGGGTTTCTGTAAACCTGGTGAAAGTGGTAAGCTATTGGAAAACAACCAAACACGTCTTGGTGGCTGTATTCCTGTTAATACAAGTGGCGGTTTAAAAGCTAAAGGTCATCCAGTTGGCGCAACAGGTACCGCTCAAGCGTACGAAATGTATATGCAGCTCACAGGTCAAGCTGAACGCCGCCAAGTTAAGGATGCTAAAATCGGTTTAACACACAACGTTGGCGGTTCAGGTGCAACCGCAGTTGTTCATATTTACAGGAGTGCACAATAAAATGAGTACACAGGAACCCTTCACTATTGAGCAATTCTATAAATTTCTCTCTCAAGATAAGTTAATGGTTGGCAAATGTTTGAAATGTGGTAAAATTCATCTGCCACCACGTCCATTATGCGATAGCTGTTATGGTATACAATTTGAGTGGATGCAGATTTCAGGCAAGGGCAAACTTTTAACATACACAGTAATCCATATAGCACCAACACAATTTCAAAACTTGGCACCCTATGCGATAGGTATTCTTGAGTTGGATGGCGGCCTAAAAATTCCTGGAATGATACAGGAAATTCCTCCGGAGCAACTTAAAATTGGCATGGATCTACATGTGGCTTTTGGTGCCTGTGATGCATCACAGAACTGGCCACAATGGACCAAATATTGTCTAAAACCCTAAGGAAAGATCTGTAGTGAGCAAAAACGAGAAAATATGCCTCGTTTCCTGTAGTGTGCTTAAACCTGAGCTTCAACGTCTCGTCAAGGAAGGTAAACTTGACGCTGACCTTGTTTTTGTCAGCAAAAATTTTCATGTGGATTACTCTCTTATCGAAAAGAATGTACGCAAAGTCCTTGAGTATGCTTTAAAACGCTATCAGGGCAGAGTTGTGCTTGTTTACGGTGATCTCTGCTTGGGGCAAGACAACGAAATGAAACGCCTCGCTAAAGAGTATAATGTAGTTAAAATTGACGCCTTAAATTGTATCGACTGCCAACTTGGTGGTAAAGGCAAGTCTGAAGCTGCTGACCCTGAGCATAAGTTAATGTTTATGGGTGCTGGCATGATTGACTTCTTTAAAGACATGAAATTACAGTTAGCTAAGCAGGGTGTGGACGAGGATATTTTCAAGAAAATGTTTAGTGATATTGAGGGTTTTGTTATTCTTGATACAGTTGATAACTCTGAAGAGTGTAAGCGTGAGCTTGAAAAGCTAAATATGGGTGTTCAGGTTCTTGAAACGCGTAAAATTGGTGTTGAAAACGTTCGAATGGTACTTCTGGAAGCTATGGAATATCTGGTAAGCAGAGGATGATGTTTAAGCTTGTGATCCAAACTTGAACCTTAATATATGGTAATTCCATGTTTTACTATAAAATCAACGATTATTTTTTGCCATTTTTGCGTTTTTTTATGATTTTTTTATCCATTTTACTTTACTATTTTGAAATTAAAAAGCTAATTTAGACTTTTTACTTTTAGTCTCTAATGTTTCTGCAAGTTTTTTACTGGCACAATAAGCTTCTTTTGGGGTTTTATCTTAGATGAGTCTAACCATAAATATTAAAGAAGTAAATGTATAATAAATCAAACAGAACGTTTGTTTAAGGGTGGACTAATTGGCACAAATAAACTCTTCTCCATCAATGCGTCGTGTTGATGACTGGAAGTCGCGTTTAATCGATTTAACACGAAGAAATAATCTGCTGTATTTCCATGTGTCTAGACGTGGAAATCTGCCGATAAACGCGCCCGACGCAGAAACTATATTCAAAGAATTAGTGATAAAAAAGAAACATCTTGAATTCTGGATGCCCCCTGAAGAGGATGAAAGCCAATCTGATATACAGATTAACGATTCACCCGTTGAAAAATCTAAGAAACCCCGTTCAAACCAGCTTGTCAACGAGACCTTAAAATGTGCAGACCTTGAACGTGTTCTCAAAAGTCTACAAAGGCGTTCACTGCTTGATTACCGTGAACGGGGCGTTAGAATTCTTTATGCTGCTTTTGGCCAACTGAACTGGATTGATAGCGAAACCAAGGAAAACGTGCATTCCCCCCTGGTTCTAGTACCCTTAGAGTTGGCAAGGGAAACAATCCGTAAACCTTTTGAAATTTTTGTGCCTCCTGTTGAAGAAGAAGCAATTGTAAATCCTGCATTACAGGTGAAACTGAAAACTGAATTCAAAATTGATTTGCCTCCCCCTCCAGAGGATTGGGAAACAGAAACCCTTACAAACTATTTTGACGCTGTAAAGCAAGTAGTTGCACAACTAGGCTGGACAGTTGAATCTACCGTAAATCTAGGCTTATTTTCATTCCATAAACTTGTCATTTACAAAGATCTTGAGTCAAACGTTGAACTTGTTACACAGCATCCTATAATCCGAGCAATTGTTGGCATAAAAGACGAAAACCTTGTTCTTAATCAACTACCTGACGAAAAGGACGTAGATAAAATACAATTACCTGAAAAAACCTATCAAGTCCTAGACGCCGATAGCAGTCAACGCGTTAGCATCGAGTATGCCCTCCGCGGTCAAAGCTTTGTAATGCAAGGTCCACCAGGTACAGGAAAAAGTCAAACAATCGCAAACATAATTGCTGAATGCATAGCACACGGCAAATCGGTACTTTTTGTAAGCGACAAAATGGCCGCCCTCGAAGTAGTTTACAAACGCCTTAGTGAGGTAGGTCTAGCGCATTTCTGTTTGGAACTTCACAGCAGTAAGGCTAACAAGCAAGAAGTCGTAGCTGAACTCAAACGTAGCCTCGATGAGCAACTTGTACCACGTAAACTGCCTTCAGCGCACGAATTTGAAACAATGAAATCTTACCGCGATACCCTAAACAGTTACGTTACCGCGCTACATGAGAAACGTCCATACCTGCAAAAAAGCGCCTACGATACCCTAAGTATAATTGCCAGTCTCGAACGCGTTCCATATGTTGCCGTAGGTTTAACTGGTCTTAGTTCTCTAACTCCTCAAAAAATAAGCGACCTTGAAAGCTTAGCTTCTGAATTAAGCAAAGTTTGGCAAGTGGTTGAGGAACCAGATTTCCCATGGGCAGGTTATCGTGCTAGCCTATACAATCTTGAAGTACGTTCTGAATTGTTAACAACAATCGAAGTTCTTGCCCAAACCGTTGAAGACCTACAACTGGAAAGCGCAAACTATTCCAATCAACTCGGCTTAACCTCTCCTTCAAATCTTGAACGTGTAAAGTGGTTAATCAGCATAGGTAAACTGCTGTATGAAAGCCCCAAACCGGAAGCACAATGGTTAACCAGTAGAGAAGTTGACACATTAATAGCTGAAGCTAAAGGTTACAATGAAACCTGCCAATGGATTAAAACAACCCGAAAAAGTCTGCTTGACAGCTACACGCTCTCACTTTTCAACCTTGCCTTTGACAGGTCTAGTGAGTTGAAGAAGAATTTACTTATTCTTGAAAAACTGTTTCCAGGCACAAACCTGCAAGAATCCGAATTCTTAGATAAACAGGAAAAACTATTAGCTTACATTCGAAACACACAACAGGCTGTTAAGAAATGGCGTGAAAATGCACAAGCCCTTACTGAACTTTTCGGTTTATCAATTGACAATTTGAATCTGCAAAATGCTCTACAACTTTCCAGGATAGCTTTGTTCTGCTTTACCGAGGACAAGCCTGAACCGCAATGGTTTAACCCTGCAATTTTCCAGCAAGTACACAGCCTCATTTCAAAAGTAAAAGACACTTACCAACAACATAACTTGCTGCAGGCACGATTAAGTAAGTCTTACACTACAGGCGTTTACAACTTGGATCTTGATGAACTTATTGCACGCTATAACGGTAGTTACCAAGGCTTAACAAGAATGTTTAGTTCAAGCTTCCGTAACGACCAAAAACAAATCGCCCGTGTCAGTGTTGACGGTAGAGTTCCCAAGACGGTTCTAGATGATCTTATTGATGCTCGCAAAGTAAAGGCGCTTCACATTGAAATTGACGCCCAGGCTGAAAACGTCAAAAACCTGTTAGGTCGTTTCTATCAAGGTTATGACACAGATTTCCTTCGAGTAGAAAAAGCCATCAACATGCTTAATGAGCTTAAAACAGTTACTTGGGCAAATCCTCTCCCTGAAAACTTGGTTAAACTAGTTACAAGCGCTTCCAGCCCTTCACCAATGATTAAACATTTAGGTAGTGAACTTGAAGATTCAATAGCCAAATGGGAACAACAATCCAAAGATATCTCTGAGTTGATCCCTAAAAATCTGCCATATTTGGATTTAGCGTTAAACCAGACCGCTCTGTCTCATTTGGAAGAATGGGCTGTCGATGTCGAAAAGCAGCTTGCCCCCTTAAGTATACTAACAAAAGAAACCCTTTCTACCGCTAAAACTTCACCGAAAACCTATAAACAGCTCCTAGAAGATCTCGCAAACGCTGAGGAAGTACGCAGAAAAGAAGCTACAATAACCGGTGAAAGATCCCAGCTCCAAATCAAATACGGTTCACGCTTCAACGAGCTTGAAACAAACTGGACCGACATCATTTACGTACTTGAATGGGTAAAAAGAGTTCAAACGCTTTTTGGTGATATTGCAGTTCCCGAAACCTTTGCCCTCATTGCGGCAAATGGGCCATCTAAAGCTCCATCAGATGCTAAGCTGAATAGGCATTACGAAAATACTTTACAGTCAATTGCTGCTTTTGAAGCACGCTTTGAAACTGAGCTCACATATCAAAACCAAAAACTCCGAAACCTCCCTCTTTACGTTATTTATGAGCGGTTGAAGGCTTTACGTGAACGGGTTGATGAACTTCAAATTTGGATTGACTTTAAAGACCTTAGAAATCGTTTTTCACTTCGAGGATTAGGGGGCTTCTTTGAACGACTTGTTGAGCAGAAAACTCCCTCCCGCCAATTGATCGATTCTTTCCGTAGAGGAACCTATCAGGAATGGATAAACAACCTCTACAATGAAGACTCACGCTTAGGTAGATTCCGTCGTGAAAACCATGAACAATTAATTAGTGACTTTAAGAAACTCGATAAAGAACTTATCCATTTAACCTCCAGTATGGTTATTGAAGCAGCAAACAGCCGAAAACCCCAAGATATTCTAATCCAAGCAAACGACTCTGAAGCGGCAATTCTTATGAGGGAAGCTGCCAAAAAACGTCGCTTAATGCCCATACGTACACTACTACAGAAGATTCCAAATCTCCTAGTCAAACTAAAACCCTGCCTACTTATGAGTCCCATAAGCGTAAGCCAGTTCCTCTCACCTGAAACAGCAAAGTTTGACCTCGTCCTATTTGATGAAGCTTCCCAAATCGTACCTGAAGATGCAATAGGTTCAATCTACCGAGGTAAAACCCTAGTTGTCGCAGGCGATAACAAACAGTTACCCCCAACCAGCTTCTTCCAAAAATCCTTGATCGATAACCTTGACTGGGACCAAATAAATGACGAAGACTTCGAAGTCTTTGACAGCATACTTGACGAATGCCTCGGCATCGGTTTACCAGTCAAAACACTAAGGTGGCACTACCGCAGTAAACATGAGGATCTAATTGCATTCTCTAACCATCAATTCTACGATGATACACTTATCACTTTTCCAGCAGCAAAAGCTAAACACGAAAGTTTAGGCGTAAAAATGGTCTACGTTCCAAGTGGTATCTATGATAGAGGCGGAAAACGCGACAACCAACTTGAAGCTGAACAAATTGCAAGTCTAGTGTTTGAGCATTTCACTAACTATCCCAAGAAAACTCTTGGTGTAATCACTTTCAGTATAACTCAAATGGATGCAATTGAAGAGGCAATTGACCGACGTCGAAAAGAACATCCAGAATTTGACAAATTCTTCAAAGAAGACCGCCTTGAAGGCTTCTTTGTTAAAAACCTTGAAAATGTTCAGGGCGACGAACGCGATGTCATATTCTTCAGTGTCGGCTATGGCTATGACCAGAACGGACAAATGACTATGAACTTTGGACCTTTAAACAAACCCGGTGGAGAACGCCGCTTAAATGTTGCTGTGACCCGCGCTCGCGAAAAAGTTGTTATTGTTACCTCCATTAAATCTACAGACATTAACCCCGAAACCAAAGCTCAAGGAGTCCAAACCCTGCGCAACTACCTTGAATATGCCGAGAAAGGCCCAGATATTCTTGATACGCCTCATCAAAAAACTGGTGCTTACGAGTCTCCTCTTGACGAAGATATTGCCTCAGAAATTCAAAAATTGGGTTATGAAGTTGTACCTCAAGTAGGTTGTAGTGGTTACAAAATCGACATAGGCGTTATTGACCCAGTTAATCCCGGCTGTTACCTTTTGGGCGTAGAATGCGATGGAATAACCTATCGTTCAAGCAACAGCGCCAGAGATCGCAACCGTCTACGTGAACAAGTCCTTAAAGGCTTAGGCTGGCGTATCCACCGTATTTGGTCTCCATCTTGGGTTGCCCGCCGTGACTCTGAAGTTAAACGTTTAAAAGAAGCCCTTGAACAAGCCCAGAAACTACAGTTAGACCAAGAATCACTTAAGCCAGCAGTTGACCTAAAAGAGGATGGCCTTATTGAGACTGACGTACGCAAAGTCAAGTTTGCAGGTATAGAAAAAATCGGTGCCCCATACAAAATCTATCCCCTTAAAGCAGCATTTAGTCCATACATTAAAGTGCAAACAGAAAAATCCACCCGTACCTCAAAACAGAAAAACGAGTTTCACTACCCTGAAAACCGAGAAATCCAAACCCGCCTTCTTGGCGAACTAGTAGAAAAGGAAGGCCCAATCCACTTTGACTACGCTGTTGAACGCCTTGCAGACGCTTGGGGAATAAAACGTATAACTCCAAAAATCAGTCACGCAGTACAGGAAGCTCTCAACACCTTGCTCAGAGATCAAAAAGTCATAATCAAAGGCAGTTTCCTATGGTCACCTCAACTGAAAGATGTGCAAATCCGTATACCTGTTGACGGTATCTCCGAAACTAAACGTAAACTAGAGCATATTCCACCTGAAGAAGTAGAAGCAACCATGAAACTTATCGCCCAATACGCCTTAGGAATAAGTGACGAATCCTTAATAGCTGAAACCGCAAAAGTCTTCGGCTTGAACCATTCAACAGACAAATCAAAAGAATACTTCAACGAAATCCTAAAACGCCTCATACGAGAAAGAAAACTAGCAATCAAAGACAACGTTATAACTTTAGCATAGCTCTCCTTTTTCCTCTTTTATATCCTCCCAAAAAACCCAATAAATACCTAATAATCCCAAATATTCTGGATCATGCATATCATATGGTATAATTACCTTAGAATTAAGTAACTCCAAGGGAGTCTAATAAAAAAGATACCCTTCAATTTCAGAGGTAACAGTTATGCTTACAGATATACTCAAAAACAGTATAAATACAGTATTTTTCGGCGGTGCGGGCGTGTCAACCGAAAGTAATATTCCCGACTTCCGTTCGGAGAGCGGGTTATATGCCACACGAGAACTTTATGGTCATTCACCTGAAGAACTCTTGAGTTATACATTTTTTGCAGACCATCCACAACTGTTCTTTCGATACTATAAGGAAAACCTGATATTTGCAGACGCAAAACCAAACGCCGCGCATATTGCCCTCTCAAAATTGGAAAAAGCAGGGTTATTGTCGACTGTGGTGACACAGAATGTTGACGGCCTCCATCAGCTGGCAGGAAGCTTAAACGTGGTGGAACTACACGGTTCAAACCACCGTCAATACTGCATTAAATGTGGAACAAAATATGACTTGCGTTATATTTTAAACACTGAAAATTGTGACGGTTTCGTGCCAAAATGTAAAAAATGCGGCAGTACTGTGCGACCTGATGTGGTGCTATATGAAGAGCAGCTTGATGACAGCGTTATGCGAGCGGCGACATTAGCAATCAAGGCGGCAGACTGTCTCATTGTAGGTGGCACATCATTGGTTGTTTACCCCGTTGCCGGACTTTTACGATATTTTAGCGGGAACAAACTGGTGCTAATCAACAAAGGTAAAACACCTTACGACAACCATGCTGATCTAGTCATTAACGAAAATATTGGTGCAGTGATGTCAGACATAATTGAACAGCTATGTTTGTAGGGAAATGCGAAGAAGCTAAAAATAACTGTTAGAAGACCGATTTAACTGAGCTGATCATCTAATTCCATGAAATTTAGGCGTCAACTGTAGACAGTCTGGATTTTGTAATTTTAGTTCCTAATTGTAAAATGGCCTGTAATTTGTGTTTTTTATAATACAACAATAATGCCTGCATAGGTACACAGTTGCCTTCATAAATCTTATAAAATGAGTTTTCATTGAAGTGCAATGGAAAAAGCCTTTTTGCCCTGTTTACTTTTAATTATGGTGGTTGGAAG
>JGI24705J35276_12238425_pt1 | contig 21658 bp, 16 predicted proteins | sample TergutNt197P4_FD_35276 | JGI IMG/M metagenome (IMG submission 35276) | reverse complement strand
CCGGTAATTACTACTTTCAAATCACTAAAAGAGTCGTAAATATTCTTGATTTCCTGCGACCAGTTTTCGTACTTATGCACCTCATCAATAAATAAGTACTTACCACCTTGTTTTTCAAAATCATTTGCCAGATCAAACAGTCTATTGCCCGAAAACCAAATATTATCAGCGCTGACATACAACACTTCTTTCGGTGAGTTCCCGAAAGTCCGTTTGATATGCTGAAAAATCATAGTGGTCTTCCCTGTACCTCTTGCACCTGTAATAGCCGACAATCGCCCTTCCCAATCAATATCATCCATAAGATATCTTTGAAACGAAAGGTCAGTCTTCCGTAATTCCCTGTAAAAAAAATCAAAAAGTTCTTCCATTTTTTAAAAAATTCAGACCGCAAAGGTACTAAATGTTTTTTACAAACAACAAAAATCAACCAAAATGTTTTTTACAAACAACGTTTTTTTATCATTGTCTATTTGGATTTAAAATCCAAATGTGTTGATTATAAGGATTTGCAATCCGTATCGGGCAAATATTTCGCGTTGCAAATACTAAATCGATATTGCCGAATTGCAAATACGGTACAACGAGGCTACAAATCCGAATAGACAGGGTTTTAACGAATGGAGGTTTGATAATTCCTGTATTATTTCGCAGAATTGATTGCTTTTTCATTTTGGTTGTAGGTGAATTTTAATTGTTTTATCTCCAATTTTCTCTGTTGCGGTAAGCCAAGTATTCAAGTCTTTGACCGATTTTAATACATTATCATTACATCCGCAAGCGAGTTTTGATTCTACAACAATTTCACACTCCTTACTATTTCCATTATTAATTCCAAGTTCGATTTTTTTTAAAAGAGAAATATCTTTCACACTTTTCAAAAATTCAATGCTATCAACCAAACAGAACAGAAAAAATGTTGGATGATCTTCAAATCGAATTTTAAATTCTTTGTCGTCTATCAAAAAATCTTTTAATCCGGCACAATTGTATTCTGCCATCTTACATGGATCATTTTTATCTCCATACCAGATGTTGTGTGAAAGAATAATCCAAGCAGCAAAATTGTAAATTTTAATAAGTGATTTACCCCAATACAGTTTATCCTCCGGGGTTGAATCTTTTTCTTTCTCTTTTCTTGCTCTAATTTCACACAAATTTTTAAACAAAAGAAACGCAGCACAAATACCATGGTCGTTCTTATGATGCACATTGATTCTATATTCAAAATATGGTTTATAAGCATTTGCATATATCTTTGGTATGCCGGTAAATTTCTGTAATTTCTTTCCGTTACATTCAATCTCCAAGAATTCTTGAAATGAAGCATATTTTGGTGTTTTTCCGTTTTTTTCTTCTTCTATAATATAGCCCATATCATGAAAAAGAGATATCAAGAACCAAATAAATGTAAATTCACGCTCAATTTCAAAATCATTACACCATACTGCATAATTATATCGTAGTTCTTTATTTACTTCGTTATGAATGTAATCCGAATTATTATACAAATAAATGCCTAAAAAAAATGTAGATACAACATGCTGTGAGCGTTTAGCCAACTTATCAGTAAAGCCTCTAAAAGAATCTATTTCCTTACCCGCAAAACGGAAATAGCTTATAATAAAATTATCACAAAGACTATAATCGTCAGAACCAAATGGATAACTAAAGTATTCTCTTTGTTTGTAATAATCCCAATATGCAGTATTATCGAATAAATTTTTATAAATATTGTCAATTGTTTCCATTATCTCTATTTTTTTATGATTGAAATTTATGTAAATACGACAGATTTAATTTGCACTGCAAGCAAGACGGAAGCCAATAGTGGAGCCTAAGGTATCAGGCGAGTTTCCTTGGCGGGTAAGAACACGTGCCATCATCACTGTATACTCCCAACTGCTTCCACGAGATATACGATGAGATCCTGAAGATGGACCTTGGGGGTTAATTTGTGCATTACTACTATAATATCCATACCAATCACTACACCATTCCCAAACATTACCAGTCATGTCGTGGATACCTAATTCATTTGAAGATTTAGTCCCGACAGGATGAGTACTTTGATTACTATTTCCTTGATACCATGCCACATCATTTATTGCATTACTACCACTGTATTGATAACCCCCGCTTTTGTTGCCACCCCGCGCTGCAAATTCCCATTCGGCTTCAGTAGGAAGTCGATATTTCTTGCCGGTTATATTGTTAAGCCTTGTGATATACTCTTGTACATCGTGCCAACTCACGCTTTCCACTGGCAAATTGTCGCCTTTAAATCTCGAAGGATTGTTTCCCATTACTTCACGCCACTGTGCTTGTGTTACTTCATATTTACCTATGTAAAAATCACTAAGAGTGACCTGATGAGCTGGTTTTTCATTCTCATAACAAATTACACCAAGACCCGAATTACAACCCATTGTAAATATACCACCCCGCACAAGAATCATTTCAGGTTCTGCAATGCTCTGTGAGTGATTTACAGTAACTACACATGTTGCCGTTTTAGTATTATCACCATTGGAGGTAGCCGTAATGACAGTGGTACCTGCTGCCCTTGCAGTTACTGTGCCAGTATTGTCTACCGTAGCTACAGATGCGTCACTACATGACCATGTTATATTTTTGTTAGTGGCGTTGGCAGGTAAAATGGTTGCTATCAATGTTTCTTTTGCATTTACTTCTAACGTGGTTGAAGTTTTGTTCAGGGTAATACTGGTAACGGGAACTACAGGAGCTACGGAACCAATTACAGTTACTACACACGTTGCCGTTTTTCTGCCATCCTCTGTTGTAACGGTAATTGTTGCATTACCTACGTCTTTTGAAGTGACATCGATAACAAGCAGGTCGGTAAAAGCTGTGTTCACAGATAAAGTGGCTACAGTTGCATCATCGATTTCCCATCTTACTCTTTTGTTGGTGGCGGCAAGAGGTAATATACTTGCTGTCAATGTTCTTGTTTCGGAACCACTTATTAAAAGAGTTGCGGGTAAACTCACATTTGCTACCGAAACATTTGGATCAGCCACTGTCACATTGCAGGTGGCTGTTTTACCGCCGTCGACTGTAGTTGCTATAATGGTTGCTGTGCCGGCGGCTATTGCTGTTACTGTACCATCGTTGGCTACTGTTGCAATTGAAACGTTGCTACTGCTCCAATTAACAGCTTGGTTGGTGGCATTGGAAGGAGTTATGGTGGGTACTAACCTTTCAAAATCTCCAATATTTAGCGTTAATGTACTTTTATTAAGTGATATTCCTGTTACTGCAACATTTGCAGGATTCACAGTGACTGTGCAGATTGCGGTTTTGCCACCGTCGACTGTTGTTGCGATAATAGTTGCTGTTCCGGAAGCAATAGCGGTTATGGTGCCATTGTTGTCTACGATTGCTGTTGATGGGTTGCTGCTTGTCCAATTGATGGTTTTGTTAGAAGCATTTGTGGGCTGTATGGTTGCAATTAATGTTTCTTTTCCGTTGGGTACTAATGTCGTTGAATTCTTGTTCAAGGTTATTCCGGTAACAGGAACAACAGGCCCAACGGGAGCATTTACGGTTACAATGCAGGTGGATGTTTTGTCACCATCAACTGTTGTCGCAATAATTGTAGCTGTGCCTGCGGCTATTGCAGTTATAGTACCATCGTAAGTTACTGTTGCAATTGAATTGTTGCTGCTGCTCCAGTTTACGGTTTTGTTGGTGGCATTGGCGGGTTGTATGGTTGCCGTAAGTGTTTCCGAAGCGCCTGTAATTAATGACAGTGTACTTTTATTTAGCGCTACGGATGCTACAGGGACGTTTATTTCACCCTTAGCAACCTGTTCAATATTTACCTGTCGGGATTGATTTCCGGCGGTAATTGTTACGGTGGAAGTGCGTGGTGTTCCGGCAGCGTTTTCCGTTACATTTACTGTGATTTCTCCATTTCCGGTTCCGGATGTTGGTTGAACCGTACACCAGGGTTGATTGGAGGACACTGTCCAGGCAGCATTGGATGTAATGGTCAATGACTTCCGTTCGCCGGAGGCGACAAAATTCAATGAAGATGTCGAAACCGACAGGTTGGTGTTGGCAGCAGCCTGCGTCACGCTTACGGTTTGCTCCGTTACGCCCGGTATGCTACTGCTGATGACAATCGTTGCCGTTCGTGGATCAGTGGATGAATTGTCGGTAGCTGTAACGGTTACCGTCAGCGCTTCGTTCGAGTCGAAAAACAATCCGTTATCCGATCCGAAAGATGACGGCGATACGGTAATCCACGAAGCATCGCAACCTACCGAACAGTTTGCATTGGAGGTAACTGTAAATGTCTGCTGTGCTCCGGAGGCTGCAAAACTCAACGATTCTTTCGATACAGACAGCGTGACAGGTGTTTCGTTATCAGGCACTCTGACACATTCCATACATAACAGGCCACATACAATCAATGCTACTAACCCTTTGATTATATCCGGCTTTTCTCTTAGGCTAAACAGTAAATATTTCATATCATTCAGTTATTCAATTATTCAGTTATTGTCTTGAAATATCAATCACCTTTAAGGGTTGGTTGAATCGTTTTTCATCTCTTATGGTGTTATAAAATACGAACTTCTATATTCAATACCTTCAAATTCAAAATAAAACACTGCTCTTGGCGTATCTTTATCTATAAATAGAATCCATTCATCGATAATATAACTACTAAATGCATCAAGAGTTGTCTCTATTATAATGCTTGTATCATAATTATTAAAGCGATCTAATATTCTAAATCGTACTATATGAATGGGCTTTGAGCTATTATTATGCAACGTGGGTTTTATATAGCCGGACAAACCCGCAAAAGTTGTAACTATGCTACCCTTTTCAATAGATATCGTTACAAGGTCGGGTATATTGAGATCAGCCACCGATACAACACAAGCTGCAGTTTTATTACCATCCTGTGTGGATACGGTAATAGTCGTTGTGCCTGTGCTTAAAGCTGTAACAACACCATTGTTATTAACAGTAGCCACCGCATTGTTGCTGCTCGACCATGTTACGGTTTTGTTGGCGGCATTGGCGGGCTGTATGGTTGCCGTAAGTGTTTCCGAAGCGCCTGTAACCAATGACAATGTACTTTTATTTAGCGCTACGGATGTTACAGGGACGTTTATTTCACCCTTAGCCATCTGTTCAATATTTACCTGTCGGGATTGATTTCCGGCGGTAATTGTTACGGTGGCAGTGCGTGGTGTTCCGGCAGCGTTTTCCGTTACATTTACTGTGATTTCCCCGTTTCCTGTTCCGGATGTTGGTTGAACCGTACACCAGGGTTGATTGGAGGCTACTGTCCATGTAGCATTGGATGTAATGGTCAATGACTTCCGTTCGCCTGAGGCGACAAAATTCAATGAAGACGTCGAAACCGACAGGTTGGTATTGGCAGCAGCCTGCGTCACGCTTACGGTTTGCTCCGTTACGCCCGGTATGCTGCTGTTGATGACAATCGTTGCCGTTCGTGGAGTGGTGGAGGTATTGGAGGCAGCTGAAACGTTTATCGTTAACACTTCGTTCGAGTCGAAAAACAATCCGTTATCCAAACCGAAAGACGACGGCGATACGGTAATCCACGAAGCATCGCAGCCGACTGTACAGTTTGCATTGGAGGTAACAGCAAATGTTTGTTGTGCGCCGGAGGCTGCAAAACTCAACGATTCTTTCGATACGGACAGCGTGACAGGTGTTTCGTTATCAGGCACTCTGACACACTCCATACATAACAGGCCACATACAATCAATGCTACTAACCCTTTGATTATATCCGGCTTTTCTTTTCGGATAAACAGTAAGTATTTCATATCATTCAGTTATTCTGTTACTCAGTTATTCAGTTATTGTCTAAAATGTCAGCCGCAAGCCGGCTCCGTTGCCTGTAGCGATTATATTCAAATACGCATAATCGTTTCTATATGCAAGCGAACGTGCTTTTTCTTTCTTTTTCAGACTGATGCCCGAACCTATGCAAACACTGCCCGCAACAATTCCTGCCGCTGCATAGACAAGGTTATATTCTTTTCCTTCAACGATAGTCCCATTACCATAGTCTGTATAAGTTTTAGGGGTAAGCAGACTTGCTGCTATTCCGCCTGCAATACATATACCTCCGGTAACAAAAAGCGTACCCGACCAGCTTGTTGCTCCCTGATTTACTTTGTCGTTCCGATTGACCGGGTAGTTGTTCTGGGATGGGTTTGCCTTATTTTCACCAGCAATTATCCGGGTAGGCGCCTCATTCGTTCGCACCGCAGCCAACTCATTCCGGGCGTAGGCATAGCCTTGATCAGCGCTTCTTTGAATCCACGTTGATGCTTCGGTATTGTCTTGACGAACGCCTCCGATACCCTGCTTGTACAACATTCCCAAATAATATTGTGCCTCAGCATTTCCTTGTCGTGCAAGCGGGTTGATCAGTTGATAGAGTTCGTCGGTTGACTGAGAATCAATCTTTCCATCGTATATCAGCTTAAATAATTTAAGCCTGCATTGTGGATTGCTTTCCATGCACCTACGATACATCATTGCGGCTCCGCTGTAGTTTCCTGCGGCTGCCATGTCATCACCATCTTTTTGCTCGTTTTGGGCAAAGATTGCCAAAGAGCTAAATAAACAAATCAATAAAATACTATTTTTCTTCATTTCTATCAATTATTCAATTATTTATAACTAATGTTAAGTTAATCGTGAAATGTTTTATAACATCCCCCTAACCCCCTTCAAAGGGGGAATTTGGCGCCATTTTAACGTTAACATGGTACTAATCATTTTTATTTATAATCATCCAGATTTTCACGATCGGTAGCCACTTTGTTAAGCGATGAGTCAAAAACAACCCAACCTCGATCGTTCTTTAAAGCATAGTAACCATTTCTCAGACGCGAAGATACCTGGGTGTAGTTGAAAGTTTCTGCCACATAACCTTCCGGATTGATGATTCCCCAACGGTAATTCGATTTATTTTGTACAATCATGTAACGCGTTCCCAATGGATAGTTGCCGACAAAATTATATGTCGCCAGTCGTTCCCTGATCTCTTTTTGTTTAGCTTCTTCGGCCATTCTCGCTGTTTCGATTGCCCGGTCGCATGCCACAATCTGTCCGGTAGCAAATGCCGCTTTATTTCTGTCACCATTCCGGTTTGCAAGGTTTAATGCCCTGTTATATTCCTCTTTTGCCCTTACATAATCTCTTCTGTTATAAGCCGATTGGGCAATAGTTAGGATGCGGTCGTATTCTGTTAGCCAAGGGGCAGGGGAAATTGGAATGACCGATTCCTCCACTTCGGTCGGAATGACAGAAGCAGGGGAAATGGGGGAAATAAGGGAATTTGTGGAGTCGGTTGGATTTGAGTCGGTTGGATTTGGTCCGGATACAATTGGCTCTGTTGGTTTATCCTCAACAACAACACTGTGAATAGATACGGGTTTGTCTGTTTTTTTACTTTGAAAAACATATCGTACAATAACAAAGGCAAGAAGCAAAAGCGCGACGCCACTCCCGATTCCGAACATGATTTTTGAAATTCGGGGTTTTTCTTTTTTCGTTTGAAAGACATTCTTTTCTCCTTTTAAACGCCTCTTAGCCCATTCGACAATTTGTTGAGCAACAGGCCTGTTCCATGGATCTTTCAGGAGGCATCGGCAAACAACTTCCTGAAGTTCTTTCGAAAAATTACCGGATAAATCCGGCGTTTCAGCTCCGCTTTTCTGCATCAGTCCGCCGTGTTCGCCAAAAGGTAGATGTCCGGTAAGCAACTCGTATACCGTTGCCCCAATTGCCCATATATCGCTTGCCTTGATCGGTATATTCTCTTTGCTGAAACGTTCAGGCGGCATATAAGCCATGGTACCGCCCAGTTTGACGCTGCTCATACTTTTACGAAGTGTACTGCGGGATTTGGCGCTAATCCCAAAGTCGGTTATCAGATAACGTCCGGACTGATCTTTCAATACATTATCGGATTTGATATCCTGATGAATGATAGGAGGTTCCTGTTCATGCAAATAGGCTAACCCTGCCGCTACATCGTGCATAAAACGCCACGCATCTTCTTCGGCAAAACGGCCTGCAAATTTATTGACCGACCCCTGTTCGCAATAAGGCATAAGCAAATAGGGCGAACGCTCACAAACATCGAAATGGGAAGGTCGAAGCAAATTGGCATGGTTGAGATCGAATACCAATTCAAATTCGTTACTGAACAGTTGTACACCATCATCATCCAACCCTTTACCGGGTGCATATACCTTCAATGCCATCTTCTTGTAGCTTACTTTGGTATCTTCGACCAACCATACTTCCGAAAAACCACCGCTGCCCAATAGTTTTTTAAGCAGATAGCGGTTGTCAAATAATGTGTCCTGTTGAAGCAGCATTTTGAATTGAGAGTTGAGAGTTGAAAATTAATTTGGGCTACGGTTTACTATGTAATACAAAAGTATTTGTTTGGGATGGTGGTATCGAATCACTGTTTATAGAATCAAGGGGTAAGGTAAAACCGGGTTCGGGTTCGGATAGCCCCCGGCTTCCCTTTCCTGCATAATATCCGATTCCAAACATTATCCCTAACAATAATACAATGATAAGAATGATCATTCTTATCAGTTTTAGCTTTTGACCGTTTGGTTTTTTTGTCTTTCCGGCCGGTGTATTTGTGATTGTCTTTGGCGCCGTATCAGCTCCTGATACTATCTGACACAGCGCTATGGTAACATTGTCAGTCCATCCGGCTATTTCGGATGCTGTCCATAACGCATTGCGGCACATTTCCATTGTGCCGGTATTTTTTGAAATGACGGACTCTATTTCCATATCCCGCAACACACCGCTTAGTCCATCGCTACACAATAATATGACATCGTTGTTATACAGCGGAAAACATTGGACGTCGGGGCAAGCATGATGGCGGGTATCTCCCAGACTGCGGGTTACGATATTACTGTCCGGATGATCAAACGCCAATGCTTCCGATAATTTTCCGCTATCCACTAATTCCTGTACATACGAATGGTCGTGCGATAGCTGTTCCAGCCCGAAAGCAGGATTGAAACGATAGGCGCGACTGTCGCCACACCAACCGACATACACATTTTTCCCGACAATCCATGCCAGCACGATCGTACTGCCCATACCTTCACAGTCTTTGTTTTGTTGTCCTTCTTCCTTGATTTTGATGTCAGCAGCCACAATAGCCTCTTCGATATGCTGCATGATTGTTTCGGGGGTAGCCATTGTTTGAGGCAACAAGCGTTCTGCAGCAAACCATTCCTTGATCGTATTGACTGCCAAATCGGAAGCGATTTTGCCGGCATTCATTCCCCCCATTCCATCACATACCACCAGTAAAGCGCCTTTTTCGTCCAACGAAATGACCTCATCCGTATTGATTATCCCCCAGTCGGGAATAGACAAATTATCTTTCAATTGAAAATTGTCTTCATTGTAATCACGACCTGCTGCGGCACACCAGGCTGCCAACCTGAATGTTACTTTCATCTTCTGTTAATGGGCGTTAAACTTCCTCCCACCGGTTGAGGCGGCGTTGCATTGCTATTCGCCGAACGGCCTGCACGCACTACCTGCCATTTACCTTGCTCGTGATGCAATATGCCGGTCAGGTGTAAAACAAGATGTCCGATGCCGGTAACTTCAGGAAGGAGATAAAAACCACCCAATATATTTTGGGATGTTACCGGATCCCTGATTTCGTAACAATCCTTTTCAGGTTCAAAAGTGAGTTCAGAACGGTAAATCAGGAATGAAAGCGCCTGACGATTTTGTTCTGCCAATGGAGTGTCCGATACAACCCACACCAGCCATCCTTTTTTGACTCCATCCGAATAATCGACAGAAAAACCCTTTTGCCGGAATAAGGCCGTATCCTGCGCTAAATAGACTCGATGGGTTGAAATATCCTTTATTACCACGCCGCTGTCAGGAAGCGTATGATAGACAGTGTCTTCCGGCAGCCGGTAACTGCCTGTTGAAAGCGCCGGCACATATCGGTTGCTTCCTGCATAATCTTCGAAACGACTGTCATATATCCATGGACGAAATGCCTTGTCGGTCAAGTAATAGCCTTCAGGTGTTTTGACGCCCAGCGAATAGGTTTCGCCAAAATATGGTAAATTATTCCATCCATAATAAGCAGGCGCATTTGCAACCGTATCCTGTAATTGATAGCAACGGCGGATAATGAAAAAACCGTCTTTGATAGCTTCCTCTATCAATATCTGATTCTGAGCAGTAAACGACAGTTGCCCATAAAGTAATGTAACAAAAAAGTTACAAATAATCGCAATCAGTATTTTTTTCATAAGGACTTTTTTTATATTAAAATTCACATATTCATTTTTCTTCTTCAGCGAATAGCAGAAATAGGCACGCCATAGTTATATTCCTCACTTTTATGAGAAGAACGGGACACAATACCCACTACAACCAATTTGTCATTTTTCCTTGCAAAAATCGGCCCGCCGGAATTACCGCTGTCAACGCCTCGCGTATGCAGAAAACATCCACTGGTATCCAAACCATCAAAACCAACCGTAAAACGGTTATATACAGGAGCTATTACGTCGTGCGTTTCCCCTATTCCCGTAGTACCGGGAAACCCCAATACATGTAGTTCGGCGCCGGTTCTCAAATTTTCGGACAACTGCCGGTCGGCAGAAATGGCGCCACGCAGCGATGTTTGCACGTATGCCCAATCGGTAGAAAAAATACGCTCATCGTCGGCAAGTAATACAGATGTGAAATAGAGCGGATCGCCATCGGGATCGACGCCTATTTGTTGTGTTTTATCATAACGTTCATTATAGATAAAATCCGTACTCTTAAACTCAAATCGTTTGCCTGTGCGTGATATCGCTCTGATTGTAGCAACCACCCATACATCATCATAACTGTCGGCAATAGCAACCTGGTTGATTACATCGCGGTCAGTCCCGAATCGCCAGGCTTGAACGCAATGTCTTGCCGTAACGAATCGACCATCATCCAACAAAAAACCTGTACCTGTCCACCGGTATGGTTTTCCATCCTCTGTTACAATATCCTGTCGCCTGCGCCCATCCGTCAGATACACATTTGTTACCATCAGGAAATAAATATCATCTTTGCATTTTTCAAGTAAATCTTCAATTTCTACTGCCGGCTGGCGAACAATTACGGTAGTAGGAGGTGGCGGTGGAATATTTTTGATAGAATCTAATGTGGCTGTCAGCTCTTCGTTGTTGTCCAACATTCCTTTTATCTTTTCATTATATTCGACGACAAGTTTTTTAAATTTTTCATCATTGGCTTTATCATCATATATTTTCCATCCTGCAAGTCCGCCGATCGACAAAATCAATAAAATACTCAAAATAGCAATTGCCGTTTTATAAGGCAATAATGCTTGCCGGCGAAAGAGGCTTAAACGCCTTGTAAGTCTGATACTTCCCACATTTGATTTTTGACCGGCCGGAATAATAAAACCAAGTTTGGGGCCGCCGACAGCAAGTTGTATTTCGTCGCCGTTTTGCAGATACCATTCATAATCTATTTTTCGGCCGTTCAGATATGTGGGATTGGTCTTTGAAAGTTGTATGATTTTCCATTTATCCCCTTCTTTGATAATCGCAGCATGCCGGCGGCTTACAGTAGGGAATGATTCGTCGAATCGTACCTGACATTTGGAATCGCGGCCAAGTTCGATATTGTCAATAATAATTTCCTGCGATTCACCGGCTTTATGATAGCGGGAATCGATTTTGTGTTCAAGTATATAATACCGTTTTCCGGAACCACCGAATACAGCGCCTAATCCGGATCTAACCGAATTTGAAAACGACTGTTTATAAGGCTGTGTTATACGTGCCATAATATATTGTTTTAAATTTTTAATTCTTAATTTTTAATTCTTAATTAATCAGTATCCTTCCACCCTCATCTTCACATCCCCGATTGAAATAATATCGCCCGGCAAAACAGGGTGGCCTGTCGAAGTAACCTCTGAGGAATTAACAAATGTGCCGTTTAGCGAATTTTTCCATCCGCCGGTTGCGCTTTTATCCCATTGCCCGTCGCGAATAAACCATTGATTATCGGTTGTCCGTTCCAGCGTACAGTGTTTGCGTGAGATAAAACGGCTGTAATTTTCAGTAATCGGCAACTGATTTTTCACGAAAGGATCGTTGCAGCCTACCGTAACAATTCGGCTTTTCCCTTGAAGTAAATCATTGAGCTTATAGGCAGCGCCATGTTCTTCGCCTTGCATGATACGCAGTAATACACCGTTAACGATATTTCGCTGTATAAAATGCTCCGTATTGTCATCATTGAAATCCGTATGCTGAGGCAAAAGACACAATACCAAATCAACCGATTGCAGCCGTTGTTTGAAATCGGGATTCAGACATCCGGCAATCACGTTGTCAAACTTTTTCCCGACCGGACTGGCAATTAAATAGTTACGATTCCAATTTCCCTCCCTGACATTCCGAATATATCGAACCATATCGTCTTCATTTTTTAACGGCCCGAAAGGATATTCGCCGGTAATCAATTGATACATCATCACGCCAAAAGCAAAAATATCGGTAGTTGGCAATACGGTTACTTCCCTGTTTTTCGGCTTTGCCTGTTCGGGAGCCATATAGGCGACTGTGCCCGCAATTTCGGCAGGCCGTCCGAACAAGTCCGTAACGGTTATTCGTTTTTGCCTGTCGCCTGCAATACCAAAGTCGGTCAAGGCGGCTGTTCCGTCTGCTTTGATTAATACATTTTCGGGCTTTAAATCACGATGAACCTTACCGCAACGATGCAAATCCTGCAATCCCAACAGTACTTCCCTGCTGATTTTTACCAAATCAATATGCCGGCGCTTGTTTACTAATTTCAGTAAATCGCCGTTGGGGCAATACTCCATGACGATATAAGGGTTTCCTTTGACAAATCCACAGTCGACCGAGCTTACCAGGTAATTACTCTTAATCTGTCCGGTTTCGTATTCCATTTGAAACCGCGAAGACATAATTTGTCGCTGTTGTACAGGCAATTCCCAAAATTTGAATAATTTTAGTGCAAAACGTTGGCCACAATTCCGGTTTTTTACCTTGAATACTATTCCAAAAGTACCTTCACCCAATTGTTTTTCGCTCGCATATTTTTCGCCAATATATGCTCCTGTTCGAAAATCACACCGTTCCGCTATCTCGTTCATACGCTATGCCATCAAGCTAATGCTGTTTGTGGTATTTCCATAAAAAGCAACCGGGTAGTCCCGATCCGGATTTCATCTAAATTTTTCAACTCCCCTTCATCTCTAAGTTCTTCATTAACGAATGTACCATTACTCGACTGTTCGTCCTTGAATTTGAATTTTCTATCAACGGGTCTGTAAAGAATGGAAAAGTGCTTTTCCGATATCTTAGAGTCTCCCTGCAAACATACCTGCGCAGACTGATCACGTCCGATGATGTTTTTTCCTTCGTAGAGCGGGAAAAATTCACCGTTCGGCACATTACTGTAAGTTACCAAAAAACCTGCTAATCTTTTTCTTTCTATATTACCAAAATCTTTATCAGAGGCAATTCCCTGAATAACAGTACCTGCGGCACGTTTTTTCTTTGCCGTATCATCAGTCTTTACCGTTTCTTTGTTATAACCGGAAAAAACATGACCACATACAGGACATTCCGTTTCGGTCGGTCTTACCGGATATCCGCAAGCGCTACAACCGATCAAAGTAGCCTTCGGATCAAATTCTTCCGAAGCATATCCGGAATGGGGAATTTCTTCATCAATCAAGTAACTCAATGAAGCGTTGCATTTTTCGCATCTGCTATGTCCTTCGGGATTATCCCAACCGCAATTTTTACATCTCATAAATATAGCTGTTTTGTTCTGTTAGTGAATTTTTCTTTTTCACTCCAAGTCCCGAAAGTGAGGTTATTATAAATAAAGAAAGCGTGGGACTGTCACTTTATCTGTACTTGAGGCCTTAGGATACCTTTACACCAAATAGAGTAGCCCACGCCGAATAAGGCGTGAGCGTCCGGCTATCTACTCTTGGTGTAACTGAAATTTCCTAAGTTTCAAGTACAAAAATAAAAAGCTAACGCTTTAGTTTTTTTCCACAAAAATCACTACAAAGGTATTGAAAATTTTAAATTTAAGCATAAAATCAGTGTTTTTATGCTTGTGTTTTTCTAAATTCATCCCACGTTAAAAATACGCCGGAAGGCATATAACGTGCTATCTTGAGAGGGCTGAATCGTTACGACAATCAATCTGCACGGCTCATTACCAATTTGCCATGTTTGATTCCCTTGATAGTAATCAGACGATCAGATAGTTCGGTCAATGTTTGCGCCATACCGTTGACTGTAACGATATGCAAGCAAAAGTTTTCGTTCAGGTAATACTGTGAAGAAGAAAGAATCACATCTCGATAGTGTTGCTGAATGCCGGCTATTTTTACAGCTATTTCTTTTTTCTCATAGTTGTACATAATAATGATTGTACCTGCAACAATATGGTTGCATTGCCATTTGCTTTCCGCCACATTCTTTTCGACTAAAAAACGAATTGCCTGAGAACGGTTTGCAAATCCGTTATTATCTACAAACCGGTCCAATGATTCCAATAAATCATCCTCCAACGAAACTCCAAAACGTTTTAGTGCCATAGTTACTTTTTCAATTACGAATTAAAAATTACGAATTACGAATAGTTCAAGGATTTTAATTATAGCTGCTTGCAAAAAAATACATTTAATTATTTAGAAATCATACAAATGAAATTCAAGCTACTTCCTTTCGGAAAACCAAAACAATGTGTGCGTATTAACATTAATAAAAATTCGTAATTTTTCATTCGTAATTCGTAATTGATTAGTTAGTCATCCGTTTAATTATATTGTATGCATTCAAAATGCCCAATTCTCCTGCTTTGCTCAGATCGGAAATTCCCCTTTCAATATCTCCCAATGACAGACGTGCCAATCCCCGGTTAAAGTATGCTTCGGCAAAATCAGGATTACGCAAAATTGATTCATTATAATCAAGAATAGCTGCTCTGTAATCACGCTGGAAACAACGGATATTGCCTCTGTTAAAATACGAAAAGACAAAATCCGGATTTTGTTGTATTACAAGATCATAGTCGTGAAGTATCAATTCGTAATCCATATTTCGGTTTTCTCTTCCCTCAATGTTCGAAAAATCTCCCTGTACAGGGTTATTTAACAGTTTCGAAATTCCGTTTCCCGTTTGAACATTCATGGTAAACAATTCGTGGGAACCGGCAGACGTAAGCGATTGGTTGTATTCCAATTGCTTGTATCGTACTACGGCACGGTTAAAATAAGCCAATGTATAGGAAGAATTCAGGTTTATAGCCTGATTGAAATTATCTATTGCTTCAGAAAAATCCTGCACCAGCATATAGTCAATGCCTCTTCCGAAGAATAAATCCGCATTTTTAAAATCTCTTTCTATTCTTCCGGAATAGTCATTGATGGATGCAAAATGGGCATCAATCTGTTCCTCAGTAAGCGCCACTTCGCGATTGGTAATCAGAATTTTCCACGCAAGTACCATGCGTGAATTGAACGTTTCGACCGATTGATCGTAATAGATACTCTCATTTCCCTCCTGTTCTTTCTCATAATAACTCAGGACGAATGCAGGCTCAATATCAATCTGTACATTCCTGTCCTGTATTCGTCCCCGGACTTCGCTCTGGTACCTGCTTCGCTGTTCTTCTTCTTTGTCATAGACTACTAAGCGATTAAACTTAGCAATCGTTTTATCGGATTGTTCCCGGGTATGTTCTTCTTCCATTTGTTCTTCCTCTGTGATATTACCGTTATTATTGGAGGCAACGACAACCGGTTTTTGACCTCTACGGTTATTTTCGTCCAATTCGACTGCTTTCCAGTAATCGCGATCTGCACCGGTAATATCGTTCATTGCACGTTTGGCTTCGGAACGGTTTAGATACCCTGGTAAAAAATTTGGGTATTGATTCAGTACCACATCAAAATCATGTATAGCTCCTGGATAATTACCTGTTTCGTGGTATAACAGGGCGCGGTTATAATAAGCCATATAATTATCCGGTTCGACTTCGATTACTACGTCAAAATCTTCGATGGCACGGTTATTGTCGCCTACCTGAAAACGCAATAATCCTCTGTTAAAACGGGCAATTAAATTCCGGTTGTCCATACCAATAACCTGGTCGTAATCGGCCATAGCCCCTCGTAAATCATTTAGTTGATAACGAACCAGACCTCTGTTTATATAATACCCGCTCTCGCGTGTACTTAGACGAATAGCTTCGTTCAAATCTGCTAAAGCCTCCTGCAAACGATTTGTTTGGTAAAGAATAATCGCACGATTGCCGTAACAGGGAGCATAATAAGGATCTATTTCGATTGATTTATCATAGTCTTTTAGTGCTAGCGTTGTATCGCCTTTTTCTATATACATGGCGCCTCGTGTAAGGTAACCAAAAGAATATTTAGGAAAAGCCGTGATTAATTCATCCAAAACAATTTCGGCTGCATCGTAATCTTTGTGTTGAATATATGCAATTGCTTTGTTCGACATCATAGGACGGTCATTGGGATTTAACTCCAAGCCTCTTGTGTAATCTGTAATGGCTGAGTCGAACAATTCACGACTTTGCCGGGCTATGCCACGGAGAAAATATGCTCTCCAATAAAATGGATTTCGCTCTAAACATAGGGAACAGTCATCGTCAGCTCCTTTGAAATCGTCGAGACTGAGTTTGGCCACCGCCCTGTAAAAATAAGGTTCTGCTAACCAGGGTTTAGCCCTGATTACCTGGTTGAAATATTGAATAGAAAGGATATAATCCTCAAAATATAGTGCATTTCGTCCTATAGCCATCACCCTGTCAGTATTTACCTGAGCCGGTAACGACAGTATATGAAGCTGAAAAAGAAAAAACAAAGCAATCTTTTTTAGCGTTGTTTTGCAGCTTTCACCCGATATGCACATTTGGCAGTTCCTTTGATGATATTATTTAATTTTCCTTTATTCAATTGTTTGCGAATGGGCGAAATACTGTCAATAAAAACCCGGCCTTCCAAATGGTCACATTCGTGTTGGACAACACGGGCAGTAAATCCTTCAAGTATTTCTTCATGCTGATGGAGATTTTCGTCCATATATTTTACCTTGATGCCTGCTGAACGGGCAACTTTTTCATGTATTCCCGGAAAACTCAAACAGCCTTCTTCCAGTGTGACAGTTTCATCATTTGCCGACACGATTTCAGGATTTACCATCACACGCTTAAAACATTTACATTCAGGGTGATCTTTCGTTAAAGCATCAGCGTCAATCACAAACAACCGGATAGGTCGCCCTATTTGTGGTGCTGACAGACCGATTCCATCAGCTTTGTACATTGTTTCAAACATGTCAGCAACAAGTTGTTTCAAATCCGGATAGTCATTAGCTACCGGAATTGATTCTTCCCGTAAGACAGGTTGACCGTATGTGTAGATTGGCAAGATCATTGTTTCATCGAGAATTGAATAGTGAAAATTATTTTTTTAAAATCTTAAGATTTTTATTTCGTAATTCGTAATTATACATTGTATTTTGTTTTTTCCAAATAATTTTGAAGAATCAGTACGGCGCTGATTCTGTCTGTTATTTTTTTATCCCTCCGTTTATGTTTCTTGAGTCCTCCGTCAATCATCACTTTATGCGCCATTACAGAGGTGAAACGCTCGTCGTAATACTTCACAGGAATATCCGGCAATGCTTTGTGCAGATTTTTGACAAAAGCCTCCACATATTTCATGTTTTCCGAAGGCTCATTGTTTAATTGTTTTGGATATCCTACCACAAACAAATCAACACATTCATGTAAGGTATAGTCAGTTAAAAAATTAACTGCTTCACCGCTCGGCACAGTAGTCAATCCGTTCGCTATTATACAGCATACATCCGTAACAGCCAGTCCTGTACGTTTCCGTCCATAATCAATCGCAACAATTCGTCCCATATTCGGGTGCAAAGATAACGATTAATCAATTAAGAATTACAAATCAGGAATGAGGAATTATGAAAAATTATATTCAATTTGCAATTATTAACCTCTAATGTGTAAGGTCGAAAAAATTTTCGCCTCTACTAATCATTAATAGGCGTTTTTCTCACCAAAGAACATGTTGATAATGGTAACAATAATGATTTTCAGGTCTAAAAAGAACGACCAGTTTTCTAAATACCAAACATCCCGTTTTACACGCCCCTCCATTTGTTCCAGAGTCCGTGTTTCACCGCGATACCCTGTAATCTGTGCCCATCCCGTAATGCCTGGCTTTACTAAATGACGAACCATATATTTGTCAATTATTTGAGAATATTGCTCCGTATGTAACAACATGTGCGGACGAGGTCCGACTACCGACATATCACCCATTATCACATTGACAAATTGCGGAAACTCATCCAAATTTGTATGCCGCAGGAAACTGCCGATAATTGTTGTACGGGGATCACCCTTTACTGCTTGCAGTAAATCGGCTTCCTCGTTGATCTTCATTGTCCTGAATTTGTAACATTCGAAAATTTGCCCATAAATACCTGTCCTTTTTTGCTTGAATAAAATCGGGCCGGGAGAACTTATTTTGATAAATAAACCGGCAATGATGTATAAAGGTGGATAACATATAATCAATACCAACAATGAAAATACAATATCGAAAACCCGCTTAATCGCCCTGTTATAAGGCGATTGAAGTGGTTCGTTTCTGATAGATAGCAATGGAATTGTTTCCATTATTTCGAGAATCATACTCTTTTTCACATCCCTGTAAAATTCAGGGATGATATAAAAGCGTATCATATTTTTTTCGGCGAAAGCAAGCAGTTCGGATATTTTCTCACTGTTTGTTCCCGGAATCGTACAATAAATTTCATCTACCGAATGGACTTTAGTGTACGCTTCCATTTCATCAATACGCCCCAGATAGTTAGGTAAAATATTATTCAATAATTCGTTATCATCAAAAAAACCAAGCACATTGAATCCGTACGACAAGTCGTTTTTAATAACCCGGTAGAGTTCCATCCCGTTTTTACCGGCTCCAATAATAATAATACTTTTAGAATTGTAACCTTTACGGCGATATATTTTGACAATAACGCGTATCAGTACACGCCACAAGGAGAAACAGACAATAGTCGCCAAATAATAAACAACTATGAACATAGCAAAATCATTTCCGTTATTCAGAAATATCAGGCATGTACCGAAAAGAAACGATTGAAATGTAATCAGCATAAATGAATGTTGTACAATCTTTTCTAAAAAAACAACGGATAAATGGATTTTAATAGGAATAAAATAGAGTGCAAAAAAGTAACAAAAATTCAATAAGAGAACCACTTCTTTCATGTTGTGTGTTATCGCACTTGTATACATACTGTTCAATTCAGTATAAATCATAAAGAATAAGATGTTTATAAAGCACAAATCACCTACTCCTATGATCCATTGAAGTATATCGTTATTCTTGTTGTTCCTGTCCATTTTTAAAAAATTATGCAAAAGTACAATATTAATTGAAAATTGAAAATTGAAAATTGAAAATTTTGCTTTCGTAAGGAGGGGCGACTGAGACGTCTAATACTTTACCTTATCCTTTTTTGTTGTCCAATCTTCAAAAGCTTGTTTAGCCTCTTCAGGCAATATCTGTATCCTCTTGATTTTTCTGTCATCGGGCTTAAGACTCAATTCATCGTAAATGAAAGAGTCGTCAAAACCGATTTCTTTTGCGTCAGTTTTGGTATTGCCATAAATAATTTTGTCCAAATGCGCCCAATAAATAGCGCTCAAACACATTGGGCAAGGTTCGCAGGAGGTAAATATTTCGCAACCTGACAAATCGAACGTTCCCAACTTACGCGCAGCTTTCCGGATGGCTGAAATTTCAGCATGTGCGGTAGGGTCGTTATTTTTTGTAACCCGATTGACGCCGGTAGAAACGATCTTGTCCTCTTTCGCTATTACCGCCCCAAAAGGCCCTCCACCATTCTTTACATTTTCGACAGATAAGTTTATCGCTTTACGCATCCATTTTGTATTATCCATAATAGTCTGTTTTTAAATCTTTAAATTCTTAAATCTTTAAATTCTTCTATCTCCATCGTTTTTTCAGTCCAAATATCCATCATTTGAGCAAGTTTTTGCTTTAGTTCTTCATGTTCGTTATACAGTGAGACATCAGAAGCACCCTCAGGAGTAGCCAATCGCACTTCCAATGCACTGATTTCATTTTCAATCCGTTCAATTTGCTGCTCCGAATCAGCAATCACTTTTTCGATGCGTTTCAGCACACGATTTTGTGCTTTCAAGGCTTCGTATGACCATTTGGATGACGAAAGCTGATCTTGCGATTCTGACATTTCGACTGTGCCGACTGTATTCCGTTCTAATTCCTTCAGGTTATCTATTTTTTTACTTTCCAGAAAATCATAAATACCACCCAAATATTCTTTTACCCGTTGATTGCCAAATTCATATACTTTTTCGACCAATCCGTCTAAAAATTCACGGTCGTGCGACACGACAATGACCGTACCATCAAATTCCATTAATGCTTCTTTTAACACGTCTTTTGAGCGCATATCCAAATGATTGGTAGGCTCGTCCAAAATCAATACATTGACCGGCTCAAGTAATAAACGAATCATAGCCAACCGGCTGCGTTCGCCCCCTGAAAGCACCTGCACTTTCTTGTCGGATGCCTCACCACCAAACATAAAAGCGCCCAGGATATTGCGTATCTTCAACCGGATATCTCCTTGCGCCACATAATCTATCGTTTCAAAAACCGTTTTTGTCTCATCAAGCAATTGAGCCTGATTCTGTGCAAAATATCCGATCTTCACATTGTGTCCTATGGTCAACTCTCCATCAAATTCAACTTCTCCCATCAAACATCTTACCAATGTGGTTTTGCCTTCGCCGTTTTTACCGACAAAAGCCACTTTATCCCCCCTGTGAATCGTGAAATCCACATTTTTAAAAACCAAATGCATCCCATAGCTTTTTGCCAGGTTTTCAGCAATTACGGGATAAGAACCTGAACGGGGAACAGGCGGAAATTTCAACCGCAACATGGAATTATCCATATCATCAACCTCTATCCGCTCTACTTTCTCCAATTGTTTGATACGCGATTGTACCTGAACGGCTTTGGTGGCTTTGTAGCGAAACCGTTCAATAAACGCTTCTGTATCGGCTATCATTTTCTGTTGATTTTCGTAAGCACGCAGCTGTTGTTCGCGGCGCTCCCTTCGAAGTGTGACGTATTCGGCATATTTTACCTTGTAATCATACAATTTGCCTAACTCAAGTTCTATGGTACGATAGGTTGTGTTGTTGATAAAAGCGCGGTCGTGCGAAACAAGTATGACCGCATTGGCATGTGTTGCAATAAAAGTTTCAACCCATTGAATTGATTCAATATCAAGGTGATTGGTAGGCTCGTCCAACAGCAATATATCGGGACGGCGAAGCAACAGTTTGGCTAACTCTATACGCATCCTCCACCCTCCGCTGAATTGAGATGTAGGCCGGTCAAAAT
>JGI24705J35276_12238426_pt1 | contig 21664 bp, 12 predicted proteins | sample TergutNt197P4_FD_35276 | JGI IMG/M metagenome (IMG submission 35276) | reverse complement strand
CCAAGTCGAACATCCTTTTTACCTGCAGGTTCAAGGGCCATACCTGCCCGTTATGCGTATGACCGCACAACAGCAGGTCGGCGCCCGCCTCTACAACCTCGTCAATTCCGATAGGTTGATGATCAAGCACAATCACAGGCCGCGCACGATCGACGTTGTGCATTAATCGGGTAAGCGGTTGTCGCGACCGGTTGCTGCGGTCGTCGCGCCCAACGAGCTGAACGCCATTCGGAAGCGTAACGACCGAATCACGCAAAACAGAGATGGGTGTCTGTTCAAGAAAACGCAGACAATCCGTTATGCCGCTGATATATTCATGGTTTCCGGCAACCATATAAACGCCATAGCGTGCCTTAAGCTGCGACAATTCAGTTTGCATCTGCTGATTTATCACAGGAACGATGCTATTGTCAATCAGATCGCCGCAAATCAGTATCACATCAGGTTCCTGCTTGTTGATTAATTCCACATATTTCGTCAATTTAGACTTTACGGTACCCAGTCCAAGGTGCACATCGCTGATCGCTACGATCTTGAAAGAAGGTTCAATAGCGATGTTTTGTTTGTTGATAACTATGTTGATAATCTTGGCAACAGGGTGTTGATAACGGACGAATCCATACGTTAACAAACTGATTGTCAACAATAATGACAAAACAAAACCGCATTGGAACGACTTGTTGAAAAAATGTATCAGATCCGTACATCCCAGCAACAACACCATATAAAGGGTAAAGATTAGCCAGCCGGTGCCTATATCAAAAAGGGTATGTGAAACAGATATATTGATATGTGCGTTTCGCAAGATAAATACGAACACAAACGAGAGGGCAACAAACCAAAAACAGATACTGAAAGCCCATCTGACGGCAAGCGGCAAATGTTGTATAGTCTGCAGTCCTCGTATATAAATATAGATGTTACCTGCCACGTAGGCAAGTAACATCATACTAAAAAAAACAGCCACCTTAAACAATTACGAATTACAAATTACGAATTACGGCTACCCCTCCAAAGGAGGGGAATCATTTTCAATTCTCAATTCTCAATTCTTCTTATATCCTACGGGATTATTCATTATCGGCATTTGAGTGGCGTTCAATTTCAATACTTTCTGCAATTCGGCCCTGTCCATTGTGGCTCGCGGCACTGTTGAAAGCCCGACAGCAGCGCAAAAAAGATTGATATTCTGGCAAACAATCCCTGCGTCAACCGCGCACATCAATTTCGTCTGTTCGGCTGCCGGGTCGCCCATCTTCTCCAGATTCATCACAATGACCAAACATACAGGCGCTGTTTTAGCAAATTCCTGCGACATAGCCACTAAACCCCGGTAATCGCCTTTGGCCACCGGTTTCAACGTATGAGCTTGTGCATCATAAAAATAAGCTCCTTCGGCCAACACAGCATAGACATCTATTTCCTGCCTGTTTGAGGCCGTTGCAGCCGTACGCCGGCCATCCGGTCTGTTTACGCCATTGGCTGCCCAAAGTAAATCCGAAAGATCCTGGAGGCTAAGCGCCTTTGTGTCATATTCACGCACCGACTGTCTGTCGTTTAGCGCTTTCATCATAACCGATCCACGTGTCTTATCAGGCGTATTCAATTTTATCTCCTGCAACTCTTGTGCATACACAGCAAACCCTGCTATGCACCCAACCATAAAAACAATAATTTTTCTCATAATCTTTTTTAAATCTTTAAATCTTTAAATCCTTAAATTTAAATATTGTCCGGCGTAGCGTCCTCGCTACGTCGCCACACCACTACCATTTCACAAACGGCGCTGCCGCCAAAAAGTCATAACATCGTTTTAACGATTCTATCGGCTCATAATTATATTCCTCCTGCTCGACATAATAATCTTCCACGCCTGCAGCATCGAACAAATTATATACCGTTTCGAGATCTACATGTCCACGTCCCATTTCTATGGCGATCTTTGTCATCACATCGGTATCGCGAATATGTAAGCACCCGAATCGTCCCGGATAGATTTTCAAATAGGTACGATAGTCAGCCATTTCATTAGCCACATGTCCGATATCCATTTGGAATGATACAAGGTTTTTTTCCGTCAGTTCGAGATACCGCTGGTAAGGAATCTCGTCCTTGATTGCCCGAAACTCTTCCCTGTGATTGTGGTAAGCAAATTTCAAATCGAATTGTTTCGCCAATTCGCCAACGCGGTTGAAAGTATCGGCTAATTTTTCAACCTGGCTGAGTTCAGTGTATCTTGCACCGGGATACCCGGCTTGCACGATCCATTTGCTTCCAGCTGCACGCGTATCTTCCATGTTTTTCTTTACGGCGTCCCACGCTGCCGTCGTATCATTGGTATATACACCGAACCCTGTATGCGAGCTGGTCATTTTCATCCCTAAGCCGCTACATTGGTTGCTAAATTCTTTTGGCGTCTTTCCAAAGAATTTCCCATTCGCATATCCATACGTTTCGATAAAGCTGTATCCTATTTTTGCTACGGCTTCAAGCGTTTTATCGGGTTCTTTGGCCATATCTTCACGCAAACTGTAAAGTTGAATACCGATTTTCTTTTTCCCGGCTTGCATCAATTCTGCCGGAGCAGCTTTCATTAAATTTCCTGTGGAGGTAACTGAGGATGCTACTGCAGTAATAGCGGTTGTTTTCAAAAAATTTCTTCTATTCATAAGTTATATTATTAGTGGTTAATGACTAATGGATTTTTTTGTTGATTCTCTATGCTTTTAAAAGTAGAAAGCAAAGATAATCATATTTTTCAAATAAATCGGATTTTTAAATTTTTTCCCCTATTTCTCATGCATAAGGTTTTCCGGGCGCAATGTACGGACAACCGCTCCCGTACGCCACATCTCGCTCTCACGCAGTTCTTTCAGTTCCTGTTCTAAGCCTTCACGATAATCGGATTTGCTGTTGGTATCAATAGCGCGTTGTGCTTCATTTCCGCTTGCGACTTCCTGATAGAGTGTCTCAAATACCGGTTTTGTCGCATCATGGAATCGTCCCATCCAATCCAGGGCACCGCGTTGGGCTGTAGTCGAACAGTTGGCATACATCCAGTCCATGCCGTTTTCGGCAAACAACGGCATCAACGATTGTGTCAATTCTTCTACCGTTTCATTAAACGCTTCTGAAGGGCTATGACCGTTTTCTCGCAATGTCTCGTATTGTGCCAGCAACAATCCTTGAATCGCACCCATCAAAGTTCCGCGTTCGCCGGTCAAATCTGAATAGACTTCTTTCATAAAAGTAGTTTCAAACAGATAACCCGACCCAATGCCGATGCCCAACGCAAATACACGCTCCCTTGCACGTCCTGTCGCATTCTGAAAAATTGCATACGATGAATTTAATCCCCTGCCCTGCAAGAACATACGGCGTAGTGTAGTGCCTGAACCTTTTGGAGCAATCATTATCACATCAATATCTGCAGGAGGGATAATCCCCGTGCGTTCTTTATAGGTAATCCCAAAACCATGTGAGAAATACAGGGCTTTGCCATACTTCATCAATGGTTTTATACGGGGCCAAACCGCAATCTGAGCGGCATCGGACACAAGGAACAGAATAATGCTGCCTTTATCTACTGCTTCTTCGATTGGAAAAAGTGTCTCACCCGGCGTCCAGCCGTCGGCAATAGCCTTATCCCATTCTCTTTTAAATTCAGGCGCCTGGCCTACGATCACTTTGAATCCGTTATCCCGCAGATTCATTGACTGTCCGGGACCTTGTACCCCATAGCCGATCACCGCAATGACCTCATCTTTTAACACTTCTTTCGCTTTTTCCAGCGGAAACTCTTCCCGGGTGATGACATGCTCATCAATCCCGCCAAAATTCATTATTGCCATGTTATATAAAATTAATTACGAATTAAAAATTACGAATTATGATTGATTGAATTATAGTTTTTTCCCTAACTCTTTTCTCTTATGGGCACTTCTAAAAATACCACATATAACACTCATGTCATTGCGGGCATGGTTAGTGAGCGTAGTCGAACTATGCCCCGCAATCTCTTTGTGTTTAGGGGATTCTGAAACAAGTTCAGAATGACGTGGCAAATTATTAGAAGTGTCCTTATGTCTTTATGCTTATTTCTTAATCCTTTTTTCTATCACTTTCAACATATCCGACAATCTCTCCACTTTATCCTTTGTGATAGCGATACGTCCCGAACGGATAAATTGCAAGACGCCGGTCGTTTCGCTCAGTTCTTTGAATAAAGCTTGTGTTTCACCGTAATGTCCTGTCTTTTCAACGACCAAGCAATGTTCGTTAATCTCCAAAATGCGGGCGTTATATTTACGAATCAACAATTCTGTTGACTTCATTTTCAAAAATATGGGCGTCGCCAATTTGTACAAAGCAATTTCCTGGTAGATCAATTCGTCGTCCACGTTGAAATAGGCTTTCAACACATCCACGCGTTTATCAATTTGCAACACGACTTTTTTCATCGTTTCCATATCACTGAAAACCGTAATCGTAAATTTGTGAATCCCCTCAATGGCTGAAGGTGAAACCGACAACGTCTCAATATTCAGTTGACGACGCATAAAAACGCTTGTGATCTGACTTAATATGCCCACCATATTTTCTGAAAATATGGTGACGGTATAGAGGGTTTTGTCTTTTAAAATATTTTCATTCATTCTTGACTATTAGCTCATTGTTAATAAAGTATTTCTGTGACACTTTTTCCCGCCGGCACCATCGGATAGACCAATCCTTTTGTCTCGACATCCACTTCAAGTAAATAAGCACCTTTGTGATTCAGCATTTCTGCAATTGCGTCGTCCAAATCTATGCGTTTGCTGACTTTTCCTGATCGAATACCGTATGCATCCGCAATCTTTGTAAAATCGGGATTTTTCATTTGTGTTTCAGAATAACGTTTCTCAAAAAACAATTCCTGCCATTGACGTACCATACCCAAAAAATGATTATTAAGTACGATAATCTTTATCTCCACTTCATATTGCATAATGGTCCCCAATTCCTGTATAGTCATCTGTATCCCACCATCGCCCACAAAAAGACAGACAGTACGTTCCGGAACGCCGTATTTTGCGCCTATCGCAGCAGGCAGTCCAAATCCCATGGTACCCAATCCTCCGGAAGTCACCACACTGCGTGTCTGTGTGAATTGAAAATAGCGTACGCCCATCATCTGATTCTGTCCAACATCTGTCACCAGGACGGCTTTATGCCCGGTTGCTTCCGATACCCGGTGCACCACTTCTCCCATCTTAATCATCCCTTCTGCCGGAAACAACTCGTTTTTTATCACTGCATCGTATTCTTTTTTGCTACACTCAGCAAATTCTTTACGCCAGGCTGTATGTTTATTCGTTTTCAATAAACGGGTTACTGCCTTCAACGTATCTTTTGCATTGCCTAAAACCTTTATACCGGCATTCACATTTTTATCCATTTCGGCACGATCTATGTCGAAATGAATCACTGCCGCCTGTTTGGCGTACGTATTTAAATCACCTGTCACGCGGTCGTCGAACCGCATCCCGATGGCAATCAACACATCACATTCGTTTGTCTTCAGGTTTGGGCCTATATTGCCGTGCATTCCCAGCATACCGACATTCAAAGGGTAATCTGTGGGCATCGCCGACAAACCTAACATGGTGGAAGCAGCGGGGATATCCGCCTTTTCGAGAAATTGTGTCAACTGCTTCTCCGCACCGCTTAGGATGACTCCCTGTCCAATTAAGGCTAACGGTTTTTGAGCCTTATTTATCGCCTCTGCCGCAAGCCTGATATCTTTTCCTACTATCTCCGGAAAAGCGCGGTAACTACGAATAAACGTTGTTTTTTTATAGTCAAAGTCGGTCAATCCTGTTTGTGCATTTTTGGCAATATCAATCACTACAGGGCCATGCCGCCCTGTCGAAGCAATATAAAATGCACGCGACAAAACCCACGCGATATCTGCGGCCTGACGAACCTGATAGGACCATTTTGAAATGGGTTGGGTGATCCCTACCACATCGGCTTCCTGAAAAGCGTCGCTTCCCAAAAGATCTGATGGCACCTGTCCTGCGATGACAACGATCGGTGTGCTGTCGAGCATCGCGTCGGCAATACCTGTAATGGTATTGGTAGCTCCGGGCCCTGATGTGACTAAAGCGACGCCTGTCTTTCCGGATGTGCGGGCATACCCTTGTGCTGCATGAATTGCGCCCTGTTCGTGGCGCACCAATATATGATTAATTGTATCGCGGAAATCATACAATGTATCGAAAATAGGAATTACCTGTCCTCCCGGATAGCCAAATATTGTGTCCACCCCTTCAGCCAGCAACGAACGAATTAAAACTTCTCCGCCTGATATTTTCCCGATCATTTTACCTGAATTAAAAAATAATGCTGCAAAAGTACGTAATTAATTGAAATGTGTAAATTTATTTTTTCGGTGAATGCGACGACGAAGGCAAGGACGCTACGCCTGACAGAAAATCTGAAAACGCAAGAGGATACCACACCGAACTATAAATTTTTGCTACTCCATACGCTAATATCTAAACTCTATACTAAGATTGTAGCTCCCAGATCGGCCGAGCTGACGCGGCTTGCGTAGGCTTTTAGTGCTTTCGACACTTGTCTGTTCCGGTCTGGTGTAAAGGCGCTAAGTCCTTTAGCTATTTCCTTGGTTCTTCGTAGCGCTAATTCCGAATCACTTATCTTAAGATGAATAGAGCGATTGGGGATATCTATTTCGATGATATCTCCGTCGCGCACTAATCCGATCGCACCTCCCGCTGCTGCTTCAGGTGAGATATGTCCGATTGACAGTCCGGAGGTACCTCCCGAAAAGCGACCGTCGGTAATCAATGCACAGGATTTTCCTAAATTTCTCGACTTGATATAGGATGTGGGATAAAGCATTTCCTGCATGCCGGGTCCACCCTTCGGGCCTTCGTAGATGATTACCACCACATCGCCAGCCCCGACCCCTCCGTCGTGGTGGGGCGTATCAGCTAATATCGCCTCACAGGCGTCTTCCTGCGAATGAAAGACCCTGGCGGGGCCGGAGAAGTAAAACAGGTTTTCATCAACACCAGCTGTTTTCACGACGCAGCCATTCAGAGCAATATTCCCTTTAAGAATGGCCAGCCCTCCTTCGGTGGTATAGGCATGTGTGATGTCGCGGATACATCCGTTAGTACGGTCTGTATCCAATGAGGGATATACGGCATTTTGCGACCCCATGGATAGATTAAATTGTCCGCAGGGAGCGGCGCTGTAGAGAGCGATAGCCTCCGGATTCGAAACGGTGAGCATGTTAACTGGTAATTCCTCTTGTTGTGTATTCGTTATGTCATACTTCCTAATCGCTTCGCCAAGCGTCAGTCCATCTACACGACGGACAGAGGGTTCTATCAACCCTCCCTTGGCCAATTCGTTTATAATACCCAGTATGCCTCCTGCACGGTTTACGTCCTCTACATGATATAAAGAAGTATTGGGTGCGACCTTGCACAGGCAGGGTGTATGGCGTGAGAGTGCATCAATATCGTCCATCGTAAAATCCACTTCGGCTTCACGGGCGATGGCGAGCAGGTGTAAGATTGTATTTGATGAACCTCCCATGGCAATATCCAATGTCATGGCATTCAGAAAAGCCTTCCTCGTAGCAATGGAGCGGGGTAAGACGCTTTCATCGCCGTCGCGGTAATATCGGAAGGCGTTATGAACAATCAGTCTTGCGGCGTCGGTAAACAGTCTGACCCGGTTGACATGGGTGGCTACGACAGTGCCGTTGCCCGGCAGCGCCATTCCGATTGCTTCACACAGACAGTTCATCGAATTGGCTGTAAACATACCGGAACACGAGCCGCAGGTGGGGCAAGCGGTCTCTTCAAGCATGGTTACATCTTCGTCAGAGACGGTTGTATCGGCCGATTTGACCATTACATCAATCAGGTCCACATGCTGATCTCCCCATCGTCCCGCTTCCATAGGACCACCCGAAATTAATACAGTCGGGATATTCAATCGCATGGCAGCCATCAACATACCGGGTGTGATCTTGTCGCAGTTACTGATACAAATCATTGCATCGGCTTTATGGGCATTCACCATATATTCAATGCTGTCGGCGATCAGGTCGCGCGATGGCAACGAGTAAAGCATACCATCGTGTCCCATTGCAATACCATCGTCAATGGCGATGGTATTAAATTCGGCTGCAAAGCATCCCAACGATTCGATTTCTGATTTTACCTGTTGGCCGATGTGGTGCAGGTGGGCATGCCCCGGTACAAATTGTGTGAATGAATTGACAACGGCGATTACAGGATTACCTGCGTGCGCCGTTTTCATGCCATTGGCCTTCCACAGGGCGCGGGCGCCTGCCATCCGGCGGCCTTCAATAGTTGTCGCACTTCTTAAAGGATGTGTCATTATAATTGAGAATTGAGCGGATGTCTTCCATAAAAAAAGATGGATGCGAAGCCGCATCCATCTTTTTTTCAGAAGACTGTTTAATAGCTTATTTTACTAATGTCTTCACTGCGGCCTGGCCTTCGATCGCTACTACCACGATGCCTTTAGGAGCAGCGAGGGTAGCATTATCGGAAGTTAGTACCGCACCGGCCACTGTTTGACCTAATACGTTGCTGATCACAACCTTCTTGCCTGCGGCGCCAAGGATTGTCACAGCATTGTTTCCACCAAGTACAGTCGGAGCAACTGCTACCACCGGATCATTGTTTGTCGGCCATGCTTCGTTCGGATGTGTATCCAACTTAATGGCATTGGCTAAATTGTCAATGATGTTCGAGCGGCTGATCACTGCCGTACCATTCTGTTCTTTAACCCAACCGCCGGCACATGGAGCAATCATCGGCCCGTTTGAGTTGAGCTGACCAAAGCTGTTACCCCATTTTCTGTTATCAACCACACTGGCAGCTTCCGGACGGCCTGTTTCAGATTCCATAATAAACTGTACGGCATTACGCTCAATCAGACGCATCTGGAATACAGCATCCTTATGGTTGTTGTTGCCAAGTTTAATCTTTCTGATATACTTCGTGGCAGATAAAGCAGTCGTATCCGATGCTGCATCTAATAACTGAATATTTACAATATCAGAGCCTTCATACATGAAAGGAGCAAGATCTATACCTGCGACCAGATAAAGTGCATCATAATTGTAAGCGTGGATAGCATCCGTAAAGACGAGGCGTTCCCAGTTATTCTCCCACAGATAGCTCTTACCGATCGGATTGCCAAATACATCGGGTCCATAAGGTTTATAGAGACCGCTGGTTGCATTGTTGACAGAAGCGCTTGTCACAGCGTTGCTTGTTGCTGAAGCTGCCACACCGCGGGCGGAGTCGGTCGCATTGATCAGGAAGCGTCCGCGCAGGTAGTTCTCATATACATCGGTGAAAGTGCCATCGTCGCAAACAATAGTCTTATCAGGCCATGTAGGATCTACCACCAGCAGATACTGCGGTTTGACAGGTCCCGTACCACGGTTGATATATGCCGTATCCACATAGATGGAAGTAGCTGCATTTTCATACTGGTTGATATTGACATAACCGAGATAGTTTTTCTTGCCTTCGGTTTTGACCGTACCAATTCCATAATTTTCCCAGTAAGCTTTTTGACCTGCCCAGAGTCCCGTATTCTCGAACATTTCGTAGCTTGGACGATCCATCCAATAGAACGACAATGTTTTTGGTGCATCTAAGTCGCCCGGTTCTGCGCCGTCGAGCGCTACCGAGTTGAAGCGGCGATAGATCGGATCATCGTCTTTCACAAGGGAGAAAGTAGATACCGTGGTGGCTTCATCGGCACGAATCATGAATTTCAACTTGGCTGTTTGATTATCTACGCCTGCTACAAATACGCCGGTTTTCCAATAATCATTGTTCGTATGCTTAATCAAGTTCGCTCTGCTGATCTGAAGATCAACCTCAGTGGCTATAGCCGGTGTGAAGTTCTTTGAAATCCAGCTTTTGAAATTAGCCTGATCAGTGGCGTTCGCTGCATAGTTCGTCTTATTTAAACGTTGTACTAATGCAAAGTAAGGAACGGTATTGCCTGCTGCATCTGTTTTGAAATAGGTATGACGGAGGTTGAATATCGGCGTACCAAGGTAGGATGCATTGACCACACTCGGGTGACTCATCGCATATTCGTTCTGTGTACCGTTGATAAGGCTGAACAGGTTGCGGCAAAGCAACTTATACGGATCTTCGAAGTTCAGGTAGTAGGGTTGTCTTTCGAGCTGTACGAGGTAGTCAATCCTGTCTTTATATGCGGCTGCTTTCGGATTAAATCCGTAGGCTTCGAGTTTGTAGTTCGACGTCGTATCGAGTTTGAAGTACAGTCTGTCGAAGGTCTGGCCAAGGACAAAGACGGTGGTATCCGTATTCGGATATTTATAGAATTCGCCTTTCCAGTTCACATAACGGCTTTGATCATATTCGTTTGCAAAGTTAAGCGCATAGATATTTATCTGTGCTTCGTCGCGGCTGATATATTCATAACCCAGATACTTATTTTCCTTGATAGCCTTAGGCAGTGCAATAAATGTATTGCTATTGCCCTTATAGTCGGCTAAGCTGGTTACCTTGCTGTTGATCGTCTTGTTATTCCAACGGAAGTCGCTTCCAAGGATATTGAAATAACCGTCTTTGGTCGAAAGCTGGATATAGCCGAACTGTGTGCCATCAAATTCGCGGTTGATGATCGTGATATGCGAATTATCCTGATTTTCATACCGTTTAATTACTGCCCACTGGTAGGACGGCATCAGGTCGGGACGTTCATCGGGTTCCGGCGACCACCACTCTGCCGAGTCGGTAGCTGAATGAAGCGGCACACGCAGATAATAGGTCACTTCTTTTCCGTAAGTGTCTTTACCTACGCTACGGATCAGGTACAGATCGGTAGGAACCGTAGCTCTGTCGGGCGATCCGCCAATTGCACATTTTTGGTAAATACCCGCATTGATCCAGGTATCAATCTTATGATTCACCTCGAAATTACCGTTGCCCAATGTAACGATCTTTGTCGTATTGGTCAGGTTCTGGATGGTTACATAGTTGCGGTGGTAGTAAGCATAGAATGCTGGACCGTCTGCAGCATAAGTCGGATCTTTATCGTACCTCAACCGGGCTGTCATAATTTCATAATCATCAAATCCTGCCGGTAAGTCAAGGTTGCCGATAGTCGCACGGAAAGTATAATAACTTCTTGATTGAGTCAATTCGTCCGTCCAGGTCAATTTCTCACCGGGTTGATTTATTGAACTCAAGGATCTTGTCATCAGTTTTTCACTGTGGGTCGGCAGGTAGGTAGCCTGGAAAGTATTGATATAGATACTGTCGCCCGTAGGATAATAGACCAAGCGCCAGATAGACTGCGGATACAGTGCATCGTATAAACTGGTTGTATCAGCTACTGTACCATAACCGCTAACTGGGGTTAATTTCCTGAAACCAAAGTTTAAGAACTGGTCGCCACCCTTATTATCATCGTAATATTCATGTTTTACATAGAGATAATCGGCATTCGCATCAGAGCTACTTCTCAGATACATATAACCTATTTGATCGAAAGTATAGCCACTTGCCCCTTCTAGTCGCACAATGTTATTATTATCACGATCTTCCGGATAACCGGCAGCATCGAATACGCCTATTTGTCCAGGAGAATTTGCAGCTCTATTAAAAATAGGAGTAGTATAATCAGCATTATCTCCATTTACATCATAGCTAATATGTTGTGCAAATAAAGCGCCACCACCCGTTGATGTATTCACAGGATTTGTAAACGGATTAGTGCTTGCAGGATCGGCATTCGGATCGAATTTCAGACTTGAATTATAGGTAGCCTTTTTTGAACCAAACAATGTATTAAAGTCATTTGCATCCAAAGCGAACGGTGCAGCTTCATACAGGGTGAAATACAGCATACCGGGCACTTTATTAGCCAATACGTCGGTTACGGAAGCGACCTTGACATATATGCTAGCACCTACACCTATGCGAGTAACCACGTCTGCGATAAAGTTTGCAGGCGTATTCGTTCTGATGTCCCCAAGGATTCCGGCAATATCAACGCACAATACGGCTACCGTATCGGCTGTGATATAGGAGAATAATGGTTGAACCTGATCTACTGTGGTGGCATATTTGTCGGAAAAGTTCCATCCCGAAAGAATACCGGGTGTAAGTACAGTTCCTTCTCCACCGGCTGCACGATATTTATCGGCTGCATACGTGTTTGCGATCGGCGTCCAACTTTCATTACCGGCGATTTCTACTTCAAGCATCTGATTTGTGTTTTGCTTGTTGGTGAAATCGAATGTGGGATTCTGTCCCTGGTCGTAGGGGTTGACTACGGTACACCACAACGAAGAAGCGCTTTCTACCGTCTTGGGAGCATCCGGATCAAACCATGCAGCCGCTCTGCCTGTCTGTGCATGCGACCACCATCCAGTACCTCCGGTTGCAGCTTTGCCTAACGGAGCTACAAACACCGGATAATCATTTCCAACCTTATTGCCCATATAGAGCACTAATGGTTGAATGCCTGTCTGGCGTGTTTGGTAATTAAAATATGGACCTGAAGAACCTGGAACCCAAGAATGATATAAATCATCAAAACTCCATTTTACGAAATTGGTACCGGCTGTCCATCCTAAATTGGTGGGCGATAACGTTTCAGGCGCTGAAACCCCGGTTACCACCAAGTGATAATATTCGTTTGCTCCTGCTTTCAATTTGTCAACCGGTTGTCCCAATCGCAAGCCCATGGCCGTAATGGCAGATTGTGCATTTGCCGAAAACACCGTTGCCAGCAACAGGAAAGCTCCGGCTAATAGCGTGAAAATTTTTCTATTCATAATCATATAATTTAATATTAATAATCATTTATAATTTCCGGTTGGAGTGGGATTCCGCGTGTGCGGAATCCGCATCCAGGGCCGGTTTTTTTAATTCATTATTTCGTTATTTATTTTACAACAGCTTTTACTGCATTTTCGCCTTCGACTGCTACCACGAGTACGCCCTTGGGGGCTGCTATGGCAGCGTTGTCGGACGTCAATACGGAGCCGGCTACTGTCTGTCCAAGTACATTACTGATTGTCACTTTCTTACCAGCAGCGTTGAGGATTGTGACGATGCCATCGCCTGCAATCACCTTCACTGCGTTGCCGGTTACTTTGTCGTTGGCTACCGGATCGTCGGTTGTCGGTTCGGTATTCCATTTTTCACCGTCACGGATGACGTCCAGATACGAGCCGCGGCTGATCACCATTTCGTGATTCTGCCATTTGACCCAACCGCCTTGCATCGGTGCAATCATCGGTCCGGCATTTGGCCCTCTGGTTACCCGATTGGTTGTTTCGGATTCGAGCAGGAAGTGTTCGTAGTCGTATCTTTCGTAGAAACGCATCGAGAATACCCAGTCTTTGTGCAGGTTGTTGTCCAATGCTTTGATATCAATACAACTGCCCGGTTTCTTGGCTTCGGCTATCAGCGTGGCTAAGTGCAGGTATTCTACGCCGTATTCATCTAAGCGGAAGATATTACCGCCGCCATAGCTGTGCAGGCTTTCGTAGGTCAAACCACAGCGCAGTATATAGAGACTGTCGCCGATATGGATGGCGGGTACGAATACGAGGCGTTCCCAGTTCATATCCCAGATATAGTCTTCATCGCGCACTCCACCCCAGTTAGTTGAGAAAGCCTGTCCGTTGTTTCTTGCGGAGTCGGTGGCATTGATCAGGTAGCGTCCGTAGATGCCCTTGCGGAGTGGTATCTGTTCGCCGCAGATGAAGCAACCTTTTTCGTTGATCATCTGAGGAGCCACCATAATCATATATTGCGGTTTGATATGTCCCGTTCCACGGTTCACATAAGCCGTATCAAGATAGAAGGCAAAGTTATGCGGATAATGACCCACATTCTGTTTCATCCAGTCATTATGGTCGAAGATATTTTCGAGGCTGAGGTAGTTGATTCCCTTGCTCGGGTTCTCCCATTTGTAGTTTTCACGAGCATTCACACTGAGTGCATCTTCATAGAGGTAATCTACTTTGGGTTCATTCCATGCGCGATAGATTTTTACTAAACGCGGATCGTCGCTTGCATGTTCGCCGCCATCATCCACGCCAGCATCAATGCCGGAAGGAATATATACACCTTCGTTGAAGCGGCGGTAGAGGGGTTCGAATGCATTCGATACGGCAAAGGTGGAAACCATGTCTCTCAATACTTTAGGATAAGCTCTTGCGTAAGCGGTATTGTCGTCTATCGAAAGGGCAATAATACCAATCGTATCGGTCACTATTTGGGTGAAACTTCCGCCATGCGAATCGTCATATACCTTCAATTCCTGTGCGATTGTCAGACCCATCAATTCCGCCATTGTTTTCGCGGTAGATTTCCGTACTCTTTCAAGCAGCGTATAATATTCGGGTTTTCCCTCCGGTTGATAGGTAAACCTGATATAGAATGCTGATTTTTCAAGCGGACGCGTGGTAGCAAGCACTTCATTAATTAAGGCATAGCGACGGTTTTCGTTAGTCAGTACAAGGTATTTATTGTTGTTGGTGAAATCCCAATAGTTGTTTTCCCTGAAATGATAATAGTTTCTTTCCAATTTTGCGATATCCCTGGTGGCCGGATGATTCAAAAGATCATCTGTCCATCCGATACCGTATTTTTCGGGTTTGTTAGGATTTTGCCTTGAATCTGGTAATTCGAGCTTGAAGTGATTCTGATCCTGTACACCATATATAAGCGTATCGGTAGTCTGAGCTGGTTTCGGGCCGAGATAGCGGTCGTCGGCATACGCATGAAGGTGGTTGAATGAATATGCGAAATAACCCAATGTGTCTTCTGCAATATATCTATATCCCAGATGTTCGCCTGTGCGATAGAGTTTTTGCATTTCTTCCTGCGACAATGTCAGTTTTGCCGTTTTTTTAGCAGCTGCTGCCACGTCGTCCTGTACTTTCAGGAAGCTGCCATGCCATCCTTCTTCAATGTTCCATTTCAAGCCTTTCGTGCCGTTCATAAAAGGTTCGGCTGTTTTGCCGTCCGAATAATAGATCATTGCTCCGCTGATTGGATAAAAGACATTGTCAAAGTCAGCAGTAGGATTGCTTAACAACTCATTGTAACGTCCGTAAAATCCATGGGGGGTTTTGTAAACAGACGCAAATTCGATCTGTACCCAGTTAAATTCGCGGTTTGTCAGATTGACAGACGAAACGGGGGCGCTTTCGTTATTCGGAGCGACTAGCCACTGATACGACGGGGTCTTCATCGGGTCCTCGTTGTTACGCGGTTCGATCCATTGCGGGGTGAAATCGCCCAGTTCGAGCGGCATCACTAAGTAGCGTCCCATTTGGTCACGAATCACATAGAGGTTGCGCGGTACGGTGGTACGGTCGTCGGACAGTACACAGTCTTTGACGCCAAAATGCAGGCGGGTGTTAGCCGGTTCTTTCGATACGGTCAGTACGCGCTCGTCTAATGCTTTTGTCAAATCCTGCATACGGACAATCAGGTAGTTCCATATTTCCCAGTTATACAGTCCGTCGGGGCTGGTATAACCTTCTAAGTCTAACGCCCATCCGCCATCAGCAGGTATATAGGTATAATTGCCATAGGTTGCATCAATATGTTGGAAGGCACGTACATTGACAATCAAACTGTCGTCTGAGGGATAATATACGAGACGGAAGTCGTATTGTCCGTCATTAATGGCTTTGGGTGAAACGTTGGCGGTTGTGCCTATGCCATCGTCCTTGATAATCGGATAAAGGATATTATTGTTGTTATAGTAGTTCTCCGCATCGTCGCCATCGGCTACATATACCCATGTGCCGTCGTCTTCGGGCGTACGGAAACTCAGGTAGTAGTTTTCATAATGCGGCAGGATTGTCCCGTTGTTTTCGGATTCGAAAGCAGTCAGGTCCTGTGCAAGCACATTCACAATATTCTTTCCTTTTACATCCGGATCGAATATCATCTTTCCATATTCGCCGCTTAGATTGGTCCACAATGTCGTATTGAAATCATATTCGGTCAATACGCGCGGCGCAGCTTCGGTGATCGTGAAAAGCAAGAGATGATTTTGATAGAAATTGGATGTCGGTTCTAAGTCTTTAGCGTGTACTTTAACCAATCTGGGTTCCCAAACATTGGTAACAGGATCGATCGTATAACCAACAGTCATAAAATAATCGGGTTCACCCGGCAATTCAATACGCAACGGCTGAGCCTTTTGAAGCGGAGTAGTATTGTATGAATATGAGAATGCCCAGTTGGCAAACTGTTCACCGAGAAATAATTTTTCCAAATTTCCTCTTGTTTGAGCACGCATGGTACCGGGCCTCAGTGCGCCTGAAAAAGCAGAACCTCCAAAATCAGTGCCATTCCATTTTCCTGAATCCACTGCAAAGAGCGTGGTGTACGCTTTGTTAATGAAATTATAGGCCGGTTGTTGACCCAATTTTTCCGGTTTCTTCACTGTAATGCACCAGAGTGCTTCACGCAGGTCGTTGTAAGAGTTCCAAATTTGATCGCCGTTTACTAACTTCAGATGACCGTCTGTATCCAAAGCCAACAAAACATGTTCGGAGATATCATAACCTGTAGCTCCAGCGCCTTGATTAGCGATGGACGTCTTTTCGGTATACTCCGTTCCAAATGTAACTTTCAGGTGATATGCTCCTTTCGCCTGACCTTCGGGAAGGTTCACTACTTCGGGACCATAAAACCATTTAACTTGCGCATTCACTACAACTGCCGTTAAAAACAGCATTAGCAAACTTGCTAACAAAGTAAAAATTCTTTTGTTCATAATCTAATAATTTAATATTAATACTAAGTAAATTTAATTTTTCTTATTTCTCTTTTTTGGTTGTTTATATATATATTAATGTATAACCATTTCACGATCGTTTGCGTCAAAACGCACCAATCATTGCAGCAAAAATACAAAGAACTTTTTTACCCGCAATCATTTTTCTACTTTTTTTTTCACGAAAAACATATTTTTTTTCAAAATTGGCATTTTTTTGTACAAAACACCCTGTTTAGACAACAAAGATAATCGCTCTTTTTTTATCGTCATTGCGACCCTGCGTGTTAAGTGCGGTGTGATGACTTGAGCCGAAACCCGGACTCGAACCGGGGACCTATTCATTACGAATGAATTGCTCTACCAACTGAGCCATTTCGGCGAAAAGATCGTTTACGGGACAAAGATACAAAATAATTGAAAATTGAAAATTGAAAATTGAAAATTATTTATCAACCCTGCTCTACTTCCCCGATTTCAATTTATTTGCATTTGCAATTTTTGTGATTCGGTAATACGGCTTGAAAGCACTTTGACGTAGGTTTCCTGTTTTTTTACGGCTGCGTCGTCAGCGCCGAGGTGGTCGAGCATCAGTTGGTGCGACTGTTGGGCATACGGCAGCGCCTGATCGAACCGTTCTGTCATCTCCAGCGCCAGCGCAATGTTGGCACAAAGCCGCGCCTGCTGCTTCCATGACGACACTCGTTCGTAGAGTTCTTTCCAGATATCCAACGCTTTATCCCACTTTTCCGACTCGGCATACGCAGTAGCTTCTTTCCAGCGTGTCTCGAACGATGTATAATACCATCTGACATCTTCCTCCCAATAGGGGATAAAATGCTTACGGGCTTTTTCCGCCAGATATATGGCCGATTCCCGAAGCAGGTCGGGTTGTGCAGCCGAAAAGAATAAATCCGGGGAAATTGCTTCATAATCATATTCGTACCCTACTATGTCGGGGATGACAGTATCTTTCAGAAAAATGGAGGTCAGGGGAGATTCCCTTCCCGGCGCATAAACCCGTAAGACCCCCGATACTTCTATCCCGATTACATCTTGAATCTCAAAGCCAAACATACTCACCTCGTTTTCGTTGATCCGGAACAACAGGCGATCGAGTGAGATGATAACGTCGGTCTCGTGTTCGTCGCATATCAGTTCCACCTGTTCACGCTTTAAGACCGGCGCCTCCAAAGGCAAGACGTCTTTGCGCAAACAGCCTTCCAAAAGACGTACATCGTCGAATCCTTCGAATCCGGCCAACACCTCACCCAGTGTCCGGCAAAAATCGTATGCAGCGCTATCAGCCGAAATGGCAAGGTCTTCAGGCTGGGCACGTATCGTTGACTCGAACGGCACTTCGCCTTGCGGCAGCGCATTGTTTACAATCAATAACCGCCTCATCTCCTGTGGAAAAGTGATGGCCGCCGGATTGCGGATTTCGATGCTGAGGTATCGGTATGGAGTGCAGGCGAAGCAGGCAATCAGAATAATTGAACATTGAAAATTGAAAATTGAAAGTTTAAATAGTTTTGTCATTGATCTGTTATTTCGTTATCCGCAATTCCTGATTCCTGATTCGTAATTCGTAATTCGTAATTCGTAATTCGTAATTGATTATTCGTAATTGATCAACGCTCCATGATCGCCTTGAAATAACCAATTGATTCGGCAATGCCCAAAAAGGGGTCTCGCATATCTTTTTCGTATTCGAGACTGCACTTGCCGGTATAGTTGACTTCGCGCAAGGCTTTTACAAAAGCAGGGAAATCAATCTTGCCCCGCCCGAATTCGATGGCGCGGCCTTCCTTAGTCGAATCAGTCACATCCTTGATATGTACATCAAATACGCGGGTATGGTATTTCCTGAGGTCGGCCACCGGATCTGCTCCGTTGCGCAGGTCATGGCCGATATCCAGACACATCCCGATACGAGGGTCAAGATTTTTGGTATGCTCCCAGACGTCGGTAGCATCTGGATAAGTCTCAATGTCGGGTCCGTGGAGGTGGATGGCATACGTAAAACCATACTCTTTCACCTTCCTGTCCACATAAGGCAGTAAATCGTAGTTGGGTACGCCAACGACCAATGTCACGCCTACCCTTTTGGCGTATGCAAAGGCGCGATCAATCTCTGCTTCGCTGCGCATATAGATAGGGCCAACGGCATATCCGGTCACGTTGTATTCGGCACATTTGGCATGAAAGGCCTTGATCTGTGCGTCGTCGCTGTCGAGCGGAAGGTGGAAATCTTTGATGCAAAGAAAGCGTATATCAAGTCTTTGCATGGTCTTCAGCGTCGTTTCCAAATCAAAGTTTGTAAAGGTATAACCGGCCATGCCTAATTGAAAGGGATTGTCGGCTTTCGGTGGTTTCGTGACTGCCTGGTCGGTGGTTTCGACCCATTCGGCCCTGGCTACCATCGGCGCTGCTCCCATCAGGAGCGCACCGGCAAGGCTGCGTTTCATAAATGTTCTTCTGTTTTGCATAAATTGTTTTCGTTTGTTTTGGTATATTGTTTCGTTTGTTAATCACAAAGGGCACAAAGAATTTTTATAAAGCACACAAAGGCTCGTATTTAACATATTCCTGATTACTGATTCCTGATTCCTAATTGTAAAAGGTTTTCCTGTAACATCCGCAATTTGCTCCCGGCGTCTTCCTTTTTTCTTCGTTCGTTTTCGACGATTTCAGGTCGTGCATTGGCTGTAAATTTCGGGTTGTCGAGTTTTTTCATTACCGCAGCAAGGAAACCTTCTATGTAACGTATCTCTGTTTCAATCTTCGCCTTTTCGGCATCCACATTGACTTCACCGCCTAACGGAATGGCATATTCGGTGGTGCGTACCAAAAATGAAACGGCGCCGGCTGTTTTTTCCTTTATGTGGCTGATCCCGGATATGTGGCCCATTTTGCGGATTACGGCGTCGTAGCGGCTGTCATGTTGTCCCAGTACCTGTAACGTCAATGCATCTTTATTTTGTATATTTTTTTGCAAACGGATGGTACGGATATTGCTAATCAGTTCTTTGACGGTTTCGAAGGAGCCTCCCCCAACCCCTCCTAAGGAAGGGAGAATATCCCCCCCATCGGAGGGGGCTGGGGAGGCTTTCATAATTGACTCGCCTTCTTTACGCGGGGTCAACGCCTGCCACAATTCTTCTGTGATAAACGGCATAAAGGGATGCAACAATCGCAGCAGGGCGTCGAAAAAACCGAGTGTTGCCGAAAACGTCAGCGCATCCACGGGTTGTGCGTATCCCGGCTTAACCAATTCCAAATACCATGATGAAAAATCGTCCCAAAACAACCTATAGACAGCCATCAAAGCTTCATTGAGGCGGTACTTGCCGAAACAGTCGTCCATCTCGAGTATGGTGTTGCTTAGTTGACTGCGAAACCATTGTGCAGCGATGGCGGCTTCTTCGGGTTGCAGAATCGCCTCATTGACCTTCCACCCTTTGACTAAGCGGAAAGCATTCCATATCTTATTATTAAAATTGCGTCCCTGTGCACACAACGCTTCGTCAAAAAGCAGGTCGTTGCCGGCTGGCGAAGTCAATAACATCCCCATACGCACACCATCGGCGCCATATTTTTCCATTAACTGAATCGGGTCGGGCGAATTGCCGAGCGATTTCGACATTTTCCGCCCCAGTTTGTCGCGTACTATACCGGTAAAATAAACATTCCGGAAGCAAGGCTCCCCCCGGTATTCATAACCCGAAATAATCATGCGGGCTACCCAGAAAAAGATGATTTCAGGAGCTGTCACCAAGTCGTTGGTGGGATAGTAGTAGTTGATATCTTCATTGCCGGGTGTGTTAATGCCGTCGAATACCGATATTGGCCATAGCCACGAGGAGAACCAGGTGTCGAGGCAGCCTTCATCCTGACGAAGGGCGATACCTCCCCCTGCCCCCTCCGAAGGGGGATAATGTTGTCCATTGTCTATTGTCAGTAGTCCTTTTTCTATTGCTTTCCTATATGCTTCTTCTTCGGTTTCGGCAACTACAAAACCCACTCTGTCTCCCCCAAAGGGGGAGCACTGTCCCCCTCCGTCGGGGGGGTTAGGGGGGGCTATATACCAGGCCGGGATTCGATGACCCCACCAAAGTTGGCGGGAAATACACCAATCTTTGATATTTTCCATCCAGTGCCGGTACATATTCTTGAATTTTGCAGGGTGGAAACGGATCGTGTCGTTCATCACAGCTTCTAATGCCGGCTTGGCCAACTCTTCCATTTTCAGAAACCATTGCATCGAAAGCTTTGGCTCGATCGGGACATCGGTGCGCTCAGAGTAACCTACCTTGTTGGTATAATCTTCTATTTTTACGAGTAATCCGGCCGCTTCGAGGTCTTTTACAATCTGTTCGCGCACCTCAAAACGGTCCATGCCGATATAAAGTCCGCCGGCTTCGCTGATGGTGCCGTCGTCGTTGAAAATGTCAATCGAAGGAAGGTTGTACTTTTCACCCAGTATATAGTCGTTGACATCGTGCGCGGGCGTCACTTTCAGGCAGCCCGACCCAAAATCCATATCTACATATTCATCTTCTATGACCGGCACTACACGGTTTACAAGCGGCACAATGAATTGCTTGCCGCGCAGGTGGGCAGTCTTGGGGTTATGGGGATGAATACAGATCGCGGTGTCTCCCAGGATGGTTTCGGGGCGGGTGGTGGCGATGATCACAGTCCTCCCATCCCCCTCTTCGGGGGGGCCTGGGGGGGCTATATACCTTATATAATACAACTTTCCCTGTTGTTCCTTATAGACCACCTCTTCGTCCGAAAGCGC
>JGI24705J35276_12238427_pt1 | contig 21733 bp, 18 predicted proteins | sample TergutNt197P4_FD_35276 | JGI IMG/M metagenome (IMG submission 35276) | reverse complement strand
GGTGTTAGTTAGGTCGGCGTGGCGGAAGTTGACGGGTAGAAAACCTACATGATGCCATTCCTTTTCATTTGGTAATCCAGCTCGCCCGTCAACATTGACAAAACTTGCATTATTTAATCTAGCATGAGAGAAATCCGCTTCATTTATGAAGCAATAATCCAAATGACAATTTTCCATACTAGCTTCATGAAAACTTGTGCCGATTAATACAGATCCTTGAAAGAAAGTGTTTTTTAGGCAAGAATGGCAGAAAAAGGAGTAACGGAGTTCTTTGGATATAAATGAACGACCTGAAAAATCCAGCTTGGAATAGTCGCCATAAACATAATCCCCAATATGCCCTTCTTCAAACCATTTAACTATCTTGTCTGCGTCCTTATTTTTATATTCTGCGTAAACTGATTCAGTGCTAGCCATGTAATTGCCTACGTTAACAATAAACTCTTCGTTTTTTTTAATATCTATTAACGGTTTTTTATCAATGCATTCTCTAATCGCAAAGCGGACTATGCTTATGAAATATGATAAGAAATCAGGAATTGCTTTAAGCATATATTCCTTTATTTCCCGTGAAGTAACCTTTCCAACATACTGCTTGCGTGCTGAAAGCAAGGAGTTCCATAGGTCATCGAAATAAATCAATAGAAATGAAAGATCATATTCACCGATGTAAAGTTGATTTTTATCAAGGTATAATTTATCATCGTACACCCATATTTCCGCTACATAGCGTCGGCTAATAATATTGGTGTAGAGTTGAGTGAATTCTAGGAATGATATAGCAGGTAGAGTAGATTCAGTTTGTAATGTAGTTATTTTTTTGCAGATTGATTGAAGATGATTATTGAACAAAAAAAGCCAGTGTTTTTTTTGAGCAACAAAAAGAACCTCCATTTTCAAGAGTTTTTCGTTGCGTAGGGTGGTAGATAGTTCAACGAAGTGAGGATGCAAATGTATCAACCTTTCTGACAACTTGTCTTATACCAAAATAAAATCATTAATTATACCATAAAAGTTCAAATTTACCGTCATTAACTTCATCAAGATCAAAAAACCGTAGTGGATCGATTCGATATTCTCTAAATTTTTTGAACCAATTTTTATCATCATCACTATCTTGAGGTCTATCACCTGGCGGTCTATCACTAATTTGAAAATGCAAATGAATTGCTGGATTTCCGTTTTGATTATTAAAATTATAGCTGTTGCCAACAATTCCAATAGGTGTTCCAGCTTTTACGGTAGAATTTACATTTAGGTGATTAGAAGAATTCTCTTTTATATGTAAGTATGCCAAAAAGTATCCGTCATTGGTTTTAATAACTGTTTCATTATAGTTCTTTGCGCGCAATTGTATATTCTGTTTTCCAATTGATATTTTTCTTATCAGCGGCACAATTTCTAATATGAATTTATTTGATTTTATGTTATTGATTGTTAAAATAAGACTATGTTTGCCAACAACTGTTGATGAACCTTTAATAATGACTTTGCCAGTGCCATCTTTATTGATAATAACATTACCATTATTATCTACAGATAAACCTTCTGGGATATTATCAACTGATACAGAATATGTGTTCCCAGGAATGTTATTTGTTGATATTGGAAATTCAATGGTGCCTTGATTGCCAGATATTAATGTGCCACATTGCGTACCAACTTTTATTTCAGTCGATAATGGTTTTTCTGGCAGCGGATTAATAATTTTTAGATTAAAAACTGTCGAACTCGATGCATTTTCTGGTATTGTATTCTTAATTATCAATCTAAGATTACTTAGGTCTCCCGCTTTTGTGTTTTCACTACCAATAAACATTAAGGAACCGGTATTGTTATTGATTCTTATTTTTTTTATATAATCATTATTTTTTTCATCTTTTCCATAGACAAGTATATCAGGTGGTAGATTAAGAACATCAAAATCATAGTCACCATCATAAATCCTATTAGTTGTAACACTAAATAGAGCTCTATTTTGGTCAGTATCCTTATCAACTTTGCTAGCCAATAATTCATTAGAATTTTTTACCACAACTCTTGGCTGATTATTCGGTGAATAACCTGCAGTTAATGAAAACCTTTCAGATGTTACAATTTCTGCCTCATTGTTTTGATTAATTATTCTTAAAATAAGATTATTGTATCTGCCACGTTTTGTTAAGCCATCACCTGCTGTTGCTTGAAGTCTTATTTTTCCTTTGTTGTCGGTTATTTCCAAGTTATCTGGATTTACTAAAACAGCAATTCTGTCGGGTATTCCAAGAACCTCTGCACGATATATCCCATTGCCAATATTCTCTGTATATATATCAAATTCAACTATAGTAGGGATATTATCGCCATCATTAAGTGCAGTTCCATTAATAGAAACGACTTGGCCTTCTAGCATTGAGAATAATACAACATTTGAATCTCCACCGCTCTGTATATCAATACCTGAAGTTGTTGTGTCTTTACTAGAACCACGATGTGAAGTAGTACCCCAAAAACCTTGTGTAATTTTTCTGTTATCACCTGATGCAAATGGCATACAATATTCTCCTTCATTTAATGTATTGTGCAGAATATGCTTTGCATAAATCATCTCCATGTCAATTGCGGTAAGACTAAGTGAATTTTTAAAATCTGGTTTAACAAGTTCTAAATCATCTTGGTAAACTCTATTATTTGTAATTTTATTTTTACTATCTTGTTCACTATTACCTCTCTTTTTTTCATTAAAATCAATTATTCTCTCCGTCCGTTTATATTTATCCTTTTCTTTACCTTCGACAATTTTTGCCACAAAAATAGTGCGTTTTATTACTATTGTGTCCGTATATTTTGCCACACTATTACCTAGCAAGTTTTCAACCACCATCCACGCCTTTTCTCCTGGTACATTCATTTTTTGCCATTCACAAGTTGTTAATGTGATTTCAAGCAAATACTTACCCGGCACACTTAGTTTATCTTCGTGAATTGGTGTGCTTATGGGAATTTTAAATCCATCATAAATTACACAATTTTCCTCTTGATAGTTATTTCTAATCTTTGTTAAGCTAAAATCTTTAAATTCATTGGCTTTTGTAATTTTCCAAGAATATTTTAAATTAGCTGGAAGTGCTAAGCCATTAAATCGCTCAATGCTTGCTATATCTTGACCCATATTATACTCACCGCCATATCTAAATCCACAAAGAGCAATTACACCTCCTCCTTTAAGCTTAACTTGCCCTCCATCATCAACAACAATATCTTCATCTGTAATCCCAAATTTAACAAAATTCTTATCAATTCCGAAATTAAAATAGGGAACATCTTGTGGATTTGGATCTCCTTCTCTACCTTCATTTTTTTCTTTGTATAGCTTTATGTGAACGGCTTTTACTAAATTCACTCCGTCTCTTGATGCTAGATACTGTTCTGTTGAAATTGCATCTGTTACATTGACAGTCATTTTCCATCCTCCTCGTTCTCGACAATCATTTCTAAATGAGCAAATTAGCCATAATTCTGTTACAATTACACTTAAAGACATCCCCGTGCAGGAACCTCTTCTTTTCTTGCGAGCCTGCAGCCCTCCTCTAAACTTCGGCTACTACGCAGACCACTTTCTCTCCCGCCAACACCCACTCCACTACCACCTATCATCCTCCGCCTTCGTATTGTTGAAAATCGACTTTGTCCCCCTCCTGTCAAACCCCATCACAAACCCTTCGCCCGCCATATTATTCTCCGAGCAATCAAGGTATTCTAATTTAAGATTATCACTAATATCCAGCGAAGAAAGCTGGTTATTGCGGCAACTTAGATATATTAAATTTGCTTTGTTTTTTACTATTAATGAGGTTAGAAAATTGCTCTTGCAACTTAGCCTCTCCAATTTATCATTATTGCTTATATCTAAAACTGTTAGTTTGTTTTCACTGCAATATAATTCCCTTAATTCGCTAAACCTATGTAAATCCAGCGAAGTTAATTCATTGTAGCTGCAGTTAAGAGTTCGCATGGTGGTATTGTTTATATTTAACGAGGTTAGGTGATTGTCATGGCAGATAACTGAATACAAATTATCGCAATTATCTATATTTAGCGAGGTCAGTGAATTTTCACTGCATGTTAAGTTTACTATGTTGGTTCCGCTTACATATAATGATATCCATCAGTTTTCCCTAATCATCGTCGCCTTTATATCCACCCCACTAGAATCCATCATAATCGAACTTCCTCCACTGGCCATCTCAATCTTCTTACTTGCCCCTTCCGCTAGCTTAGCTCCACAATCAATTGTCATATCCTTGCCAGATTTCACAGTGATCTCGCTCTTGCCGTCAACTGACGCGTTGCCTTCACTTACAAGCTGATACTCTTTATCCGTAGCTACAGCAATCCCATCCGCCGGGATAAATTTCATAACATTGCCAGCGCAGACCATTTCAATAGAATCCTTCGCTTCAATATAGAGGTTTTTCTCGGTGGTAATGGTCATATCGTCGTCGCTTTCTATGTTGATCTTAGAACCGCTCTTTACTAGCACGCGGTTGGGGGTAATAACTTCTATACCTAGGCTTTCGCCAGTCTCACCATTATCTTTATGAATACGGATATAGGTAGTATCGTCTACGGTAGAAATCAATATTTCATCTTTATCCATCTTTATTTCCCGGCCATATGAGGTACGCCAGTATTTTACCATATGATCTATTGTGCGTTCGGTATTGTCTTGCCTTACAGCGGAGGTGGCATAGGCGTATCTTTCATCTTCATTAGGGAATAATAGCTGCACTGTATCACCGTCTTCAGGCATAACATACCAGCCGGTATGATTTTCCATGCTGTAATCTGTAGCGTATTTAAAGAAATGTTTTTCTCCGGTGTCCAACTCTACCCCACGTTCATTGTCATCGTCTAATTTAAGTTTTAGGGTATCGTTTTCTACTTCCATTACTGTACCATCCAGAATAAGGCCAGTTATAGCCGGATTATAATATTTGGGGGTAGAAATTGCTTGTTTGTAGCAGAGAGTGTATACAACTGTTAAAGCCGATTTCACAAAGGATAGTGTCAAATGGCATACATGCAGGTCAGCGCCGTTTAGATTGAGCTTTTCTCCTAAATCGCAGACATATTCGTCTGTTTCCACAGTGTATAGCGTAACATCTTCATCAGTCAATTTAAGCGGGCTGGTGTTCTTTTTTCCTTCTATGCTGCTTAAAGCATCAAAACGCCTAATAGCGTCAAAATCCCTAGATATGGCAAAATCTCTGGAGATTACCTTAGCGCCGCCTGTGCTGGGGGCGCCGAAATGGAAGGCGGGGTTGTCGTCGGTAATGGGGATCAAAACGTCGTTGGTGTGGGAAGCCAGCCTTTTGGCAAATTCCCAGTTTGTTTCGTTGTATTGCAAAATTATATTTTCCACCGTCATGGCATTTGCGTTATAGGTAACAGCAGCGCCGTTATCCGCTATTACAGATTCTACTATAGACTGGTAATTCTGAGCGTTGTCTTGAAAAGAGCGTTTGTGCTTAACTGTATCCATTAATATCGTATGGGATATCGCATAAACCTCTAAGCGATACACAGCGTCTACACAGGTGACTTTAATGTGTTGTAAAACCCCGCTAAAATAAACCAATCCGTCATTTTCACATTTGATGCCTGTACCCTCTGTCATGCCGGTGGCAGGGGTGAATTGTTTGTCGTCTTTTACTATACCACAAGCGTACAAAGTGGCATGGTCATTTAAGCTTTTTTCAATTCTTACTTCAGTAATACTCTCAAAAACAAACGGAGAAACTCTAATTCTACCAACGTCAATCAATTTCATTCCTGATTTCCCTCCTCACCCTCTATTTTTTGCGCTTCCTTATTATTTTTCTTTTGCGCTTCCCGCTCACGCTCGTCCTTTTCTTCCATCAACGCCATAGCGTAGATGAAAAGTTCATCGCCATATTCTTTTTCCATAATTCCCCCCGCCAGCTTCATCAGTCAATAATAAATTTACACCAAAAAAGTAATATCCCAGTAGCAACTTTATATAGAACACAAATACCTTCTTGGCCCCCTTGCTAAAGGGGGCTGGCAGGCGCAAAGCGCCTGACTGGGGGATTTACCCAATCCCAAACTTCCGTAAAAGCTTCCAACAAGGAAACGATCTAGGATATCATTGTATGAAATCATTATTGACTATAATGCTTATTAATCTATTACATCTTTATTTACGAGATTTTAAATGCTTATCTAACAATACTTTTTCATAAGAATCTTCATCAGGTATATAACCAAAAGTATCGTAAGCCCATATTACTTCTCTTCCCATTTGGCCGCCATCATCTTCTACCATTACATCATATTTATAATCAATATTAATGCTGCCATCGTTATCTAGTACAAAAACCACCTGTTCCCATAATTCTTGTTCATTTTCCTTAAAACAGTTGTTAAGCGCAAAAATCAAATCCCCTAGCTCAGATAGTGCTTCTATAAAAGTATCTTCGTCTTCATCATATATGTTTAGAATATTTACGCATTTCACTATATTTTTTGTATCAGAATCAGTATAATAGAATGTTGATGAATAGCTTAATTGATCTTTTTCTACCTCTCCAAGCAAATATATCTTGTCCCAATCAGTCGGAATCATCGAAGATAATAACTCAGTAATTTGCCCATATAATACACTTAGTTGCTTCTCCATTTTTTACCACCCTTTCATTTATACTGGATTTGGAACATGTATAATTGGTTTAATCACACCATCAATCTTATAAATAACGGTAATTTTACTCGGTCGCCCTGAATCATCTGTGTAAATTGGCTTTATACATACCTCCACTTTTTTTGGCGGCGGTGGTGGCGGATTTCCTCCTCGTGAAATATTAGCCCAATTCTGCTCCATTTTATACCAGTCTCCGCCGCTCCTATTCACCTTACTGTTTTGAGGTACTAAATTATCTATATCGCCTGATCCATAAAACTGATTCCCTATCAAATGGCCACCGTCGTCAACTCCTTTTATACCATGTTCTTTAACAACCTTAAGTTGAGCAGATTCTTTTCTTCTTCCTTTTTCTTCTTCTGGTTTTAGTATCAGTTTTCCTTTAACACTTACAATACGTCCTTTTTCATCAGTCATATATGTATAGCCATATTCATCAGTATATTCCACATTAGGTTTTAATACTTTCTTTTTCCCTTCTTTAGCAAAATGCTCCCCATATTTAACTATTGTTCTTTTTATCTCCCCAGCCTTAACCGCCTCAATCTCCTCCACTTTAATCTCTCCGCCTTTGCTCCCGCTTCCTTGCCCACTATCTTTAACTTCAATCATTCCCGCCCCAAGTGGGCAAACAGCAATATCGCCCACCATAAGCATGGGCATACCATCGAGTAAAAGATCTGTTTTACCGCCTATCCATATTGAGCATGCAGGAGTACATGGCATGGGGGTCAGCGTGCCCCTGTTTGCGGAAGTTGCGGCGGCTACCGCTGGGTTGGCTAAAGATTTGCACAAACCAAAAGGTAAAACATTTACAAATGGCTTTGCATCACCAATATTGGCTTTTAGCTGGCTGGTCAATTGCTCACGATGCACCGGTAAAACCACTAAATTACTTGGTGCTGTAGCCTGATTACATTCTAGTTTCGCCCCCATTACCACATATTCCTTGGCCATACTTACCCTCCCATCAGCTAATTCTTATCCGAATCATTTATAACTGCAATAAGTTTACTGACGCTGATCATCATCATTTATTGTACTAATAATCTCCAAAATCTGCAAATCCACCGCCTTTGCCAAACCCTCTATCTCAACCCCATCATATCCTTCTACATAAGCAGACACATTACCTCGCACAAAATCTACCCTTTTCGCCCCTCCCAACGCTAAATCGCCTACCTCTATTTTAGACGCAAAAACTTCAACCATAGTATAACCATCTACAAAGTTTTTAATAAACTTATGGCTGCTCTCTTTCGACACGCAAAAAATCAGATTAACCCTCGCGTTATAGTCTTCTGTAAGAGTATTGTTTTTTAATCTATAATAGGCTCTAAGACAAGGGTTACCGTTAATCTCGCTTTCTTGGGTAAAAGCAAGAATAAACTCATCCATTTCCGTATCAAAAGAAAAATCACTGGGCATACAGTTTTTAGGATACTCTTCTACCATATCCAATATAACATCAATAACCATTTTATTTTCTTTTTCATCAAATGCTCTAAGATCTGTATTATTCATGTCTTTTGTCTCCCTATTTTCACCTAAAAGAGCGTCATCCGCAAGCATTATATTATGGGTGCAAGATGATAGAACTAATAAAACAGATAAAAGAATAATTGCGCTATAAATCGTTTTAATCATCACAATATAAATCTCCGTTGTTTTGAACCAGTTGTTATAGTTGCATTACACAGATTGCCTTTATCATCCAATACCAGCATTTCTCGGTATTGTATCCTGTCTTTATCCCGTGAAGGTATCAATGAATTGTTCTTTGTATCATATTCTCCGTCATTAAATAACGCAAATTGCATATCTAACGGTAATAATTCATTATAACTCCCTTTAAGAACATCTTTATTTACTTTTAGACAAGCATCGAATATTTTATCGGTATACTTCACATCCCCGTCAAAAGCAATTTCATGATACCCAAATGCACCAGACACAGCATCTTTTGTATTAGTTACCGGTATATAATCGCCTTTACTATTTTTCGGGAACGGATACTGCCATATACTATCATAACCTATGGATTTAATTTTATTACATTTAAAGCCGCCTCTACCTTCAAACCTAACTTGATACAGATCCGAACCTAATAAATTGGCAAAGGTGCTTACTATAGTTGCGCAATCAGAACAATTCCCCAATATTTCTTTTTTATCATTTACATCTTTTATAAACTGGCTGCATTCAAAAAAACCATATCCGCTATAAAGAGATCTACCGCTGCCTTCGCCGGTTGGCTTTCCCCGGCTATCGAATTGTATAACATCATATTTAAAGTTGATCGAGTTGTATAAATACTTTGTTATCTTTTTAGAGATCTCCTTTGTATCAGACATTCCTTTAACCTGCCAATTAAGCACCATATCCAGCGCATCGGTCCAGGGGTTTTGATTGCTATCTGCTTTGACGATTACCCATGGTAAATTTGGATTAGAGGGGATAAAATATACGGTAGCTATAACATTACCCATTTTTACCCAATCTCCATGTATATCCTTATACATCCAACTAAACAATAAGTTCTGTTTCGAAAAACCATTGATATTAAATGATTTAAAACTAAATGTCGCCATATTAGTTTTTTTAGGATACTGTCTATCACGAAATACTGTAACTTCATTGCTTATACCCAAAGCTTTAGGTTTTGTAGCTGCGCTTACTTTATTATCGTTGTCGTATAAAAGTGGTGCGTACCAGGGGAGAATCTCTGCTTTTACAGAAACATTATTTCCATAGCTGTTGACAAATTCAAATTGAGCGCGTACTTTAAAATTATTCACATCGCCGTTTCCCACAAAACCCCAAACTGTTTTCTCACTTGGGTTGCTTATTTTCCATTCTGAAGATACTTTTTCATACATACCTTTTCGTAATGGTAGAAAAGGTCGAACACTTACATCTCCGCAATTCATATTTACTATTCTTAATGAATATGCGTTCTTAGACGCCAATGGTTTTAAATCCGGCACATATGTGGGACCAGTAGAGTTAGCTCCCACGATTCCTGGTCCACCCATTTATAAACCTCCTTGTCTATACTGAGATACAATCCTTTAATTATCCTTAATCATCATCTCCTTTCAAAAATATTTGCTCTTAAAACTTAAAACTACTAACCCAGCCATCAGTCAATAATTGGTCCCTTGCCACGTGGTCTTTTCGCTTTTTCTTTTAGCCCATGCTGCGGTAACATGCCCTCAAGCTTCTCGTATAATAAAGTTAGCGTGTAATCTTCATATGGTTTATGAGTTTTCATAGCAATATACCATTGTATAGTCTTTTTATGTACAATGCCGGCATTTATGCACATCAGCGCAAAAGAAATATCCAGGGCATCTGTAGAAAAAGCTAACACTTCGCGGGCATATTCATGCATAATACGTGGGTGCAAGGTGGGTGATACTGATCCCGCATAGGAAACATGAGTAAGATCGAGAGTATTTTCCGGTGTGCGTAAATCTCGAAAAGAATCATATTCACAGCGTAAAGCCGCCCCCGGGTTTAAACAAAACCGCCCCAGCTCTATTTCATTTTCAGCTTGCGCCTCTTTTTTTTCAATTCTCACTTCTATGGGGCAGATCAAGTAATCATCGGTTCTGCTATATTCACCAATCACCAGCTTAATATGTAATAGTTGTTCATATTCTTCTATTAAGATAGTGTTCTCCGGAACAATTATAATTATCCCGTGGTATTTAAGGGCGCCTTTGGAAACAATAATAGTTTCATCTTCACGGCTTACTGTAAAGCCGAATAATACACCATCGGCATAGTTTTCTTTAGCCAATGAAACTAAATCGTGAGGAAAATCTCGCAAATACTCAATGCTTTCCCTCTTTAACACCCGTCCCTTGGTAAAAACCGGAAATATCCCGTTTCGCATCTATGTCGACCTCTCAGCGGCGCGATGAGGGCATCGCGCCCTACATATTCCTACCTTTTGCCGTCGAAATAATTTAATTCCCAGGCAGTGCTCTCAAAAGGTACGAAGCGCTCTTCGCAACAATAAAGATCTCCATAATAATTTGCTATACCAAGCCATTTAAAACCCCAACTCTCGTCATTGCTGAAAATAAACAAACGCAATTCACTGTCGTCTATGCGGTCTATATCACCTTGTTTTAGCCAGGCATGCTTTTCTAAAAGTTGATGATAATTTGTTTTTCTGTACTCCTCTGCATTCACATTGAACTTTAAAGTTTGTAGTATTTCTCTGTCATGATCCCTTAAATTGAATACTATTATTTTTGTTTCATAAGTGCGGTCTACATATGAATAAATATCTGTTAACAATTGTCCCTGCGTTATTAAAGTCTTTTCTTTTTCTTCATTAAACATTTCTACCGTTAAGTAATAAGGTACAATTGCCGGTTCATATTCAATACTGGGGCGAATACGCCCTAAGGCTTTGGCGCCATGATAAGCAACAGCGCCCCTAATGCATTTTAGCTTTTTCGAGTAACTGTGCTCAAAAGGAGCGCGAGCTTTATGGCCGGCTATGTATTCTTTCAGCACATCTCGGAAAAGGTCGATTTTAGTTGTTTGACCGGAAAGCATAATATTTGTTATATCACCCATGGTTTCATCCGCCAAATAATAAGGCTCAATGAATTTTTTTAATAAATTATAAATTTCCGGTTTTAATAACAAATTTATTTCATCGCGTAAAATACGTAAAGGGGGATATTGGGTAAAAGTGGAAAAAGCGCCTCTCTCATTTCTAACTGAAAGCATAAACAGGCTCTTACCGGCTTTAAGGCGGTCGAAGGAAAATTCATAAGCGCCAGAACTACTGTATAAATCTATTTTTAAGCGCTCCGCTAAATTCCACAAGAAATAAAAATTACCCCTCACATTGAAATAATTACTTTCTGCGTCATTAACATAATCACTAAAATTTGTTGGAATATAATTACTGGCTTTAAGATACGCTGCTTCAAGAGGTTCATATACTTTTTTTATGCCCGAATTATCTATGAAATCAAAAATATCGTAATAGGATATTTTTAATAGATCGTCAACACCGCTCAGTGGCTGCTTGCGGTAATACTGCTCCATTTTTATTTTTAAATATTGCATAATACGATAGGTAAGGTTGTTGCCGCCAAAATTGGTATCGCCATTGGCATAGCCTACCTTAATATCTATATTACTGCGCTTTTCCCGGTGTTTAATAACATAATTGCATTTTACCATATCACTTGTACTGCCGCCGCAATCTATTAGTAAAACGCTTCTTTCATAACCGTCTTCATACTCAAGTTTTTTCACTAAAGGCGCTACAGAATCATAAACAACAGCCACTGCTTCGTCTATTGTGTCTTTTTCTTCTACAGTGTATCCACTGAGAATTTCTTTATACATATGAATAGACATAGCTTTTTGTTTGACCGGGCTGATAAAACAGATATTCTTATACCGTACTTTATTTTGCTGCTCCGCTGTATGTATTATATATTTTATAAACCGTTCTATAATCTCGCTGCGCCTTATAGAAGATGTAGCGCCATTTAAATCCTTAACATCTATCATTTCGGTATAATCATTTACCCATCTTTTTGTGTCGAAGAATATACTGTTGCGCGCCATTGGCATACGGTCTTTGGCTTCATGCCCATACAATAATTCCACCAAATTACCATCACATTCTTTAACAGCTATTACGCTGGGGCAAAGCGCGCAACGGCCGCAGCCGCGGCATTCTGCGTTACGGGATAATGTATCTGGGTCATATTGGCAAACTTCGTCGGAATAGAACCAAACCGGGTTTATTATATCATCTACATAAGTTCCGGCAGTTGTATTAGAAGTTCCATAATCAATAACCAGCGCTTCTTCGGTTTCCTCAATCTCTTGTATCACAACTTCTTGAATAGTTTTAGATATATAGGTAAAGCGTTTGGCATTTTCATCAATAAAATCATAAATACGTAAAATATTCTCAAAATCTCCGGGAAAGAATATTATTTTAAAATTCTTATAGATACCCGCTTTGATACTCTTATTGAGCATATGTTCTTGCAGCTTCAAAAAATAAGTATTTTTGGCGTTTCCCTTGATTACGTTTATAAAGGCTTGAATATCGCCGTTTTGACCAATAAGCGCCGCGCTGGTCATATCGATATCGGCTTCTGTATATATTTTATGCTTACTGCCCCGTTCGCTTAAAGATTCCATACCTTTGTATATTTTGAAATAAGCGGGGATTTCTATATGCAGATTTTTTTGTTCTTCGCCTTTTTCTGCCAGAGCTTTTTTAAGGCGGCGAACTTTTTCATCATCCCATTCATTAATATAACGATCAGATACAGCGCCGCGATATTTATAGATCATTTGTATCAAAGCGCTCTTATCGTCATAAAAGCTCATAGATTCAGATTTTATTTTCAATTCCCTGCAAATAGCTTTCAGGGTCGTAATATCCATGCTTTCCAGTTCGTGCCGGGTATAGCGCCGCATATAGTTGCCCCCTATAATACAAATCTCTCTAAGATCATGCTTTCGTCGTGTTCTATACTGCCATAAGTATAACGCCAATGTATAGTATAGGGATAATCAATTGGTAAAAATAGCTTAATTATAAAGCGTAGCTTCTTATCTTCCCGCTCATCAAATGCATAAGGCGTATAAAAGACAATCTCGGTATTATCGCGCATTCTAAGGTGAAAATTGGTCATTATCATGCGAAACAGAGCGTCTAGGCACCTTAAACTATGAGATGTAGCATACAGCATTAGCAGTATTTCGGCTATGGCTCTTTTTTCAACTGTATTGAATAAGGCAAATACTTCATTATTCTCACCAAAACAACCATTCTCTATTTCTTTGATAATGAGCATTAATTTAAAATCGCGCTTACTCATACCACATATTCTATCAATATGAGCCAGCATATGAGTGATAATATCACATACGATCAAATCATTTGGGTCTGTGCGTTCGGGGCTCAATATATGAGAAAAAATAGAACCGAAGCGTATATAGGGATTAACATCAGCGTGTGTAAATTTATCTTCTTCTTTTACCACATGATCCGGGTCATACAAAGCCAGCGGAATATGCTCTAACAACGGAGAGATATGATGTGCGCCGGCGCTGACGCGTATCGTGTCACCATTTAATGTATCAAAAAATACCCTATCGCACAGCCTATAGCGAATTTTAGTAGTATCGAAATCAGATTGTAACGCTTCGATAAAGGGATACCAAATATAATTCATATAATTTCCCCAACACAGCGGTATTCATAAAAATATAGCTGTAATTCGGATAAAGCATAAAACATTGTTTCATAAGCCCACATTTCATCGATGTCAATATTGAAAGAAAAGAGCAGCAGTTTTTTATCTACCAATAAAGAGTTGGTTTCTACGAAAAAATTGTAATCTATACCCTCGTACTGCTTAACAGAATTTAATTTATATGGAAGGACTTTTATATCTCTTAAACGCAAATTGTTACCTAAATTTAATGAATGGATAATCCTTTCCGCTTCCCCCCACGAGGGAATATAACTGCTTTTTGCTAAAGTGTTAAGTAAGCCTGGTTTCTTTTGATTCGATTTTAAGGGTAAATATAGCGGGCTTTCTACATCTTCATTGATTATTATTCTCAGTAAATCTATGGCTTCCAGTTGTTTGGCATAAGTGCGTACATAAAGTTCCCGCTCTTTACGGTAAACACTGAATCTATCTCCCATGGGGCATACCAGATATTTGTACTCGTCTAATTCCAGTTTTTTTAAAACATGCTCATAGAGAATAGCGTTATAGGCAGGTTTAGGTTCACAAGCCGCTACCGGCGCATTGACCAGCGCAATATTCCACATCAGCATTTTATCATAAGATATATATTTTTCGCATGCGGCAAAATCGATTTTTATTTCTTTGAGTTCCAGAGCAGGTTCTTCTAAACTGTACACATCCAAAAATTTATAAAAATACTGTCCGTTGACCGTGCTCCAAGGCAGTTCATTTTCATTAAATGTATAATAGAGCGCTTGTAATTTTTGTAAATACTTCATAGAATAACGCAATTTAACTAAAATTTTTCGCGTAGATTTTTTGTCTGTGATTTCCGCCGTCAATGTTTGTTTCATAAGCTCTTGAATAGTAAGATAATCGCTTTCGCAAAAAACAGTTGTTAAATAATCTGGGCAATCTAGCGGTGGTTTAAGTGAAACCGGATGCAAAAACAATAAACTTTCGGCATTTTCCTCCTTGCACACCGCCACCTTGATGAGGGGCGCCTCAATATTGGGAAGGGCTTCATCACGAATCTCTTGGGTAAGAGTGTCGAAGCGTTCTTCGGTATAGGAACTTAGGCTGGAAAGCGCATTAAACAGTATTTCATTGATCGATTCTTTTTGCTCCCATTCCTTTAATCTGCCTATACGGTCATTAAGCAAATTACTGTCCAATACTATCACCCCTGCGGTTTTATTATAATGGTTCTTCTTCCATAATAGCCACAGTGCTAACTATATCTTCAACAATATTTCTATACCTTTCATGTTCCACTCCTATATCCATTTCTCCATATAATTCTAATACTGTCTCATAATCGCGTATAGCGTCATCGTATCTGCTGGCAGCAACTGCCGTACGGGCCCTTTTAATATAATCCTCTGCGTCTTTATCTAAATCGATCTTACGCTCTATCCTCTTTTTATCTTCCTGAGATTGATTATCTGTAATACCCAAGTCATTATATACTTCTATAATAAATTCACAATATTGCAGGGCCAATTCATAATTCAAATTACCTTCCGCTCTTTCCATTAAAGCCTTAACATTGCGAATAAAATTTGCTTCTACAGAGCTGTTCATTTTTCTGTCCGCTTCAAAAATGAGGGTTATCAATTCCTTTCTTAAAGCCAAATCCCCCATGGTTTTTACAATATCTTCGGCTTCGCCATAATAGGCTAAGGCTTCCTGATACAGTTCTTCTACTTCATACATCTCTCCTATTTTTATTAAATCGTCTGCTGCTATATATTTTCTTACTTGATTCAGTTTATCCGAGAGTATTTCCGAAACCATTAATCCGGAATGGATATCCGCCGCTTCATAAGCATCAAAATAAGCGTCTTGTGCATCTTGATAAGCCTTTTGCGCATCATGATAATTGGCGCTCTCCATATGCTTATCTCCATTCATAATACTATTGTATAAATGCCACCTCTCTGCTATAAGAATTGTTATAGCACTTTTTGCCTTAACATATTGCAGATTATTCTTTAAATTTCCGGTAAGCTCACTCGCTTTTTCGTATTGCTCATAAGCCATTGAATAATTGCCATAATTGGAATAACGTATACCTTCGCTATCCAGTTTTTCTATTTCCGCCAGCGCATGCCGGTCGCGCGCGCGCATGATAGATATGACTATCGAAGCAATAATTGCCAGTATCAGCACAACAATCAAAGCTATGATCATTATACGCCGGCGCTTTTTCTTTTTGATGGTATCTTCTTTAAATGTTTTTTCTACAAATAAGGAAGCCAAGGTATAGCTTCTAATAGCAGGGTTTTTAAGCTGTGTTAATAAATATAATTCTTGAATATTGCTAATTAATTTATCCGGTTTAGATTCTTCATAAGCGTCGAGTATTTCTACATCGTCCAAACGTTCCCAGAGGCCGCAGGTAGTAAAAAGCATAGTGCTTTCTTCTAATAATTCAATTTTTTTAGAAACATAAGGGCGCAGGTGTTTTTTCTGCCCTAAATATTGTAAAAGGTTTTTATTCTCTGCGGGAGGGGCTTTATCCAGCCCAAATTCTTTGGCGGCGAATTGATAATATGTTTGGGTTTTGCTCTTTAAATAAAAGGCATTGTCGTTTAACAAAAAGAATTTAATATTGCCACAACTGGCATAACGAATACGGGTATAATCTGAAACTACTACTGTTATGGCGGTTTCCAATATATTCTTTACACTATTGGCTACAATCTGATCATGGGCATAGCGTATATATCGTTTGAGATTTTTAAAAGAGGGGTTCCGTTCGAAAGCCGTTAATACAGATTCCACGGCTAATTTCGCGCTATTAATATCATTATCGGAGTCATAGCTTTCGGCTACAGCATAGCACACCATATTCTCCAGCGGTACATAGGCAAAATAAGTCCTGCCCACGCTATCTATGCCTTTTTCCGAATAAAAATCAACTATTATTGAACTGTTTAATCTTCTCATCTAAATAACTTCTTTCCAAACGGCGTATGAGGGCATCACGCCCTACTTCTTTCCAAACGGCGTGATGTGGGCATCACGCCCTACAAAAAACCGTTTTCGCACAGCGGAAATTCCCCAAACTCTACACTCTACACTCTATTAAAAGCGCAGTTGCGTTCATCTGCTTATCTAAGCCCTTTTCATTAATAGAATCGATCATGGCCTGGGCTTTGTCATTGATCTTCTGGCGGGAAGTTATTATTTTTATACGTTCCAGCGGATGCATATACATATAAGCGCCGTTCGATAATAAAGCGATCACGTTCTTTGTAGATAATATGCATCTACCACTGGAATACAAATTATAGGCGTCATTGCCTAAAATACGCTCATTATGACCATTATAGACAAATACTCTGTTGGCGCCCACATTAAAATAGTTCAGTTCTTTACCTCGCAATAAGACCATGGTTAACGATAAACGGGGGCTTCTGCCAATATAAATAGCTTCTTGTACACGCTTATTTGCTGCCAGGGCTGTATCTAGCAAAAATTGACCGGCATATTCATTTAAGGGAATTGAATACTTTTGCGTGAAAATATCCGCACAATACTCTACCGCCAAAACAGCCGCATTTCGCCCATTAGGATGATCGATGTTTCCGTCGGCTAAAACTGTCAGTAAATCTCCAACCTCATTATAACTGCTGGAAAAATAATTATTCTGTACTTCACGGCAACCTATGCTTTGAGCGTTACCAATTCGATAACGTTTATCCATCATCAAAATCCCGCCAATTAAACTTAAAACCTTCATTATCGCCGCAAAAAGCCACAAAGATAAATTCGCTGGTGCCAATTTTTAAACGGTCTCCCGCCAGTAATTCTTTGGGTTCGTATACCACTTCCCAGGAATCTTCATTATCCAGTTTATATACCAGCCCCTGAGAATCTCCCGGCAACACTACCGTATGATTTTTTTCGGGGTCGTACATAATAATGGCATGGTTGCGGGCATTGATAGAATTATCGCCCAAAATGCGTATATCCATATCTGGCGAGCGCCCTACAAAGTTTTTTTCCGGTAAAATACGGTAATCTCTGCCCTTCGAAGCCCCGGCCACACAAACTAACCAGCCAACTACCCGTTTTTTGTCTTCCAGCTCATCTAAATAAGCCTCGGAAAACTGCCCTAAAGGGTCTTCACTGCTGCCCGGCTGCTCCGGTCCAATAGAGATATTGCAGTACGGGCAAATCTTGCCATGTTTTTTTTCGCTGAACATATGTCCGTTTTTGCAACGATTAAGAGCCATAGTAAACCTCCTAACATGGGCATAAAGCCCACGAGTATTCTATTCCACCATCATTTAGAGCTTGTTACAAAATCCCCTGAGTTTTATCCGTCATTGTGGGCTTGATCCAAAATGACTAGTAATCAATAATTATGCGTATCATCTACTCATTGCACAACTATGTCATCAGCATACGTTCTTTATCTATATAAATAATATCATTAATCTGCAATCTATAGCACATACCGCTTTTCAGTTTACACACATACTGTTCGGCTGCGCGCTTTATACCCACACTTCGTTCATCCGTAACACGTTCTGCATACCAGAAACTATCTACGCAATTCAACAAAACGCATACCTCGCCTGTTTGATCGTCTTCAGTACGAAAACAAGCAGAATCGTTAAAGCAGATCAAGGCAGATGTTCTGTTGAGCAAGGAAAATTCTTCCACGGCAATATTTGCGTCGGAGAGCAATGCTATTTTAGTTATATTTTGTGTGCCATGATGTTTTTTGCGCAAAAACGGGCTTAACAAATAAACAATAATAGCACCAGCCGCCACAGCAAATACTATTAACAGCGCAAAGAAAATCTCATTCATATTGTATATAAAATAGTCATAACCATAGAATATATAACCGGCTAAAGCTATTAAAAAAAATGCCAGTAAAAGACTACTAAGGATGACTATAAACTTCCTATCTGCCTTCATGATACATACACGCTCCTGTGGTCTGTTGTTAAGACCAAGTTTTGAGTTTTGAGTTTTGAGTTTTGAGTCTTGAGTCTTGAGTTTAGGTAAGTTTTCGCTTAGCGAAAACATTCAAATAATCTTTGAGTCAATTAATAATAATCCTACGGGGAACCGCCGACCGGCGCTTCCCCGTATCGGAGTCTATGCATAATGATAAACTGTTAGGCATTACTTTCTCCATACATCATATATTCTCTTAGCTGCATAAATATAGCTTGCAAATGGTACAGTCTCCCCTATAATCGTTTCCATTCCCGAACTTAGTGTGTCTTTTACATGCCCTTTAGATTCTCCATAATTTCTTCTTCTAACACTGTCTTCTAAGCCGCCTATCTTTTCTAACACGCTAAAAGGTGAACTATCAAAAATAGCTAATCCCGTATCGGTTATTTTTTGCTTTATCTCTGCCGAGTTGTCTGGACCAAGATACTCTTGTTTAATATTCCAAACTGTTCTACTATAATTCACACGCAATTCTGTTAGATTATTCATGCAAAAAAGTCTAATTGCATTTATCTCACGCGGATCTGAAATACTACCATCTTGATCAATCTCAACTTCTGAATCAAGCCACGCCTTTGTTGATTGCTCAAATCTATTGATAATAAAAATATGCGGTCTGCTAATTGAGGCACAACCATTATCAAAGGTTTCGCCTAACACAAAACTTGCAGTCTCATTAATCAAAAAAGTAAATCTATATCTATCAAAAATCACTTTTTTGTTCATTATAGATTACTCCTTATACAAAATTACATTACCAAACTCACAACATAAATACCTAAAAGAATCAGAAACATTGTGGGGAAGCGCCTAAGGGCGCTTCCCCGTAGCGAAAGCTTGATTATTCAACAGTTACGCCGTCGAGGCGGTCTTTCTTTTGACGAACTACTAATTGGAAAAATCCGTTCTGATCTTCAAATTGTTCATGGAAAGCAATAACAAAGGCATGGGATAATTCATATGTTCTGGTCAGACCGGTATGATCGAAAATTACCGTAACTGTTTTGTAAGTGTCCGGGCTATCCGGTTTTACCATGGACCATTCTGCAATAGCTTTTGTGGAATCTTTCATAAAGCCCTTATCGGCGTCATAGGCAACCCTGCCTGTAATAGTTAATGTTGCTCCGATGCTCGAAGAGCGTGCATCTGAAGCCGCCGGAGTCGTCGAATCAAACTCCACCTTTAAAACCTCTTCTGTCAGTTCCGCAACATCTGCGATAGTTACTTTGTACATAGAAAAATCCTCCCCTTTTTTTATTCTAAAGCCAATTACTTGGCAATAGTTCAATCGAAAACGATCTCTAAATTAATATATTCCGCTGTTCCGCCAAATACAACTTCTATTCTGGTATTTCCCTCTTCCGTAGCCGGCGCGCCAATACTATCTGCGTCTCCTAAAATGGAATTAGCATAACCTTTAACCAGTTCCCACTTTTTCACCTGTCCGCCAGGCGCATATTGTTTTTCTATACCGGCGCGTTTATCATTACTTAAAATACGCATGGTACGCAATATGTATGAAGTGGTTGTTTCTTTAAATAAGCTAACGAAACTACCGTCTTTTTCATACATGGAACGCGCTTTAAACACCACCACATTGCCGGATTTATCGGAAGAGAATACAAAACCGAAATTATTTTCATTCAGCTTTTGCCTGTCGTCATTGGTAATACCGGCAATTTCCTTGGCAAAGGTGGTGGTTACTATTTCGGAATAATTGTCGGCTTCAATATCGAAGCGTACGCCAGGTAAATCTTTGGAAATCTTACCTTTGCTACCAAATCTGGTTGCTAAATAATTCGGGCACTGACAAGCCGCAGTTAGCCCTGCCGCCACAAAGGCGGCGCTTACATATACGCCGTAAATCCAAAACTTAAACTGTTCTTCTACGTCATCTGAAAACTCTACGCCGTTTTCGGTTTCATAAACCCGCGCCCCATATACCACCTTAGAACGATCCCTGGGGATCACGGTAAAGTTAGGCAGGCAGGCTATAGCAAATCTATCATAATCTGTAGCTACGATATCTTGAGTTTTTTCAATATAAGCGTCGATACCATGAGTGGCGATGCGGGAAAAGGTGGTGTCGTCTCCCGCTTCGAAGGAAAAGAAGGTTTGGATGCGGTATTTTTTAATGGCATCCAGCAATTGCTGCAGACACATCATTTCATTGGGTTCCAGTTTTGTGCCTAAGTTGAAATCGCCGGTGAAACCCATGTCCCGCATGGTTTGTGCATCTATTTCCGGCTCATCGCTGCCTTCCGAAAACTTGATATCCGGCACTATACCAAACCAAATCGTATCTGCACATTCCAGCTTATTATTAACCGATTCCAAATATTGTTGTAATTGTTTCAAATAACCTTCTTCTACAATATCTTCCAAACGCGAATTAACAACCAACAGTTTCGGGCGCATTTTTGGCATTTTGGGCGTATATTGATCAAAGAAAGCTTTAACATTCAGTAGCTTTTCTATCAGCACTTTCGCTTCGCGGATAAAAGATTTCTCCCACACTGCGTGTAAGGCGGAAAAACGGTTGTATTTATCTACCGTTTCTTCTTTACTCAGTTGCATAAGGGCTACATTAGCGCTATCTGTAAAAGCGGATAAAACCAATTCCCTGTGGAAACTGCCTTTTTCCGGGTCATATTCATGGCCAACCGAAGAATAAACATCGGTCATGCTTTGATCATAATACTTTTCCAGGGTGGTGATGGTGTATTGTTTATAATCCACATTTACCGGAGAACTGCTGCCGTCTTCTAAAAGTTTTACCTCTTCT
>JGI24705J35276_12238429_pt1 | contig 21754 bp, 24 predicted proteins | sample TergutNt197P4_FD_35276 | JGI IMG/M metagenome (IMG submission 35276) | reverse complement strand
TTGGTCAAGATTTCCGCAGAGCAACGCGGTTGCGGCTCAATCCAAAATACATTATCCTTCTATCTTCCTACTTTAAGAACCAACAAAAACCCGAGAAGCATGAATAATCTTCTTAAAAAAACCGAAATGAGTGAATTCGGTTTTGTTTTACATCATAAAATTGGGTCTTGAAAAGATGCAAGCGATGTGTTATACTGATGTCAGAAGAAAATTATAATTCAGGGTATTAAACACTGACAAAAAAGCGGATGCCGGCATAAGCATTAATAAGTACCTTGGAACAAAAGAAAGGAGGACGTATGGAAAAGACGAAAAGCAAAAAAGTTATGAAAGAACAAACAACACAAGTTACGACGGTGGATGCCCGAATGGTAAACCTGTCCGAGCGTCTGCAAGTAATTCGCGGCGAAGCGGCGGCTCAAAATTCTCCCGCGGTTGCCGTTAAAGCTGCTCCGCAAAAAAGACTGAATGCGCCGAAAACAAAAAACAGCGCAAAAAAACGATACAACGGGGAAGAAGTTCAAGCTGCTCTTGCAAGTTTACTTAAAACTATGACCGCAAATTCAAGTCAAAACTAAATTGCCGGAGCAATAATATCTCTGAACGGACAACACCGCCCTATAATGGTCTGTTGGCAGTTACTGTCCGATTTTTTTAAGGGTATACCCGTCTTTCACATCGGTTATTTCCCAGCCTTGCTCTTTTAACTGAGCGCGCAAGGCATCTGCTTTTGTCCAGTCTTTTTCCTGCTTGGCGGCGGCGCGCGCTTCGCTCAGTTTTTTAATCGCATCAGGAATTTGAACTTCCTGTTCGTTTGGCGTTGCGTTTATATGGTCTGCTACCGCTTTTTCAAGGTCAAACGACAGAATTTTGTCCATTTCAAGTACTGCTTTGTAAATTTGCCCGGAAGGCGGTTCTTTAAGGGCAGCCCACAATACGGCAATAGCCTTTGGGGTATTTAGGTCATCTGTAACCGCGGCTTTAAACTCTGCCAAGAAGGCATTGGTCTTTTTGATGTCCGCTGCGCTTGCTGTGTTCTTTGCCGTACTATGCCTTGCAAGCAGTATAACCAAATTATTGTACGCATTCTGCGCGCTTGTCAATGCATCAAAAGTAAAGTTTAAAATACTGCGGTAACTTGCAAGAAGCACAAAGTACCGGAATACCATGGGTGTATAACCGCGCTTTTCCAAATCCGATAGGGTATATGCGGTGCCCAGACTTTTGCTCATTTTCCCGCCGTTTACCATTACAAACTCGTTATGGCAAAAGAAGCTGCACATCGGCTTGCCTGTGAGGCTTTCGGTTTGTGCAATTTCGTTGGTGTGATGAATCGGAATGTGATCGACTCCGCCCGTGTGGATATCAAATGTTTCGCCAAGGTTGGAAAGTGAAATCGCGCTGCATTCAATATGCCAGCCGGGACAGCCGAAATCCGAACCGCCCGAATCTTTCCACGGTGCGTGCCATTTTTGAATGACATTAGGTCCGCAGAACTTCCACAGCGCAAAGTCGCTGCTGTTACGCTTTTCGCCAAGGTCTACGCGCGCGCCTCCGCGGTTTCCTTCTATGTTTGCACCGCTTAGGCTTGCATAGTTTGCAAACTTAGACGAATCAAAATAAACACCGTCACTTGTTTGATAGGTAAATCCTTTTTGCTCCAGCGCGGATACAAAATCAATCATCTGTGGTATATAATCCGTTGCGCATGCGATAATTTTCGGACGGCGGATATTGAGCTTCGCACAATCCGTAAAAAATTCATTAGTGTATTTTTTTGCAATTTCAGCGGGCGAGATGCCTTGCTGTTTCGCGCTTTGTTCAATTTTGTCTTCGCCAAGGTCTGCGTCAGTGGTCAAATGCCCGACATCAGTTATATTCATAACGTCAAGTATCTTGAAGCCGTCCAGTTCCAGCGTTTTCTTTAAAACATCCGTAAAGATATAAGCCCGCATGTTGCCGATGTGGGCACTGAAATAAACAGTAGGACCGCAGCTGTAAATGCGTACGGTATTATCTTTAATTGCCGCAAATTTTTCTTTCCTGCGTGATTTTGTGTTATATAGAAACATTTTTTTGACCTTTATTTTAAATCTTAATTTTTTCTATGTGAGCAAGAAACTTTTCGACACTATTTGTGCCTTTTTCCGTTATTTGGTACGCAATCCTGCGTGAGCCGCCCGCGATAATTTGTTTGCGGATTTTGTTTTGTGTAATAAGGCGTTTACAGTAATTTGCAAGATTTCCTTTTGATACATCAAGTTTATTCATAAGTTCATACGGAGTGGTGGCTCCGCGGTAGATACAGAACAAAACTTTATCAAGAGCGTTTGCATTAATCTTTTTGCTAAGCTCTAAAAGCCGTTCAAAGGACAAGGCAGCGTTTTCCATATGCACAGTGTACCGCATTTGACAAGCGTTTTACAAACCTTTTACTTACTTTTTTTGGGTTGTTTCCCTTGTCTCGGGCTTATTTTTTTGTTATAATTGTCACTGATGGGCACTGTGTTTAACGCCGAAAAATATATAAAAATGCAAAGCCAAAAAATTCTGGAACGTACCGGGCGCTTTAAAAAACTTTACCTTGAATTTGGCGGGAAACTCTTTGACGACAATCATATGAGCCGCTGCGCTCCCGGATTTGCGCCTGACATAAAAATCAAAATGCTGCTTAGTTTAAAAGACAAGTGCGAAATTATATTTTGTATAAATGCGGACGATATAGAACAGGGCAAGGTCCGCCACGATACCGGACTTACATATGAAAACGAACTATTGAGACTTATCGAGAACTTCCGCGAAGCCGGACTGTCCGTCAACAGCGTTGTAATAAACAAATACTCTAACCAGCCGGCTGCGGTTGCTTATTCAAGAAAGCTGGAAAATCTTGGGATAACGTCATATTTATTTAACAAAATCGACGGATATCCGGGGAACATAGACCATGTGGTAAGCGACCAAGGCTTTGGGGCTAATCAGTTCATTAAAACCACACGACCGCTTGTGATAATAACTGCTCCGGGACCGGGAAGCGGGAAGCTCAGCGTTTCGCTTAGTCAACTTTATAACGAATACAAACATGGAAGCCGCAAAGCCGGTTACGCGAAGTTCGAAACACTTCCCGTATGGAACTTAAGCCTCCGCCACCCGTTGAACCTTGCGTACGAGGCAAGCACAGTAAACCTTAACGATGTCAATATGATTGACAGTTATCACTATGAAAAGTACGGCAAAGTTGCGATAAACTATAACCGCGATATCGAAGCCTTTCCTTTAATAAAGAATATCCTTCACAAAATTCACAAAAAAGATATCTATTACAGCCCCACAGACATGGGCGTCAATATGGTCGGTTTTTGCATAGAGGACGAGGTAGGCTGCGAAAAAGCGTGCCGTCAAGAGGTTCTGCGAAGATACTATAACACTCTTTGCGCAAACAAGACCGGTCTTATGACCATGGATGCGGTTAAGAAAATCAACTTCCTTATGGAACAACTTAATATAAAGGAAAGTGAGCGTCCTGTTGTAACAGCAGCCCGTAAAATGCAACTTCAAACAGGAGGGAAAAAGTGCATAAGTCTCCAGCTTCCCGCTATAGTTCAGGATAATAGCGATGCCGAGGGTCAACCGCCTCCCGTTGGCGGCGAAGTTTCAGCCTCAGCCTCGGGTGAAATAATCACTGCGCCGGCTAACGGTCTTACAAGTGCCGCCAGCGAAGTTATTTTGAAAACGCTACAAAAGCTTCTTAAGGTAGATAATAGAATTAAACTTATACCCGAAAACATCATGTATCAAACAATCCAACTTAAAACAAATGTGCTTGGCGAGCGCAAATTTCACCTTCAAATCGGCGAGATTCTTATAATATTATCCTCATCTGCGGTTACAAATGAACTTTCCTCCCATGCAATTGCGATGCTTGGGCGCCTTGCGGGAGCGGAAGCGCATTCGACTTATATAATAAGCGAGGAAGAACAAAAGATATTCCGTAAACTTAAAATCAACCTAACCCAGGAAGCGGTGTTAAGTTGAAGTTATTTCAAATTCTTATTTAGAAAATCGATTGGTTTGATTACAAGTCTTTTTATTTATGTATTGGACACATTTTGTCATGCTCAAATATACCCGAATACGCACGGCACCCGCCACAAGAGTTTTTATATTTACAAGTTCCGCAAATATTGATTTCACGATTACGAAGTTTAATAAGTGTTTTATTATTCTGCCACAAATCTTGAATATTGTGCGTCATAATATTCCCAAGTACATCACGCAGGAAAAGGCAAGGGTAGATATTCCCTTTGCTATCAATTCCGAGACTTGTTATTCCTGCAACACAGTTTAGCGAGTTCTCGTCAACTGTTTTATATTTAATCAAAGGATATATTGGGTCATCAATACTAATAAGTATTTTAGATTTCTTTTCAAATCTTGCAAGTTTTTTTAACGTTTTTAAATAATCTTCTTTTTATAATGTTCAACAAGTTGCCAATCGTATTCTTCGTCATAGTGCATAACAAACGTTGTAATTAACCCCTTGTGAAAACTTTTTGCAATATTCCTATGTATAACTTCTCTAATATCTTCTCGAAGTTCCGCAAATAATTTTTTGTGTTGTGTTCTTTGTTCTGGTGATAGTTCAGTCCCATAATCATACATTTGATGTGCAAGTTCAACCGCCATATGATTGTGAAACAGTTTTAATCCAGTTATCTTGGCAAGTTCTTCGCCAACAGTCATTTTACCTGTTGCTTGACCGCCCATTATATAAATCAGTTTCTTCATATTTGCCATTATAGCATAAACCGCCAACATTGCCAATATTACGCAAAGAGATAAGGAAAAAATCTTGTCCGAAACAGTTCAAATTTCTTGGGTCTATGATATAGTTAAAAATATGAAAAGTATTGCAATACGCAAAACAAAAGAATCCGATGCAGAACAGCATGTTAAATTACACGCAAAAGTTTGGCGAGATTGTTATAGCCACATCATGCCAAAAGAAATTTTTGATGATAACGACGCAAAAATTGAAGAACGAATTGAGAATTTTGCGAAACGCGGGATAAATAAAGATGGTTTCATAAATTTTGTTGCAACAGACAGTAACCGAATTGTCGCTTTTGCGATTGGTCTTATTGAAAGCAAATACGACCATTACAGAGAATTAGGCTATGCCGAACTCATGGCAATATATATCGACCCCGAATATCAAAGTTTAGGAATTGGCAGAAAACTTTTCAATAAAATTACAAATGAATTAAAAAAGCGAAATTGTGACAAAATGGTTATTGGTGTATTAAAAGAAAACCAAAAAGCCCGAAAAGCATATGAAAAATGGGGTGGGAAACTTGATGTTTTTGAAAAGCCGTTTGAAAAAATGGGCTATTCTTTCCCCGAAGTTTTTTATCTCTATGATTTCGAGAATAACCGTGTATCTAAAAATTAGTTTATATCAGATCGTGCCAAGTTGGGTTTAATTGTCTTGACTTTCGTGTTGGGTTTCTTTATAACTTGGGAGTATGAGAACAAAAATTATATGTACAATAGGACCGGCAAGTTCAAGCGAGGAGATGCTTAAAAAACTTATGGCGGCAGGGATGAGTGTGGCACGCGTTAATTGCAGCCACGGCGTATTGGAAGCAAACGAGGCTACGATTGAGACCTTAAAAAAAGTGCGGAAAGAAACCGGTATGCCGCTTGCGATTATGCTTGATACGAAAGGTCCGGATATCCGCATCGGTCAGTTTGAAAGCGGAAGTGTTGTGCTTAGCGATGGCGCGAAGTTTACTCTTACCACTAAATCGTGCATGGGAGATATTAACCGTGTCTATGTGAACTATAAAAAGCTGCCGAATGTTTTGCAAAAAGGAAACACGCTTTTGCTTAATGACGGCTTTATTAAACTTACCGTGCAGGAGACAAACGACAGCGAAGTGATTTGCGCTGTCGCTGTCGGCGGGACGCTTTCCAATCACAAAAGTTTGTTTGCACCTAATATTGAACTTGGGCTGCCTTTTTTAAGTGCGGCGGATAAAGCAGACCTTTTAATGGGCATAAAGACCGGCGTGGATTATATTGCAGCAAGTTTCACTTCAAGTGCCAAAGATGTTGCAGATATGAAAAAGTTTCTTAGCAGTAACGGCGCGGAAATTCCGATTATAGCGAAAATTGAAAGCCATGGCGGTATAAATTCTATTGATGAAATTTTAAAAGTTGCGGACGGAATTATGACCGCAAGGGGAGACTTGGGCGTGGAATATCCTATTGAACAAATCCCTACTATGCAAAAACTTTTGACGCGCAAGGCTGTTCAAGCCGGCAGGCTGATAATCACTGCCACTGAAATGCTTGAAAGTATGATAGAAAAACCGCGCCCTACACGTGCCGAGACCACCGACATTGCAAACGCCGTTTATGACGGCACAAGCTGCATTATGCTAAGCGGCGAAACTGCAGTCGGTAAATATCCGTTACAGTCTGTTATGTATATGAAGCGTATTGCCGAGGAAGCCGAAAAAAATATCTCTTATGAAGCCCAGTTTTACCGCGACAATATTTCGGTAAACGGACAAAAGGAATCTTTTGCCAAGACGATAACCGCTGCGGCTCTTTCCGCCAAAGCTAAGGCTATTGTGGTCTTTACGGAAAGCGGTGGAACAGCTATCCGTGTTGCCAAATACCGACCGGGCTGCGACATATTTGCCCATGCTCGGGAAGAAAAGGTTTTCCACCAGATGGCAATTTATAACTCGATTACGCCTATTTATATGAATACGATACTGACGGTCTCCCAGATGCTTAAGATTGCAAATGATTATGTCCTTGACAATAAAATCGCCAAGAAGGGTGAAACCATCGTAGTAAATGCGTCTTTCCAAGACACGGACACCGACCTTGTTCTTGTGCATCCGCTTGGTTAGGCGGCTGTTGTTCCGGATGTTTCATTTTTGTGTTTGCTTTTCTTGGAAAGGACAACATACATACCTACCATAAAGAGCAGGGCGGCAGCCAACGCAATGCCGTACCAAATCGGAGTGTTCGCGAAACGGTCAAATATTATTATTTGTTTTGCCGCATCCGGGTCGGTCGGGTCGGATGAAACATTGAAGTAGTATTGCCAAATACCGTCCGCTGGGCTGAAGTCATTTTTGTAACTGTTGACCTGAGTGCGCCGGAATGTGCTTGAAAAAGAGTATCCGTAATCTACATGACTGTCCTCTGATGCGTTAAATTCCTCGTTGAATTTATCCAAGATTGCCGCCGCTTTGTTGTTTGAGGGGTCAAAGAATCTTTCGTAAGGGTCGCTTAGCGTAATTGTGCGTTCAATAAAGAACAGACTCGTTTTTGTCTCTATCGTTCGGTTGGCGGTGCTTGTCAGGTTTACTCCGCTGAAATTATAATAGCTTTGATAGCTGTCGAAGCCAAGCATAAACGAAACTGTTCCGTCATCGGAAGAAGAAAACGAATATTCGTCAGTCGAAAGTCCTTGTGCCGAAAGGAAGTTTATAAAATCGTAAATTTGGTACGAGGTGGAACTGCTTGACTGAACTTGTGCAAGATATACGATTTGCCCATCATTTGTTTCAACTACCGCGGCAAAACTTTGCAAGTCTCCGCTTGAAGCATATAAAACCGGCGGCGAAAAAAAAGTGCCTGCCGTGCTTGCGGTAAGCGTCAACAATAAAATTCCAAGCAATTTCATCCAGCAGTATTATATGCGTTGCACGGATAAATAACAAGTAAAATAGCCCAAGACATTCACATAATCATTGATATGGTGGTTGCGCTTTCGCTTGGTTTTTTCTTAGGCGGTTTGTATGTGATAATAAAAGGCGGGGATTTTCTGGTAACCGCTGCGCTTCGTTTAAGTAAAATATCTGGCATTAATCAGATGATAATCGGAGCAACTTTCGTCAGTATTGCAACCACCTTGCCCGAAGTCTTTGTGTCAATTTTCGCGGTTATGTCGGACAATCCAGGCATTGCGGTAGGTAATGCAGTGGGAAGCATGATTGCAAACATCGCGCTTGTTCTTGCGCTGTATATTACGTTTTTGCCGCATAAAGTAAACCGACGTAAGATTTACGGGAAAAGTCTTTATCTTTTTGCAGTAACTGCGCTTATGTTTATTTTTGCTTCGGATTTAAAAGTAACATGGTTAGAGGGGGCAGTGCTTTTGGTGCTGTTTTCGTTTTTTTTGTTTTCCAATATCAGCGAGGCAAAGAACACAGAATTACAAAAACCGGAACTGCCTCCTGCTGTTCATTCGGAAAAAAAGAATATTGTGCGCGACGTTGTAATAGGCTTTTTGGCGGGGCAGGCTATGCTTTTTGTAGGAGCATTTTTATTGGTGGACCACGGAGACCGGCTTGCAAAAATATTCGGAATCAGCGAGATGGTGATTGGCTTGACTGTTATAGCTGTCGGCACAAGTATGCCGGAGCTTGTTACCAGTATTGCCTCAATCCGCAAAAAAAGCGGCGGGCTGGCACTTGGAAATATTTTGGGGTCTAATATTATTAACTGTACTTTACTTATAGGTGTTTGCGGTCTTGTGGGAGATCTGCACGGGACTACGATTCCGCTTTCGCGCGACACGTTTCTTGTAAGCCTGCCATTTTTGTTTGTGCTTTATTTAATTGCGCTTGCGCCGATGATGCTTAAAAAACGCACTTATCGCTGGCAGGGTCTTGCGCTGCTGACGCTGTATGCGTTTTATGTGGGCTATTTAATAATCCGGCAGCCAATGTGAGTTGGGAACACGCCCTAGGACACCAGATTTTCCTTTTTATCGGTGTTGCTTTAGTTATCCACAACAATTGTGGATAAGTTATTAGTTATCCACAGTGACTGTTTTTGTCTTTTTAGTCTTTCACAAACTCAAGGATATAGGCTTCTACGGTGGTTTCATCGGTTTTTACTTTGTCGCTTATTTCAATTCCTGCTATTGCAAGGATGTTGTTTCCGTCCGCCAGAACCGGTATTTTGTCGCGGAGGCGTGCAGGAACTTTTTTATCGATTAAATAAGCGGACAGGGGTTTTGTGCCGCCGCCGAATTTCGTGAAGGTGTCTGAATTATTCCGTGTCCGCCATTTCGCAGTGCGAGGCAGCTTTTCTGTGTCAATTACCATCAGTCCCTTCGTGATTGCTTGTTTGAAACTTATTGTCTTGGATACTATTATCGTTCCGAAGTTGCCGAATGATGTTTTGCCGGCTTTAAAGGATGCAGTCTGACGGATAATTGAACCGGCTTTTTTAATTATTGTAATGCACTCGTATTCTCGGATTGCGTGCATGCTGTTGGGTAAATCTATGCGGCTTCCGTTTTGTCCGTCTCTTGCAAGGGCGCAAATCATATCGATGTGCTTCTTTTCGATGTTAGAGCCGTTTGCACCCCATGCTGATATGCTTTCAATTGCGTTTATTATAAGTCTGGATACAACCGCGTCCGGGTATGCGAAATAGTTAAGCGGTATGCGGACATTGTTTTCCGTTTTCGTATAAACAGCATTGTTAATAAGACCGTTAAGGTATTGGTTGTCGGTACGACAGTTTGCGCCGAAGTTTAATATATTTTTTTCTACGTTTCTCCATTCGCGTTTAAGCAGCGGAATAACTTCGTTGCGCAGGAAATTACGTGCGTAACTGTTGTCCAAATTGGTTTCATCTTGTACGTAAGGTATCCGATTCTTATATATATAGGAAGCAATATCGGTTTTTGCGGTTTCCAGGAACGGTCTTATGTAAAGACCCCGCTGCGGCTCCATACCGCTTGCTCCGCCTATACCGCTTCCGCGGAAGATATGCAGGAGTATTGTTTCCGCTTGGTCGCTTGCGTGATGGGCAAGGGCGAACTTGGTAAGGCGCAATTTTTTTATTGCTGTCTCGAAACATTCAAAGCGCTTTATGCGTGCAGCTTGTTCGGTTCCAAGTTTCTCCTGCGCTGCAAAAGCCGGCACATCGGCGTTTAGGCCCACATACTTGATATTATTATCTTTGCAGTAGCCGGCAACGAATCTGCTGTCTTTTCGGCTGCTTGGGCGGATGTTGTGATTGACATTTACCGCGACGATCTCACAGCCAAGACTGCTTTGATTGGAATGCAGGAAGTGCAAAAGCGCCATACTGTCGCTGCCTCCGCTTACACCTACGCCGACGCGGTCACCGTTTGATATAAGGTTTCTGGTCCAAATGAAGTCGAAAACTTCCTTAAAGGCGGTACTGTCAGATTCAGTAAAAATAACTTCGCCATTGGACTTTGTACCATTCGTTTTGTTTTCGGACTTTAAAGCACTTGCTGCGCTAATGGTTTTTGCGGCAGTTCCTTGGTTTTGTGCACTTGCTGTGCTTTTAGACTCCGCTGCAATCGCTGCATTCTTAGGCTTGCGTTCGATTTGTTTCGCGCTTGGAATTTGTTTCGTCGCCACCGCACTTTTGGACTCTGTAACAATTGCTTTACTGCGCAATTCTGCACTTCCGGAAGTTACAGAACTTGCTGTGCTCTCTGTAACAAACGCCGTGCTATTGTTCGTAACCACAGATGCACGTTTGGACTCAACCGTCACGCTCTTACGCACTGAGGTGCTGCTGCTCACTGCGTGGGTGGTTTCCTTGATAAATTTTTCTGAATTCATGTATAATTATACTTGACAAATGTGAAAAATACAAGTACCTTGTGATAAGGAAAAACCGCACGGTTTTTTTTAATGGGAGATAACAATGGCTAAGGCAAAAACCGCAAGAGTCAAAATAACACTTGCTTGTGAGGAATGCAAACAGCGGAATTATGACTCGATGAAAAACAAAAAGAACGACAATGAAAGACTTGAAATGGAAAAGTACTGCCGTTTTTGCAAGAAGCATACCAAACATAAAGAAACAAAGTAATTGTGAGGTATTATGGCGAACAAAAACAAAAAGAAACAGCCTGCAACGGGTTTACAGCCCAAAGGCGGGGCTTATGCCAATCAGGATGCAAAGTTGGCGGCAAGCGGCGGAGTAACTTCGCTTGGCGAAGAATCCGGTGTTCCGAACCGCCCGAATAAACAAACCATTAAAGACAAAAAGCGCGCGGACAAAGAAAAGGCGCGGGCGGATAAAGAAAAAGCAAAACAAAAAGCCAAGACAGACAAAAAAGAAAAGAAAGGCTTAATCAAGGCACTGCGTGAAACGGGCGCAGAACTTAAAAAAGTGCGCTGGCCGGGTTTCTCGCGGACACTAAAGCAAACCGGAGTTGTGTTAAGCGTGGTTGTCATTTTCAGCATCGTTGTGTTCGGGCTGGATAGAGGTTTAAGTTTCTTATACGACCTGCTTACAAAAGGATATAAATAATATGGAAGACAAAATAATACAAAGCGAAACACCGGAAGACGCCGAACAATTTTCGGATGATGCTCAAATCGATTTGCAGGCGGGCGAAACTTTGAACCCTGCGGAAACGAAAGAGGATGCTTCTGAGAATTCTGTCAAGGTGCCGGATCTAAAGAGTATAGGAAACCGCATGGATTCCGAGGCGCGCTGGTATGTTCTGCATACGTTCAGCGGTTATGAAGCGGTTGCCGAGGACAACTTGAAAAAAGTCATCGAGAAGTATAACCTTACCGACCGCGTATTTGAAATCTTTATTCCGACGGAAGATACCATCGTTGAAAAGCGCGATAAAAAAGTTTTGGTGCCGACCAAGACTATGCCAAGTTATATCTTCATCAAAATGATATACGGCGACGACCTGTGGCATACAATCACGCGTACGCGCGGAATAACCGGATTTGTCGGTCCCAAGGGGAGACCGCTGCCGCTTACCGCCAAAGAAGTTATCGATATGAAGCTGGAGCGCAGGTTAAATGTCAATGTTAAACTTGAAGTCAAAGATACAGTTCAAATCATAGACGGACCCTTGGCGGGACAAACCGCTGTTGTTACAACTGTTAACAGTGCTGCTTCCAAATGTACTGCCACAGTAAATATGTTCGGACGTCCGACAAGTGTGGAACTTTATTTGAATCAGGTGAAAAAACTTTGAACTTTAATTATCGGAGACAATCTCGGCTGGCAAATGATTTGTGAGTAATATGAAGATTTTGGTCACTTTATTTGCATTCATGTTATGTGTTGGAGTACTTTTGTTTTCGCTGAATTTCGTTGCCTTCAACAAAAACTTTTATGATGCTCAATTTAAGGCTAACGATACAGCAGAGATATTGCAGTCTTACGGCATAAGCGCAGCGGACTTGAAGTCGGCGCGCGACGCGGTGATTGATTATTTATCCGGCAAGTCGGATACGCTGGAAATAAGTTTTTTCACCGCGGCGGAACTTCAGCACATGGCAGATGTGAAAGCAGTTTTTGGCACAGTCCGGATTTTGGGATTGGTACTTATGTTAAGCGGTGCGGGAATTTTGGCTTTCCTGTTAATTCTTTCCAAAGGCAGACTTTGGCGGAGCGCTGCTCTTGGAGGCGGTATCTTTTTGGGATTGATTGCGCTTGTGGGGCTTATGCTGGCGCTTAATTTTGACTTTGCGTTTACAGCGTTTCATCATCTTGTATTCCCGCAGGGAAATTGGCAGTTTGACGGCGGCTCGCTTATGCTTGTAATGTTCCCAGAAAGTTTTTTCACTTCCGCTGCATTCATAATCGCAGGAATAGGCGCAGTATTCGCGGTGATACTTTCGGTTGCCTCTTTGACGATTGCACAACGCAAACATTATTGAAGATTATTAGGCACACGCTCTTATCGGTTTAAAAAACCTTTTACAAAATATTTAGGGCAAAATATCTTGTAATGTCTATTAGAATATGTTAGTATAAAACCTATAAAGCAAAATTGATGATTTTATCATATTTTGTTTGGAGGGATTATGAAAAAATTTATTGTTGCGTTTGTTTTATTATTATGTTGCTGTACGCTTCTTGCGGCTTGCGGCACTGGTAAAACACCAAATGCCCCGGCAAATTATTCCGTACAGTTTAATATAGACAGAGGAAGTTCTGTGCCGAACCAAACAATAGCAAGCGGCGGTTTTGCAGTTCGCCCAAATAATCCCACAAAAACCGGATACACTTTTGATAACTGGTACAGCGACAGCAATAAAACGGTGCTATTTGATTTTACAGAACAAAGCATAACTTCTGATACTACTATCTATGCGAAGTGGACTGCAAACACTTACATGGTTACATTTGACAAACAAGGCGGCATTGGCGGAAGCGATAGTGTTACTGCAACATATGATTCTGCAATGCCGGTAATTACCACAATGCCAACAAGAACAGGCTATAAATTTTCAGGGTTTTGTGACGCTTCAACCGGCGGAACGAAATATTATTATAACGACCTGACAATTGCAAAAACATGGGATAAAACATCTGATACTACTTTGTATGCACAATGGAAAGCAATAACCACAACTGTATCTTTCAATGCAAACGGCGGCAGTAATGCTCCTTCCGGCGTTGCCGCAACATATGATTCTGCAATGCCGGTAATTACCACAATGCCAACAAGAACAGGCTATGAATTTTCAGGATTTTTTGACGCTTCAACCGGCGGAACGAAATATTATAATAACGACCTGACAAGTGCAAAAACATGGGATAAAACATCTGATACTACTTTGTATGCACAATGGAAAGTTCAAACATATTCAATCACTTATAAAGATATCGGAAACGAAGAATTCAGCGGAACGTTTGATACAGATTATCCAACATCTCACACATATGGAACAGAAACGGTTTTAATAAATCCCACAAAGGTCAGTTACATTTTTGCCGGTTGGTTTACAAACAGTGCCGGCACCGGCACAGCCGTAACAAGTTTAAATGCCACAGATTATACAGCAGATATTACACTGTATGCTAAATGGACAGCTATGTTTAAGTTTACCATATATTCCGGTACTACAACATACTCAGTTTCTGTTGCTTACGGCGTTACAGTTGCACTTTCGGGGGATATAACTATTCCCGAAACTTATAACGGAATACCGGTAACGCAGATAGACTCTAATGGCTTTCGTGATAATAATTCAGCTAACGGTTATGCCCGCACAAATGGAATAACAAGCATAACACTCCCAAGCGGAGTAACAAGCATAGGCGATGATGCATTCTTTTATTGTTCCGGTTTAACAAGCATAACACTCCCAAGCGGAGTAACAAGAATAGGCAATAATGCATTCTTTTATTGCACCGGTTTAACAAACATAACAATCCCAAGCGGAGTAACAAGCATAGGCGATTATGCATTCTCTTATTCCGGTTTAACAAGCATAACAATCCCAAGCGGAGTAACAAGCATAGGCAGTTATGCATTCCGAGGTTGCACCGGTTTAACAAGCATAACAATCCCAAGCGGAGTAACAAGCATAGGCGAGGGGGTATTCTATAATTGCACCGGTTTAACAAGCATAACACTCCCAAGCGGAGTAACAAGCATAGGCGATTATGCATTCTCTGGTTGCACCGGTTTAACAAGCATAACACTCCCAAGCGGAGTAACAAGCATAGGCGATTCTGCATTCTGTGATTGCGCCAGATTAACAAGCATAACAATCCCAAGCGGAGTAACAAGCATAGGCGCTAATGCATTTTACTATACCGGTCAAGTAACCATTTATGCCGAAGCGGCAAGCAAACCAAGTGGCTGGAATTCATCATGGAATTTTTCAAATAATCCTGTAATTTGGGGCTGCACACTCTCAACTGATAAAACTTATGTGGTTTCGTTTACTAAAACGGCAAGCAGTATTACAAACCCCTATAATCATACTATTACTGCACCTTACCGGGCGGGCTGCATCTTTGGCGGGTGGACAACAACGGAGGGAGGCACAACGGCGGCATACACTGCTGCTGATGTTCAAAACGCACCAATCGGCACCACGCTTTATGCAATTTGGATTGTAAATTAAAAAAAACTTAGACTGCACCGCTTTAAATTTGTCCACTTCAAACGACAACCGGAGATTTTTTTATACTTGTCAATTTGTGAACCGCATGGTAATGTATAGGATGCTTTCGGCGGTTAATGTAAGTTTGCAGTACGGCAAGCGGATTCTGTTTAAGGATGTGAATTTAAAATTTGTGTCCGGAGAATGTTACGGCATTATCGGCGCAAACGGCAGCGGCAAAAGCACTTTTTTAAAAGTTTTAAGCGGCGAAATAACTCCCAACAAGGGCGATGTAATCAAAGATAAAAACAAACGTCTGTCGGTGCTTAATCAGAACCAAAACGCTTTTGACGGTTTGGCGGCGGTTAACGCTGTGATGGCGGGTCATGCGCGACTTTTCAAAATCATGAAGGAGAAGGAAAAACTGTACGAGCTTGCCGATATGACGGAGGCTCAGGGTAACCGCTTGGCAGAGTTGGAAGGGGAGTTTGCCGAACTTGACGGTTGGGATGCCGAACCCAACGCGCGGGCAATGCTTAATGACCTTGGAGTTGACGCGGAACTGCATGACCGCCTTATGAAAGATTTGGATGCCAAAGTTAAGGTTAAGGTGCTCCTTGCGCAGGCTTTGTTTGGTAATCCGGATATTTTGATTCTGGACGAGCCTACTAATAACCTTGATATTAAAGGTGTGCATTGGCTGGAGGAATTTCTGCTTGGGTTCAAAAATACGGTTATCATCGTTTCGCACAACCGCCACTTCTTGAATAAAGTTTGCACGCACATTTGCGATGTGGATTTCGGGCAAATCAATATGTTTGTCGGAAACTATGACTTTTGGTACGAGACCAGCCAGCTTCTTCTTCGTCAGCAAAAAGATGCAAATAAAAAGGCGGAACAGCGTGCGGATGAATTGAAAGAATTTATCGCCCGGTTCAGCGCGAACGCAAGCAAAAGCCGGCAGGCCACCAGCCGTAAGAAAGAATTGGAAAAATTGACCATCGAGGACTTAAAACCGTCCAGCCGCAAGTATCCTTATATCAATTTTGAAACCGAGCGCGAACCCGGCAACGACATCCTGACGGTCGATGGGCTTACACTGCCCGGCTACTTTAAAAATGTTTCGTTCAGGCTGCAAAAGGGCGATCGTGTGGGGTTTATTACTAATAAGAGTTTAATTGTAAGCAAATTATTTGACTGTATAGTCTCGGCACCAGACGGCACTTCTGACATCAAATATACAGGTAAAGTCGAGTTCGGAAAAACCATTACCGCCGCTTATTTGCCGCAGGATTACCGTAACTTCTTTGAAGGGGTGCACCTTAATCTTGTGGATTGGCTTAAACAGTTCAGCAAGGAAACAAACGAAACATTTATTCGAAGCTGGCTTGGGCGCATGCTTTTTTCGGGTGAGGAGGCGCTTAAGGAGGCAAATGTTTTATCCGGCGGCGAAAAGGTACGCTGTATGCTTGCTAAGACGATGCTTAAGCAGGGCAATTTGCTAATTTTGGACGAGCCCACCAACCACCTTGATTTGGAAAGCATTACCGCGCTTAATGATGGCATGAAAAAATACAAAGGTGTTATGCTGTTTGCCACTCAGGACGAGGAAATACTTTCCACGGTCGCCAACAGGATTATCGAAATTAACGAAGATAAATTCGTTGATAAACTCTGTGGGTATGACGAGTATTTAAGAAGATAAAAATGTTCGATTTTACAATAACACCGGTTTGGATTGCATCGCAGGCTTTAAACCTTATAAGCCTTGTTTTGCTGGTGATTGCTTTTCAAGTCAAAAACAAAAACAGAACGCTTATATTGATGGCTTCTGCTTGTGCGTTCGGGGTTGTCTCCTCGGTGCTTCTTGGCAACATGGCATTTGCTGTTGTGATGACTGTTTCCGTCATCAGGAGTCTTTCATTCGCATGGATGGAAGCGCGCAGGGTTGCCCTGAACAGGCTGTTTTCAATTTCTGTGCTTTTGGTGTTTATGGCTGTGTCGGTATTGCTTGTTGTTTTTGCGGTACAGTGGTGGTTTGATTGGGTTTTGCTTGGAAGTTCCCTATTTTCGACTTACGGAAGCTGGAAGAAGGGGATTCACTTGATAAGAATTTCAACGGTGCTTGGGTCGGTGCTTGCGATTGTAAGCCATATTCATTTTCATAACTTTACCGCATTATTAATCGAGGCGTTTGTTATCGGGTCAATAGCGGTGTTCTATATAAGGCAGGCGCGAGCACATGCGGAATAGTGTACAAAAAGTGTCTTCTTAAAGCTTGTACTTCTTGAAGATGCCTCTTGGCTTAATTCTTATTTCCGAACTCCATGCCGAAGCAGAATTTTGCGTACTGTTCTTTTTCCGGGATAGGTTCTTTTGTCATTTTTTCTTCGAACTTTTTGCGGTTGAACTTTACGTTAATTCTGTAGATGTCAAAATTGCGGTCCATATGTTCGTTTACTTCAAAATAAGTATAGAAAGTATGGTCGCCTTTAACGCAGCCACTGGAGCCCAGACAGGCATAACTTTTCCCGGCTTCATTTGTAATTATGCGGCGGTTGTGAATGTGCCCGAAGAATACAATGTCGCAGTTGGCATAGCCGAACAGCCGTTCCAGACTGCTTTCCTTAAATTCGTCATAGTCATCACGCACAACGCCGTCCTTGTCGTGGCTGTAGTGAGTGAACATCAAATTAAAGCCTTTATAGTTGATTTTAATTTCCGTGGGCATGGTCTTGATGAAGCGCAAATCATCGTTATCAAGCGAGTTATAAATATATTCCATATGCTCTATTCCGGCATAGGTCATCGTTGCAACGCTTTTGTCATACCGGACGACGCGCTGTTCGTGATTTCCGACTATACAGGTTATATTGCTTTTCTCAAGTAATTTAAGGCACTCACTGCTATCGGGTCCAAAAGTAATAGCATCACCCAAAAAGTAAGCCTTCCTTATCTTACGTTTTTGTATATCCTTTATAATTGCTTCGAGGGCTTCGAGGTTCCCGTGGATGTCGCTGAAGATCGCAATTGCCATGGCTCACCTCCTTTTCTTTTGCCGGAACGCTTTTCGTTTCGCATTGCCTCTTTAAGATCTTTATTTGCTTTGATGAAGCCGTCTAGGGGTGGTTCTTCTTTCATCTTATACGCTCCTTATCCTTAATATATTTAAGCATCTCTACAATAGAAGCATTGTTTTGTGACGAAGCCGCTGACTGAGTTTGTTTGATTTGGGTGCTGCCGCGCTCGGCGATAGTGCTGCGCTCAAGGATTTTATCGCGCGCTGCCATTACCTTAAGTTCGTCGTCTTTCACTATTTTATTACGCTGTATATACGAGGCAATATATTGGTCCATAATTTCTTCCGGACTGGAGCCCGTGGTAGATGCAAGCATTAGCCAATAAAAGAGCATCTCGCCAAGATGTTCGGTGTTGCGTTTCTTGCGCTCCTCAGAGTACGGATAGTCGTTGTAAACCACTCCCCGCACGATTTCGGCTACGTCGCCGGTTTTGGCGCACATGCCAAGACTGGATTGGAGCAATGCCTGTTTAAGTGTCACCTGTTCGCGCTCCATGAATTTAAATACCAAATTTTGCAATTCTTTCATGCTGTCAGGGTAACACAAACCAGGTGGCTGTTGCAAATAAAATTTGTCCGCCTGAAACTGCGGCTTTGTTTATATAATAGTAAGCACTATCGACAGCGCAACCAAGTATACGCTGAACCAATAAAGTTTAATGTTCTTTACAAGGCGCAGCATTAACTTTATTGCTATTATGCCGAAAATCAGTGCCACCGCGAAACCAAAAATAAGCGGTATTGGCTCCAGAACTAATGCATCTGCCGGTGACGACAAAAACTCATATAAGAACGATGCGATTATAATAGGTATAGACATAAGGAACGAAAATTCAGCGGCGGCTTCGCGTTTCGCGCCGGTTAACAAGGCTGCCGAGATTGTGGAACCGCTCCGGCTTATGCCCGGGATTACCGCAATACCTTGGGCAATGCCGATAATTATGCCCGTTCTGTATTCGATTTCGTTATTGTTCTGAGGTTTAACGAGTGTTGTCGCAAACAAAACTATCGCGGTTATCATAAAGGTAACGGGTAAAACGCTGTACGTGAATGTGCGGTCTATTTGGTCTTTAAACAGTATTACTATGGCGCAGGTGATGACGGTCGCAATTAACAGGTTAAAGTTCGTTTTGCAAAACGGATTCCGGATAAGAGCGAAAATTTTCTTACGGAAAACTATCACGACAGCGCTTAGAGTCGCCAAGTGCAGGATAATATCGAACATCAACATATTTTCAGGCAGATTAAAGATGTGGCGTGCAACAAGCAAGTGACCGCTGCTGCTTACCGGCAGAAATTCGGTAAGCCCCTGAACGATTCCAAGCAATGCTGCAAATAAAACTGTCATGACATATCTTATGCTGATTTAAAGGTTACTATAGCAACACTTTTTGGGTCACTGATTCATTTGACAAATAGGCGGAAATAAGGTAGAAGTTAATTATGAATGAACAGGAACAAAGGCTGAAGCGGAAGGTGCAAATAATTGTTGCGGCGTGTCTGTCGCTCTTTTTCGTGCTTGTTACCGTTGTTGTATTTCAGTTTGCGATAAGGATAAATCAAAACAATCAGGAGGGTGCGCTTAAGCGGCAAAACGCGGCGTTGCAGGCTCAAACCCAGCAGGCACAGGCGGATACGCAGTACTTCCAAAGCGACCAATTCAAACAGGACTATGCATTGCGATACTTAAATAAAGGCAAGCAGGGGAGCGTTATATTTTATTGATACGGCAAGCTTTTTAAGGAAAAACTATGGCAAAAGTTAAAGATGCTGCAACGGATGTGCAGATTCACACCGGACGGCGCGAAAAATTGCGCCAGTCGTATTTGAAATATGGGCTTGCTTCTTTTAATGAAACGCAAGTGCTTGAATATGCACTGGGGCTTGTTATACCGCGCATTGACACCAATCCTACAGCGCACCGTTTAACGAAGACTTTCGGAAGTTTATCCGGCGTAATAGAAGCGCATCCAGATAAACTGCGCGAAATTCCGGGTATTGGCGATTCGGCTGCGATTTTTCTTAATTTCTTGAAGCAGTTTGTTACTTATTATCATAACAGCATCCGTAACACCAAAATCCGGATAAGGCAGCCAAGCCAAGCAGTCGAGTACCTGCGAGAGGTTATGAAAACTTATTCGACCGAGCAGTTTGTGCTTATATGCCTTAACAAAGGCGGAGCGATAATTTTGGAGGATACCACCACTTCAGGGGATTTAGATAAGGTCGAAATAAACCTTCGCGAAATTGTGGATATAACTATGCGTGTAAAGTCGTCGTCCGTTTTAATTGCACATAATCACCTTAATAACGATGTTGCGCCGTCAGATTCAGACATTATACTTACAAGGCAGCTGGTCAATGTGCTGCTTCCGCTTGGTATCGATATTTTTGACCACATTATTTTTGGAAATGAAGGCGCAGTATACAGTTTTTGCGAGAACAAAATATTGGATATATTCAAAAGGGAACACCGCGGCTTTGTAATCAATAAAGATTACGAAGATTACTGGCAGACAGAACTGACATTTAAAGACGAACAGTAAAGCGAAACCAGACGCGGCAGGGAGCGGACTAACTGTGTCCCTAAAACTTCTGTTTGTGGCAAGTGGCTTATGCGGGTAAAAAATTTTCGCGCCGCCGGTAGAAAATTTTTCGCGCGCGAAAAATTTTTTAAAAAGTGCTTTATTTTAGTTGACAAACAAAATCTTTAATGTAAGATAAGGTCATACAAGGGATAAAAAACCCAAAAAACAATAGGAGGAAAAAAGATGAACAGACAGCTTAAAACAATAATGATGGTTGCGGTTGTCATGGCGGTTGCGGTAGTCTTGGCGGCTTGCGGTGGCAACAAGGGTCCAAAACTTAACAGCCTGACAATGGAAAACCTAAGCATCAGAATTGTAGAAGGAAGTTCAGGTACACTTAAACCTGTGGTTGATGCAAGTGACTACAGCAAGTCAAACTTGAAGTGGTATGTTGTGCTGGAAGGTGAGGACGGTGAAGAGCCGGCTCTTATCGAAGAGAATACTGACGGAGCCGTGCTTGACTATGTAACTGATGTTACATTTAAAATTGACGCTTCAACAAAGGTGCTTACAATTGAAACTGCGGAAGATGCTGCGGGCGAAGACGGCGATATTACATACACAATACGCGCCGAACTTGACGGTAAGACCAAAGACGCAACAGTTGAAATCGTGAGCCAAGAAGTTGTTGACCAAGAAGCAGCAGATGCTTTCATGGCAGCAAACAAGGCATTAATCGAGATAATTGCAAAGGGTAAACAGGAAACTACTGACCTTGATGCCATCAAAACTTTGAAAAGTGCATATGAAGCTTTATCCGAGGATGCACCGGATGTATTTGGTCTCGTTAAAGAGATGCCTGTTAAGAACGAAAATGACGAAGATGTAACAGTTGCAGATGTGATGGCTGGCATTGGTGGAGTTATTGCCGGTTTGGAGGATCAAGCCGCTGCTGAAGCCTTCGTAGAAAGCAACTCAACATTGTTGGAACTTATTGCCGCTGAAGATTACAAAGCAGATTATATTCAAGATCTTGCTACTCTTGAGGCATTGCAAGATGGCTATAATGCATTGGTTGCCAAAGTTTATGCAAGCGGCTTAACCGTTGTTGGCGACACCACAGTTGGCGAAGTTATGAACAAACTTGATGGTATTATTTCTGATTTGCAGGCTCAAGCCGACGCTGCTGCTTTCATAGATGGACATTCAGCTTTGTTGACCAAACTTGCTGACGAAGAAGTGACTGTTGATGA
>JGI24705J35276_12238430_pt1 | contig 21803 bp, 20 predicted proteins | sample TergutNt197P4_FD_35276 | JGI IMG/M metagenome (IMG submission 35276) | reverse complement strand
GCGAGATAATCTAGAGCGCCTTTTAATAAAACAACAACCACTGCGTAATAATTATTATACCATATTTTGGTTACATTTTGGTAACACTTATTGAACATCAACTCTTTACAGAAAGTTGATATTATAATATAAAGATATAATTAGTACGAAATTCGGATTAAATTAACAAGCTACTGCTCTTGCTATAGGGCACACTTCACAATAAGCATTGTAAATATTTAAAATGCTCTATTTTTTGGTATGATGAATTCATCATTCATTATGGAAAAAATAAATTATTTATACCCCAGCGCTGGGCCCACGGGCTAAATACTGTCCGCCTGGTCTTTTAGCCAATAATCGCCCTTCTTCTGCCATCAGTTCCCCGCGCAGCCAAACAGCCCGAATGCGTGCTGTAAGCTCCATCCCCTCATAAGGGGTATAATCTACATTTTGCCATTGTGAAGCAGCCTCTATTGTATAAGGAGCATCTGGTTCTATAATTACTATATCTGCATCTGCTTCCGCTCGTAACACTCCTTTGCGTGGATACAAACCAAAGATACGAGCCGGATTCTCTGCCGCCAGCATAGCCAGTTGCGAAGGAGACAGCTTTCCTTGCGACACGCCATAACTATATAGCAATAATGGCCTATGTTCAACCCCCGGCAAGCCATTGGGAATGCGCCGAAAATCTTTTAGGCCCTTGCTTTTTTGCCCGGCCATATTAAAGCTGCAATGATCTGTAGATACCACATCCATTTCTCCGTGTAACATGGCTTGCCATAAGGCGTTTTTATCGGCAGAGCTGCGTAATGGAGGCGAACACACATATTTTGCCGCTTGCGCAAACTCTTGCTGATACATGGCTTCTTCTAAAAACAAGTATTGCGGGCAGGTTTCCAGCCAAACTTTCTGGCCACGGAACCGCGCTGCCCGCGCTGCTTCTAGGGCGCGCTCACTGCTCAAATGTACAATATATGGCACGGTACCTGCTGCTTCAGCAATAACTAAAGCTCTGACTACCGCTTCTGCTTCCGCATAGGCAGGACGGCTTGCCGCATGGGCTTCGGGAGCGCGCCGCCCTTCGGCAAAGAGCTCTTGAGCTAAACTTTCTACTAAATCGCCGTTTTCGCAATGAAACATCAATAAACCGCCCATAAGCCTTAAGCGGCGGCTCAATTCATAAATAGCAGTATCTGAAAGACGCAACTGCTTATATGCCATATACACCTTAAAAGAACTTACACCCTCTTCTATTAGTTTAGGCAATTCCGCGGCTATTGCTTTATTCCAATCTGTAATAGCCATATGAAAGCCGTAATCACACCAGGCTTTTTCCTTGGCCAAATCATGCCAGGCGGCTAAAGCCGCTTTCAGAGAGCCTTTTTTCTCTTGGGTAGCAAAATCAAGCACAGTAGTAACGCCACCCATTAAAGCAGCACGGCTGCCACTGGAAAAATCGTCGGCAGTATGGCAAGCAGGTGTATCCATATCTAAGTGGGTATGCGCATCTATGAACCCGGGAAAAACCATGCAGCCTTCGGCATCGTAAATCTCCGCCCTGTCATCTTTTATATGAGGGGCAATAACTACAATACGCTCGTCGTCTATTAATAAATCGGCGTGCATGCAAAACTCTGTTTGTACCAATAAACCGTTTTTTATCAAAGTTTTCATGGTAGGATTCTACCTCCTTAACGCTGCAGCAAACTCTTGCACCATATTTTCCGATAGCCCGCGCCAAAGTGTCGCTTTACCGGCTTTTAGAACAAAACCTGGATTAGAGCTGGCTGCAAAATCCTTTTTATTAAAAAACAAAGTAGGTTTATCGCGATAAGGCGCACCTTCATAGGGGCAGAACACGGCACAGTTACCACATTCGTTGCATAAAGCGTCAATATGTATTATTTGTCTTCTTTTACCCACACTAAGCACACGATTAGCCCGATTAGGACAAACATCCACACAGCATTCACAAATTAAATCGCAGCTTAAGCAGCGCCCTGGCTCTGCGGTTTCCGTAGCTAAACGTACTTTCCGACGCCGCGCCGCGGCAGCAGCGCGTTCGTCTTTTGCTATAGTCGGCGGTTGCAAACCTACTACTGCTTGAGCAATGCGCCAAGCATCTGCAATAGCTTCAGCAACAGTAGCCGGACCGGCTTTACCATCTCCCGCCACATACAACCGTGGTATTGAACTTTGCAAATCCGCATCTAAGCGCAATAAACCTTTTTTGTTCAAAGCCAGCCCAGCCCGACGGTAATACTCACTATCCACTTGCTCGCCCACCGCAGCCACCAGGGTATCTACCGGCAAATCGAAGAATTTTCCTAATGGCCGCGGTACTCGGCGGCCATCCTCTCCCGGCAGGGATAGCCGCATATACTCGCAATTAAGCAAACCATTTTGCAAACCCACCGGCTGAGCAAGAGTATGCAAACGCACGCCTTCGGTAAGCGCCAATGCCAATTCTACCGCTTCTGCCGGCATTAAAAGACGGCTGCGTCTATATACTATATGCGCTTCTGACACTCCCGGTAAACGCAGAGCAGCCCTAGCCGCATCTATGGCAGTATTTCCTCCGCCTACCACAGCCACAGATGGGCCCACCCGTAAACTCTGTGGCGCGGATTTAGCTTTTCGCAAAAAATCGACCGCATTAATACTTTCCCCATACTGCAGAGGCAAGTTGCCTGCACAAGTAGCACCTAAAGCAAGTACAACTACATCATATTCCAATAATAGTTTAGCCGGATCTGTTATTTCGCATCCACAGTAAAATTCCATATCCTGCACTACAAATGCTTTTAAATCGCAAGCTAAAGCCGTATCTGGCAGGCGAAAAGAAGGTATTACAAATTTAGGTATACCTCCTATTTCTGGCTCGCGCTCAAACACATCAACTTTATAGCCGCCGCGCCGTAATAAATAAGCCACCGAAAGCCCGGCTGGACCTGCGCCTATAACCGCTGCTCTGCCTTTTTTCGCCGGCGTCAGCTCTTCGCTAAAACGCTCTTTAATTTTAGCCGCTTCTTCTTTAGGTAAATATTCCGCCTCTGTAATAGCCATCTCCATTTCTTCTATGGCAGTCTGCTTACAGCCGCGAATTTGTAATGGCTCGTCATAATGGGTACGGCGGCAAAAGCTTTCGCAGGGACGGGGGCAAATATGCCCGGTTATGGCAGGCATAGTATTGCGGCTGCGAATTATTTGTGCGGCTGAAAGAGCATCTTGCTGGTTCAATGCACGCAGATAAGCCGGCACATCTTGCGCGAAAGGGCAAGCCATTGTGCAAGGAGCACCACCGCAGTCTTCCAATGGCAATGCATACCCATTTTTTTTGCCACTTAAACCCAATTTATGATAACGCCCGTCCTGTAGAGCGCGTGCGGCTATTTCTTGTAATAGCTCTATGTTGATATGCGGCGGCGTCATAATACCCGCTAAGGATTCTGCCACATCTGTTAAACGAGTAAAACCACCGGGTTTTAATAGAAGAGTAGCGCAGGTAAGCGGAAAAAGCCCCGCACGCAATAGGCCAGGAGCATTATCTGCATCCAAGCCGCCGCAATAAGAAATGGGCAATTCGCCGCCAGTAGCTTCGGCTAAACGCGCAGCTAAGTTTACTGTTAGCGGAAAAAGAGGCGAGCCGCTAAGATACAGTTCCTTTCCTTCAATAAGTTCTTCGTTGTTGACAATTGGCAAGGTATTGCTAAGCTTTATTCCAAATACCAGCCCTTGTTCTTGCCCCCAAGCCTGCAAACGCTTAAACATAGGCAGGGCCTCGGGCAGCTGCAAATCTTCACTAAAATGTTTATAATCTGTATGTAAAACATAGCCAAAACGATGTAGAGTTTGCGCCACAAAACGTCCACCTAAGAGGGTAGGGTTACATTTTATAAAAGTATGCAAACCTTTTTCTCTAAGTAAATATGCGGCAATATCTTCAATTTCCCCAGCCGGGCAACCATGTAAGGTAGAAAGAGTTACTGAAGAGCTTATTTGTGGGCTGATATTTTGCAAATACTCTGCGTTTACCCTACTAAAACGCCCTAAATTATTATACGCCCATTGTTCGCATTCGCGCCAGGTGTCACAAGAAGAAGCGTCTTTTATTCCTTCAATAAAATCATCCACCGCAGTGCTTTTAATTCCCGCTAGATCATAACCCACACTGAAATTAAAAAGAAAACCATCGCAACGGCCTAAATACCATTCCCGGCTTAAAAGACAAATGGCATAATATGCACGAATATATTCCGATAAAGCCTGCTGGGGAGAAAACTCACTGGACCATTCGGCATTATAACCTTCTTCAAGCGCATAAATGCAGGGCTTGTTAAGGCCCAAATCTTCACCAAAAAGCTTTTGCACAGTTTTTAGCTCAAAAAAACGCGCGCCTGCCAAATAAGCGGCTACTATACCACTAGCCAGTTGAGTATGTGGTCCGGCTGCCGGACCAACCAAATTTTCTATATATTGCCCGCAAAACAGCATTGTTCCAGCATCTTGCCCCACACGAAACAAATACTGCAAGCCCAGAGCAGTTTCATCTTCAGCATATTCTTTGAGTAAGCTTTCCATAAATTCCGCAAAAGGCTGCGGGCGCATAATATCGCTCATATAAATCTCCTATGTTTACTCAAATTCTAGCCCACAGTTTATTGGCGGCTATACGGGCTTTTGCACAAATTTCTTCTTCATCAAGTTTACATAATTTGCCCTTATACATAAGCAGTTGACCGGCAGCCAGCACGGTGCGCACCTGCCGTCCATTAAGACCAAAAACAGCGTGTCCGTTTGCATTTGCTTCATCCAAAGGCGTAAATGGTTCATAATCCAATACTATAATATCTGCTGCTGCACCTGGTCTAAGCTGCCCCAATAAAGTTGAAAAATGCCTCATAGCCAAATGAGGATTCTCATTGAACAGCAAATCTGTAGCCAGTGCAAAACCGGCATTGCTATCCCGTAGCTGATGCTTTTGCAACAATTGAGCCGCCTTCATGCTCTCGAACATGTCGTGGGTATAGCCATCTGTACCCAACCCCAGCCTTACTCCGGCAGCTTGCATTGGAACAAGCGGCGCACAACCCACGGCATTGCCCATATTTGATTGAGGGTTATGGATCAGCGCCGTTTCACTTTGCGCCAAAATAGCAATCTCTTCTTCATCCACATCTATGCCATGGGCGGCTATGCAATGCGGGCCCAATATGCCCTCTCGTTGTAAGCGCTGTACTACCCGTAGTTTGTGTTCCTGCAAACAATGCCTCTGATCTTCCGGACCTTCCGCCACATGCAGATGAAAGCCTGTGTCTGCCGAAACGGCAGCTCGGCTGGCAGCCATGGTCTCGTCGCATACAGTAAAAGAAGCATGTAAGCCCATCATCCCAGATAAGAGTGGATTCTGTTCCTTATGACAATAATTAATAAAACGCGTGTTTTCACGTATTGCCTGAAGCGCTTTATTGCGCCCCATGCGATCCGATACCTCAAAACAAAGGCAAGTGCGTAGGCCTGCCAAATTCGCCGCTTCAGCAATTAAAGAAAGGCTACCGCCAATATAATTAAAACTGGCGTGATGATCAAAAACTGTGGTAACCCCATTTTTAAGGCAATCCATGAAGGTCAATAAGGCGGAAAGATGAATATCTTGCTCGTTTAAAGCAGCATCCAGCCGCCACCATAAACCAGAGAGTATTTCAGCAAAACTTTGCGGAGCGAAACCCGGTAAAGCCAGACCTCTAGCCAATGCACTATAAGAGTGTTCATGCATATTAATCAAGCCCGGCATAATCAGCCCGCCCTCTGCATCCAGCAAATCGGCTTTTGGATACCTCGCCAAAATATCCGTCGCCTCTCCCACTTCTACAATACCGGCTCCTGAAAAAACCACAGCCCCCATTTCTAACCAGGGTTGCTGCATATTGCGAGTTAAAACACGTCCATTATGCAGAATGCAAATATGCATATTATCACCTCCGGATGATGTCAACGTATATTATTATAACATCTTACATCATCTTTTAGCAATACGTATGCACAGTATAATCATAACAGAACCAACAGGAATTAATTTTTCCTAAACTCCTGTGTATTGGCGGCAGCGAAAATGCTATCACGCCAAAAATCTTTATGCTGTAAAATAAAATGCGTAGTAGAAGCAAACAACTTTGTTGCCTACGCTGAACCTAACTTAGTCGCCGTAGCCAGCTCAATAAATAATACCCCAGGCTTAAATAACCTCTGGGGCATGGCACAGATACAAGCCGATCTGGCTTGGGATATATTCATGTGAAAATATCCTAACGATCGCCGCTTCCAACCTAAATTACGTTTTGACCGTCTTCTTTATACTTTAGTCTTCCAGTTTAGCCAAAATATCTTCATCAATATCATAGTTGGCATATACCTGCTGTACATCGTCATTATCTTCCAAGGCGTCTAAAAGTTTTATTAGTTTACGCGCCATATCCACATCGCCTATAGCGACGGTATTGGCGGGCTTCATAACTATCTCTGCACCGGATACCGTATAACCTGCGACCAATAATGCCGCGCGTACCGGTTCTAAAGATTCCGTGTCTGTAAATATGGAAGCCAGCTCCTCCTCAATTTCAATATCTTCAGCCCCTGCTTCCAATGCCAGCAGCATTAAATCATCTTCATCCTTACCTTTAAGCTCGGCAACTATTTGCCCCTTGCGTTCAAACATCCAACTCACACAACCGGTTTCGCCCAAATTACCATTATTACGTGAAAATATATAGCGTATTTCACTGGCTGTACGATTACGGTTATCTGTCATAATGGCAGCAAGCACCGCTACACCACCAGGCCCGTAGCCTTCGTAAAAGAACTCTTCGTATGCGGTATTTTCTGTATTGCCGGCCGCTTTTTGAATACAGCGATTAATATTATCCGCCGGCATATTATTGCTCTTAGCCTTTTGAATAGCCAGCTTAAGACGAAAATTGCCATCGGCGTCCGGTCCGCCCTGTTTTACGGCTACCGCAATCTCCTTAGATATTTTAGTGAAAATCTTGCCGCGTTCATCGTCGATTTTACCTTTTTTTCTTTTAATGGTAGCCCATTTGGAATGTCCGGACATAAACACCTCTCCTTGCTATTTACCGGTTTTATTATTCTTCAACTATTTAATTTTCGCCAAAACCATACCATTCCCCTGCCGAAAATGCTAATGCATGAATGTACTGAAAAAAATGTTCTACCTGTTTTGATGTGCGCCTAAAATTACTATCTACAAAGCTCCACTTCCCCCCAAGCTGCCATAACATCTTTGCATATAGCAAGCGCCCCCTTTATACCGGGCAAGGTGGCAATAAACTCTATTGCCGCGCCCACGTCTTGCGAGCTTTGAACACGGTTTGCCAAAGCAGTAGCAGCCGCATCGGCGTACAGGGTATTAGCAGCCAAAACAACTGCCGCATCAGCTTTGCCATAACTGAAAGATGAACCTATCGTTCCGGAAGAGGTGCATATACCCAAGGGTTGCTGTGCAGCTCTTATTATTAAACCTAATTGCCCTGTATAGGGGTTATTAGGTCCGGCATATACGCCCACTATACGATCTTTAGAAGTAGCCATATATATATCGCCGCCGTTTTCCACTATCACTTCCGAACTATAACCGGCTAAAAATACTCCCACTGCTTGGGCGAAAGCTCCGGCTACAGAAGCCATGGGGCCAACTCCGGCAAGTGCGGCGGCTTGCGCCATATCCTCTGCAATAGAGGGAGCATTTATATGTGGTTGGTAGACTATATGAGAAGCTGCAAAACCGGCGTCTTGCGCTAGATAAGCCTGCAATTGCAGGCGTAGCTCTACAATATAAGCAGAGGTAGCGTGAGCCAATTCAGTATTCCATATTCCAACGGGCAGGCAAATAGCTAAATCTGTCTCCCCATGACAAAGCCGGGCAGTTTCCAGTTCCGCACCATAATTGCAACGATATATTTCCCGGTCTTCCATATAAGGGCCTCATATAGTTCATGCAATACTACTATATTCCCTAAAGTCTGGAGTAGTAGAAAGTTTGCAACTGCTTTTTTAAAGGATAGTTATACATCAAGGCGCATAGCATGAGCCGGGCAAGCCTCTATACACATATTGCAGACTACACATTTTTCACCTTCGAAACGCACTTCTAGGCTGGGGCGTTCCAAATACAAAGCGCCGCTTGGGCAAACCCCTGTACAAAGACCACATTGAGTACAAAGATGTTCGTCCCAGCTTACCTGCTCCACTAAAGATTGTACTTGTAATCCCTGTTGTTGAAGACAAATCAAAGCCCGGCGATAATTCGCTTCTGTACCAGAAAGGCCTAATAGTAAATAGCCTTTTTTTTCTGGGCTCACTTCAGCCCGTATAATATTTGGCACAAGATTGAATTCTTTAACCAATTGATAAACAATAGGCTGCTCTACCAACTCGGAGGTAAAACGTAGAATCACTTTTTTATCTACCATATTATTGTCTATGGACATAATTACTCTCCCCTTTCATAGCCTTCAACAGTCGGCAGCAAAACTGCGGGCCTTGAAAGCAGAAAAGATCCCTCGCTAACCCACCTTTTCAAAGCAGTGGCTATTTCTTTAGCCATAGGGTAGCTGGAAAGGGGTGCTGTGGGTATACATTTACCGGCAAAATTCACTTCACCGCTTTTCAGTTCGGCTACAGTTACATAACCAAGCTCCGGCGGTTCTCCGGTTGGGTATTTAATGCCATAATCACATACCGGAGAAAGAATATCTGCATCCGTTACGCAGGTGAACTCCAGCATATCTTCATCTAATATTGGTATGGGTACGCCAATGCCCACCATTAAACTTACCCCATAACCCAACATACTTACACCCCTAATATAGCGGGAATTCATCTTTTTCATATCTCCGGTAACAGCCAGTGTTCCCGCACCGCCCATTGGGAGGCCGCCCGTAGTACGCTGCCCGCTATGGTCATGTTGTGTACCCGGCCCACACACAAAGCCAATGCCTCCGCCCAAAAAAATGCGCGTACCAACTCCGATCGTGCGAAAATATGGATCGTTTAAAAGTGGTGAAAGTTGTCCGGCTGTAGAATAATTTATATTACCCATATTGGGCTTTAGAAGGCCCATATAAGTATACACAGTTTTATCGGCACAGTTGACGCCAACATTGTAGTTTTGATAGCTGTTGCGCGGGCTCATAATAAAGGCGTCGCGCAGATCATCTATGGTGAGCGTTTTTTCCAATTTCTTTAGCGGATAGCAATCTGTACCATAAGAAGTCGCGCGCAGTTGCAGTTCTTTGCCTGCTATTAAATCTTCAATCACATGGCCTCCGCCATATCGGAAATGACCGGGATGCCGCGTATTTGCAGGGTCTCCCTCCATAAGCTCGGTAGCCCCTATATATGCATCAACTGCTGCAATGCCGGCATAAGCCGGCACATTATTCAGCCATACTTGCTGCATCCTCATTTTAGGTTTCGTATGCCAAAAATTAAGAAAGGCGCCGGAAGAACACATCATACCAAAGGTTCCGGTAGTCACCACATCCACTTTAGCTGCGGCAGATTTCAACCCCTCTTCCCGGGCTATATCGATAACTTCTTCAGCTGTTACTACTACCGCCTTGCCTTGCTTGATTTTCGCATTAATTTCTTCATAGCTTTTCTTGCTCATATCATCACCGCCTTTGCCAATAGTTTAACCCTAAATAGAAACCTTGTCAATTAGGAATCTCCTACTTAGTGCGCCCTATGCCCTCCTAGTAAAATGCTCTCCTGTTTTAATTTTACAAAAAATTGACATTATCCACCCTGCACGTTATTATATTATCGAGAGAAGACGCTCTGGTCTGCTGCGCAGCCCAAGTAAGAGTTTTATGTTGTATAGTGTGTTTTTCTCTTTTTTCCCTTTAGACTCAGAATTCAAAACTCGGGTTGCGCAGCAGCCCGTTAGAAAGGATGTTGTAGATGGAAAAAGAAAAGGCGCCTCTTCCCACAGTCGATTTTCCTGGTTTCACCATACCTTCTTACTCAGAGTGGAAGGAAGAAGCTATTACTTCTTTAAAAGGCGCACCCTTCGAAAAAAAACTGCTGACCAAAACTTATGAGGGCATAACCTTGCAACCACTGTACACAGCTGAAAATGCCGCCGCCTTCACAGAAAAAAGCAACATACCAGGTGGAGAAAGTTATCTGCGCGGAACTTCTGCCGCCGGCTACAGCGCCAAAACCTGGCTGATTGCGCAAAAAGGCGATACTGCCGACCCCCAAAAAGCCCACGATATGCTGAGGGAGGGCTTGAGTAAGGGAGTAAGCGCTATTTGTTTCAACCCCAACTGCTGCCCCAAATTATCCAATTTACAAGATATACATTTACTATTGGATGGCATAGATGTGTTAAACTTTCCTTTCCAGGTTTTCTGCGGTGCCGAATCTACCTCAACTTTGGCTCTCTTAGCCGCTTATGCTAAAGAGCAAGGCGTCGATTCCGCCGCTTTTTACGGCGTTATTGGCGCAGACCCCTTAGGGACACTAGCTTTGCAGGGCACCAACTGTAATTCTATGGCGTCGTATTATGATCAAATGGCTAATAACCTGCGTTTTACAGCACTGAACATGCCGTTGATCAAAACTATCTTCATTCAAAGTTCCGTGTATCATGAGGGCGGAGCAAATGCTATACAGGAACTCGCTGCTATGTTCGCTACCGCCGTCTCGTATCTAGACGCTTTAACTGAAAGGGGTTTATCTGTAGATAGCATTGCCGGCAGTATGGTGTTTTCTTTCTCTTTGGGAGCAAATTTCTTCATGGAAATAGCTAAACTGCGTGCCGCACGTTTATTATGGTCTAAAATAATCGCAGCCTATGGCGGCAATGAAGATTCTGCTAAGTTAGACGCCCGTGCCGCAACATCACGTTTCACCACCACTGTTTATGATCCATATGTGAATATACTACGTAGCGCTACCCAGGCCTTTTCCGGTATTGTTGGGGGCGTGGACGCTCTTACAGTTGAACCATTCGACACGGCTCTGCGCCATAGTGACGAACAAAGCCGCCGCATCGCCCGCAATATACAGATGATGCTGGAAAATGAATTCAACCTAACTACCCCGATAGATCCTGCTGGAGGTTCTTGGTTTGTAGAAACCCTCACCGGCCAGGTAATAGAAGCCACCTGGGAAAAGTTACAGCAAATTGAAGAAGATGGCGGAATATTACAGGTATTGCATAACGGTACCCTACAAGCGGAGATTAACGCTACCTTACAAGAACGCTTCAAAAAACTCTCCACCCGTGCCGACCACGCCGTAGGCAGTAATATGTACGCCAATGTAGAGGAAAGAGGCGAGAGGCGAGAGGATAGAAAGACCGCAGACGCCTGTAGGGGCGATCATTGGTCGTCCACAAACTGTGTGTGCGACCATCGGTCGTCCGCAAACGTCGGTGAGAGCGAAACCGTAACTCCCATTTCCCCTCATCGCTGGACGGAGCAATTCGAGGCTTTGCGCATCAAGACAGAAGCACATACGGCCAAAACGGGCAAAAATATTGAGGTATTCCTGGCCAATATGGGGCCCTTATCGCAACATAAGGCGCGGGCTGATTTCTCCGCCGGTTTTATGGAGGTAGGAGGCTTTACTGTGCTGCGAAACGATGGCTTCGCCGATGTGGCTGCCGCCGCCTGGGCGGCCGTCGCCTCCCAAGCTCAAGCTACCATAATCTGCTCCACTGACGATACCTACCCAGAGATCGTACCGGAGCTAAGCCGCGCTATCAAAGCTGAAGCCCCACAAATGCTGGTAATTTTGGCTGGAGCACCCGCACCGGAATTCAAGAACAGCTACCTTGAAGCGGGTGTAGATGATTTCATTCATGTGAAAGCTGATTGCTTGAGTGTTTTAAGAAAAATCCAGCTAGCGGGAGGTAATGATAATGAGTAAAGCAATATTAAGTAAAGTTGATTTTTCAACTAATGCTCCCGCTAAAATAAGCTATGCGGATTGGCAAAAAAAAATAGAACAGGAAACAGGCAAAAGCCTGGAACAATTGCTGACCCACACTATGGAACAAATTGATGTACGGCCCCTTTATACAGAAGATGATTATGCCGGCTTAAACCATTTAGGCTATATGGCCGGGCTACCGCCTTTCTTGCGTGGTCCTTACCCCACCATGTATGTAACTCGTCCTTGGACTGTGCGGCAGTACGCAGGATTTTCCACTGCCGAAGAGAGCAATGCCTTTTACCGCAGAAATCTAGCTGCCGGGCAAAAAGGTTTATCGATAGCTTTCGACTTGGCCACCCACCGGGGTTACGATTCCGATCATCCTCGGGTGGTAGGAGATGTTGGTAAAGCAGGGGTAGCGGTGGATTCCATCTTGGATATGGAGATATTGTTTTCCGGTATACCGCTGGATCAGATGTCTGTCTCCATGACCATGAACGGGGCTGTGCTACCTATAATGGCCTTCTATATCCTAGCCGCCGAGGAACAGGGTGTGGACAAAAAGGTTCTAAACGGCACTATCCAAAATGATATCTTAAAAGAATTCATGGTACGCAATACTTATATCTACCCGCCGGGGCCTTCTATGCGCATCATCGGCGATATTTTCGCTTATACCTCTCAAAATATGCCCAAATTCAACTGCATCAGTATATCCGGATATCATATGCAGGAAGCCGGTGCCACCGCGGATATCGAAATGGGCTATACCCTGGCCGACGGTTTGGAATACCTGCGTACCGGTCTCAACGCCGGGCTAACAATCGATCAGTTCGCGCCGCGGCTCTCTTTCTTCTGGGGCATCGGCAAGAATTATTTCATGGAAGTGGCTAAGATGCGCGCCGCCCGTATGCTGTGGGCCAAGATTGTCAAGCAATTCGACCCTAAAAACCCCAAATCCTTGGCTCTGCGCACCCATTGCCAAACCTCCGGCTGGAGCCTTACCGAGCAAGATCCTTTCAACAATGTAGCCCGCACCTGCCTGGAAGCGCTGGCGGCGGCCTTGGGCCATACCCAATCCCTACACACCAATGCCTTAGACGAGGCCATCGCCCTGCCCACAGATTTCTCGGCCCGCATCGCCCGCAACACTCAATTATATATCCAGGATGAAACCGGCGTCTGCAAAGTGGCGGACCCTTGGGGCGGCTCTTATTATGTGGAAGCCTTAACCGGCGAACTGATCCGCCACGGCTGGGCACATATTCAGGAGATAGAAGATTTAGGCGGTATGAGCAAAGCCATCGAGACCGGCTTACCCAAAATGCGCATAGAAGAAGCGGCGGCCCGCCGTCAGGCTCATATCGATTCAAATTATGAAAAGATCATCGGCTTAAACTACCTACAACTAGACCAAGCCGATCCCATCGATATTCTGGAGGTAGATAATGCAGCGGTACGTCAGGCGCAGTTAGAACGCCTCGCCAAACTGCGCGCCAATCGCGATGCCGCTAAGGTAGAGCATTGCTTGAACGCTATCACTGCATCGGTGGAAAGCGGAGAAGGCAATTTGCTGGAGCTGGCCCTGGAAGCGGCGCGCGCGCGGGCTTCCCTAGGGGAGATCTCCGACGCGGTGGAAAAAGTTTGCGGGAGGCATAAAGCTGTGATACGTTCCATTTCCGGAGTTTACTCCGCCGAATTTGCCGATGAAGATATCATAAAAGAAGTGCAAGCCATGACTGATGCTTTCGAAGCCGAACACGGCCGACGCCCCCGCATCATGGTGGCCAAGATGGGGCAAGACGGACACGACCGCGGCGCCAAAGTAGTGGCTACAGCCTATGCCGATATGGGCTTCGACGTAGATATGGGCCCGCTCTTCCAAACCCCGGAAGAAACCGCCCAGGACGCGGTGGATAATGACGTACATATCATTGGCATGAGCTCTTTAGCCGCCGGACACAAGACCCTGCTGCCCCAATTGGTGGAAGAACTGAAAAAACGCGGCCGTGAGGATATCATGGTGATAGTAGGCGGCGTCATCCCCGCCCAGGATTATGCCTACCTTAAAGAACACGGCGCAGCCTGCATCTTCGGCCCCGGCTCCGTCATCCCCGCCAGCGCCAAAGAGATGTTGGAGATATTGAATAAGAGATTGGCGTAGGGAACGCCGTAGGGAACGGCCATTGGCCGTTCCGCATGTTCCGCATGTTCCGCATGTTCCGCATGTTCCGCATGTTCCGCATGTTCCGCATGTATGCGAAAGAAGAGGATAGAAGGTGGAGGTTGAAAAAATCTCTACCTTTTTTCTTGTTTGCTGTGGTATAATAGGCAGGGGGTGGATTATTATGCTTAAGCAACAAGTTTTGGATACAGTCCTAGCCATGCCTGAAGATATATCCATTGAAGATATTATGTACCGTTTATATATTATGGATAAGCATAATAAAGCATTATCAGATATTAAAGCTGGACGCGTCTATAGCAGCGACGAAGTCAAAGAAAGACTTGGAAACCACTAATGGCTGTGAAATGGACAAAAACGGCAATGGATGATTTGCTAAGCATATGGCAGTATATTGCAAAAGATTCATATGTTTATGCCGATAAATTTACTGATAAATTGCTGGCTTCAACCAATATTTTGGAGGATTTTCCTCTAAGCGGTGTTATTGTGCCGGAATTAGCCAACCCAAACATACGTGAAATTATCTATGGCTCTTATAGGGTTATGTATCTTATAATGGATGAGGATATTTTTGTGACGCAGGTAACTCATGGAGCAAGGGAGCTAAAACTAAGATAATCTTTTGCTCTGTTTTCTTCATAAGGAAGCCGTTCTCATGTATGAAAAATGCAGGTTAGAAGATAGTGATTAAAAAAATCTCTACCTTTTTTCTTGTTTGCTGTGACATAATAGGCAAAGGGCTATATGAAGGGAGGTTAACCACGATGCAGCTTGATATCATGAATATTGAATCCGTAGCATGCGATGTTTTAGCTCATCCTAGCTCATCCTAGCCTCATCCTAACCTCATCCTAGCTCATCCTAGCGGCAAGAAAAAATCTTGTGGAAATCTTCGTGAGGGTATGCTATACTAAAGGCGGAGAGACAGAGGTGAGTGAACCCGATGCCCCATGATGATTTTATTGTCCCGGAACTTTTACCGCCGTCCGAGGACGGCGTGTTCAAAACACTAATGACCCACCCGGAGGCAAAACCGGTTCTGCGTGATGTAGTCGAGAGCTATCTGCGCTTCCCGGTCATAACCGTCAATGTCCGTAACGTGGAGTTGCCCATCTCCGACATCAACGAGAAACGTGAGCGTTTTGATGTGAACTGCACCGTCAATGACGGAAGCCAGCTTGATGTTGAAATGCAGGCCGACCCTATGGTCGGTGACAGTTTACGCACAAGCCATAAGATTGTAAAAGCCAGGGCAATTTATCATCTGTGCGACCTTCACTCCGGGCAGGATGGACGCAGTATCCGTTACGACCAACTGTTGCGGAGTTATCAGATGACGCTCTGTGGTTATACTGTGTATCCAACGCGCAAGGAGTTCATCAGACGTTTCAGCTTTCGTGACGAAACCGGCAAGGAGTTATCGGACGCTGTGGGCATCATTTTAGTTGAATTGACAAAGCTTGATGACGTGATAAAGAAGCCTGTGGAGACCATGACAGGCGAGGAAATATGGAGCGCGTTTTTCGCGTATGCTTCCGACCCGAAGTACAGAGAGTTGATTCATAAACTGATTGAAGTCAGGAGGGAAATCAAGATGGCAAGCGAACTGTTACAGAACATCAGCAAAGACGAAATTGAACGGGCGCATTTTCGTTCGCGCCGGATGTTCCGCATGGATATAGAACATAACCGCCTTGCTACGTTGGACGAGGGTGGAGACGCAAGAGCGATGACCATCGCCAAGAATCTGTTGGGCATGGATTTGCCTCTTAACAAAATCGTTGAGGCAACCGGCTTATCCGCCTTGGAAGTGGAAAAGTTGCGCAACACCAACTAACGCGGGAGCGCCAACATAAAACGAGCATTCGCAAACAAATTTCGCGGGCAAATTATATGGAGGGGGCATATCAAGATGGCTTTACAAATGGTATGGAAAGCAGGCGAAAAAGAAGAATAAATATTGGAATTAACAGAGACACCTGAATTTGTGTTGATACAGTTTTGCGATATAATCATACGAAAACAGGATTTGAGGAATCCTGACGCTCGATATATGTTGGATGAAACTGTAAATGCCTTAAAAGTTAAAGCTGAGAAAGAGCCGTATGGCTACTCCCCCTTTGATCGGAAAGGTCTAAAAGAATATATTGCTCACATAGAGGATTTGTTAATGAAATTTGACCTACAGCAAAGCGGGATACCCAGCTAAGAGTATCCCGCTTTGCTTTAGTCGTACACCACTTGCGTATGTTGCAGTAGACATCTTATTTGAAATGCCCTCTACAGCATACATCTTTGAAAAAATCTCTTTTATCTGCAAGAGGCTGATATAAAATATTTAATATTGATGGGCGTGAGATAAATTTCTTTGATTTGCAATTAACAGCAAATTATAATAAAGAATCGCCAACTGAAAAAGAGGAGCATATTGTACGTATTGACTGGCAAAAGACAGTGCCTCAAAATAATGCGGTTTCGGAAATTGGATTTTTCGGAAATCAGACTACAGTTGCCCGACCAAAAGTAGATAAATGGGATTTTACTGTTAAAAGGCTCAAAGAGATTTGGGGTATTGAGTAATGATCTTGTTGTTTATTTAAATGTGGCGGGGGGCATATTTATCAATGGACAATAACCAGCTGAAAAAAATCAAAGCATTGATACGCGAAAAATCAAAACCTCAACTATGCGATTTAATTATTGATCTCTGTAAAAGATTTCCCGACTCTTTCGAGCAAGTACTCATGTGGGGCAAATCTGCCAATGGCGTCAATATCAACGAAGAATTGGCGCTGGAATATTGGAGAAAAGCTGAAGCGATATATCTGAACGTATTGAAAGATGCAACACGCTGGGAAAATAAATTAGCTGAGATACGGGAGCGCTATAAAAAACGCAGAGCTTTTCTTGAAGAGTCAGCGGTACTTGATTAAATCAGAAATTTACACAGCAATGGGGGAATAATATGAAAAAAGCGGTTCTGTTATTAATTGGTATGGCGCTGGCAGCTATGCTTATGTCTTGTGCAGCTAATGAAGATAGCAATAAGCAAAGCGACTCAGAGATCGATACAATGTTGGCAGGCGAGCTAACCAGGGAGATTACAGTTAGCTATTACGACACCATGCTATATAGGCGTTTCCTCACTGAAGCAGCTGAATTGTTCGAAAAAACACATCCCGGAACAAAGATCAATCTACGGGGCTTTTCACAAATGCCTGAACTAAAATATATGGATTTGGAAGATGGTTCCGGTGTCGTTTCTAATGTGGCGACAGATGAAAACGCGGAAATAGCAGACTATATCTACCGTGTAAACGCGGAACTAATGAGCGGCAAAGGCCCCGATATCCTGGCGGCCGACGTGCTTCCTTACTACAAATATGCTAAAAGCGGATATTTTGAAGACCTGAGCTCATATATGAATGCTAACAACAATTTTGATATAAGCGAATATCGAGGCAATATTTTCGCGGCAACAAAATACAGGTCCGGGCAGTACATCTTGCCTATAGATTTTGCTTTTAATTTTTTTTCATTCGACAAAAGCAGAATAGAAGGCTCTGCCGCCGCTGTTCTACGTAATAATAGCAAATTTACTTATTGGGAACTGACCGATTTGATACATGATCAATTCATTGATGATAAAAGCGACTCCCGTATGATAGATTTCGGTAGGGGCGCGGTCCAGGCTTTTCGCTATCTTTTTAGATACGAATACACTAAATATGTTGATCTCGACAATTTAACCGCAAATTTCGAAGACGGAAGTTTTGTACAGTTGATAAACAACATCAAACAGCAACTTGAGAACGGTTATTTTATCCCAAATTTCAATTCCACGGAAGACAGAACACGAGATTTCGTGGAGAGCCAAAGGCTATACTATTATAAATTTAATACCGATTTAGTATTAATGGACATTTTTTCTCCGAACCGGAACGAGGCTCATGAGAAGACTTTTCCTATCCCTGATGCGGATGAAATAGCCGGTCTTTGGGTAAACTCTGAGGGAAATGCCAGTTTACTATACTACCAGGCTTACGGTATGAACGCCAATTCACCGAACAAGGAACTTGCCTGGGAGTTTTTAAACTTCCTTATTGGCGAAGAGATGCAACAGTCGCTTACCCTGCTGGGGTTTCCGGTAAATAATGCGGCGTTTATTGAAAGGACAAAAGAAAAATTCAGTACAGAAACCGCAGATAACGGTCGTTTGAAGGTTGTTGGGGAAAAGAACATTAACGCATATAATGATTATATGGAATACCTTAACGGGTTTATTGATGAACTTAATTTTTATCCGGTAACCGATAAGATAATACATGAGATGGTTACAGACGAAGTAGAGCTTTTCTTTGAGGGGGTAAAAAGTGCGGAATCTGTGGCAGGCGTTTTGCAGAATAAAGTTCAGTTGTATTTAAGTGAAAATGAATAAACCTATTTCGTAAACATTAACAAAGGAGTACATATATGCCAGATACCCCCACCTACAAACCGGAATGGGCCCCCGAAGGGGCGGATGATAAATTCGCCAGCCGCGTGATGTATGGCGTGACGGAAAGCGAGCGCGAGCCTCATAGCGTACAGCAAGAGGCTGTCAAAAGCGCCCGGCCCCCCGAACTGACCGCCGCCGATTATATCGAGGGCGTACTTAGGCGTGACCGCATGATACTGGCCCGTGCCATCACCGTTATCGAAAGCAACGCGGCTAAGCATTTCGAGCTGGGCCAAGAAATAGTGCAAGGACTGTTGCCCCATGGCGGAAAGGCCGTGCGGGTAGGCATAACCGGCGTACCCGGCGCGGGCAAAAGTACCTTTATCGAAGCATTGGGTATGCGGCTGATACAAAAAGGCCAGCGCGTGGCCGTGCTGGCGGTAGACCCCAGCTCCAGCCTTTCCAAGGGCAGCATATTGGGGGATAAAACCCGCATGGAGCAGCTTTCCAAGGAGGCGGGCGCCTTCATCCGCCCCTCCCCTTCCGGCGGAACCTTGGGCGGGGTGGCGCGCAAAAGCCGCGAAACACTGCTGCTTTGCGAGGCGGCCGGTTATGACGTAATTTTAGTGGAAACAGTGGGCGTGGGCCAAAGCGAGACCACTGTGCGCTCCATGGTAGATTTCTTCCTTACCGTGGTAATCACCGGCGCGGGGGATGATCTGCAGGGCATCAAAAAAGGCATACTGGAGCTGGCCGACGCCATTGTAGTGAATAAGGCGGATGGCGCCAATAAACAAAAAGCCCTGGTGACCCAAGCCGATTATAATCAGGTGTTGCATTATCTGCGCCCTGCTACCGAAGGATGGCAAACCCAGGCCCATATCTGCTCCTCCCTGACCGGCGAGGGCATCGGGGAGATTTGGGAGATGATCTTTCGCTTCATGGAACAAATGAGACAAAGCGGACAGTTGGAGGCCCGCCGGCAGCAACAAAATCTCTCCTGGGTGCGGGATATGACGAATCAATACGTACAAAAACTGATAGAAGGTAATCCGGTTATCGCCGGACCACGTCACGCAATAGAGCAGGCTGTGCTGGCTGGAAAAACAAGCCCTACTGCAGCGCTGCGGCAGATCATAGAGATAATTGAAAATGGTCTGGCGGCCTGCTTCACAGATCAAGCTAAGAATGAAAAGTAGAAAGTGAAAAATTACTGTAAACTTTCCCGTAGTGAAAACGATATATTCTTTGTTAATACAATTATGACTTAAACAATAAAGATTTGCATTAACGGAGGTGTATCATGAAAAAAATACCACTGATCCTACTTCTAATATGCTTACTGTTGTTATGCGCTTCCTGTACGCCAAAAAATACTGCGTCACCGCTTAATATTGCAGTACTGCGAGGGCCAACCGGTATCAGTGCGGTATGGTTGATGGAACAGGTAGAAAACGGGCAAGCCAACTATAACATTCACCTAGCCGATAACCCCGAACAGGTAGTAGCTCTATTGACCAATGGCACGGTAGATATAGCTGCCGTACCTTCCAATCTGGCTGCTACGCTTTATTCTAAAACGGAAGGAAGCATACAAATAACCGCCATTATCACCAAAGGTGTGCTCTATTTATTACAAGCGGGCGACACTATAAAAAACTGGGAAGATTTACGCGGACGCACTATTTATGCTACAGGACGTGGCGCCAACCCCGAGTATATACTTAATCACCTGCTCAAAGAGCATGATTTGCAGCCCGGCCTAGATGTAGCGGTGGAATATAAAGACGAGCACGCTGAACTAGCTGCTTTGCTGGCTGCCGGACAAGTGGAGATTGCTATGTTGCCGGAGCCTTTTGTTACTTCTTCTATGCTGCAAAACGAGAATTTACATATGGTATTCGATTTAAGCGCGGAATGGCAAGCCCTAGGCCAAGGCGAACTAGCTATGACTGCTCTCGTTTCTAAACGCGATTTTCTTTTAGCCAACCCACAAATCATCTCTGATTTTCTGGCCGATATGAAATCTTCGATCAATTATGCCATAAATAATGCAACAGAAACTGCCACGCTTTGCGAAAAGCACGATATCATTCCTAAAGCAGCTGTAGCAGAGCGGGCTATACCACGCTGCAACCTGACCTTCATTAGTGGGGAAGATATGAAAGAAGCAATTTTTGCTTATTACCAAGTATTGTATACTGCCAATCCGCAATCTGTAGGAGGGGCTTTGCCAGATGATGGTTTTTTCTACATCCACTAAAACAACCCCCTCTACTTCAATTTGGCGCCGCAGGGCTTTTCGCTATGTTAAAGCCCTGTGCGTGCTAATTTTTTGGTTGCTTATCTGGCAGTATGTGGCATATAAAGTACATAATCCTTTGCTGATTCCCTTCCCCAGAGAGGTTGGCGCACGTTTGTGGGAACTATTATGGAGCCTTTCTTTTTGGAAAATTATTGGCCGCTCTCTTTTTCGTATAATGACCGGCTTTACCCTGGGGGTAATAGGCGGTTTGATCATGGCTTTATTAACCAGTTTTTTCTCTCCCCTCGATGACCTCTTTAGTCCGGCTTTAAAATCCATATTAGCCACACCAGTTGCATCGTTCATCATTTTGCTGATCATCTGGTTCGATCCTAGCCTGGCTCCGGCGCTGGTAGCTATGTTAGTAGTGCTACCCATGGTCTGGCGTCATATGCATGGCGGGATTATAGCCTTCGATAGTCAATTGGTGGAGATGGCCCGCCTTTTCCGTCTTTCCCCATTACGCCGCCTACGTCGCCTCTACATACCGGGCTTGATCCCTCCCTTTCTTTCCGCTTGCAGCGTGGGGGTAGGATTAGCTTGGAAATCCGGTGTTGCGGCAGAAGTGATCAGCTATAGCCGCTATTCTATTGGTGGTGAATTGAAAGCCGGCCAAACATATTTAGAAACTGCCGACGTCTTTGTGTGGACCATAGTAGTAATAATATTAAGCCTGTTAATAGAAAGGCTGCTGACTGATTTGTTTAGGCAACTCAACCGTTCCTATAACAAGAAAGTGAGCTGATCATGGTGATAACTTTAAATAAACTGAATTTAAGCCTGGGCGGCTTAACAATACTGAAAGATTTTTCTCTTGATTTGCCGTTAAGCGGCTCGGTTTATCTCAGCGGACCTTCCGGTTGCGGTAAAACCAGCCTGCTTTTACTGCTAGCCGGTTTATTACGCCCCCAAGCAGGAAAAAT
>JGI24705J35276_12238432_pt1 | contig 21969 bp, 15 predicted proteins | sample TergutNt197P4_FD_35276 | JGI IMG/M metagenome (IMG submission 35276) | reverse complement strand
GTAAGACAGGCAGAGGAAAGAAAAGCCGCTGCGGACAAAGCAAAAGCTGAGGCAACTGAAGCTGCGAGAATAGCGGCTGAACAAAAAGCCCAAGAAGAAGCTGAAAAAGTAAGACAGGCAGAGGAAAGAAAAGCCGCCGCGGACAAAGCAAAGGCTGAGGCAACTGAAGCTGCGAGAATAGCGGCTGAACAAAAAGCTCAAGAAGAAGCTGAAAAAGTAAGACAGGCAGAAGCAAAAAAAGCCGCTGCTGAAAAAACAAAGTCGGAAAAATTTACAAGAGGACGGGCCGGGGCCAAAGCAGCCGAAGAAAAGAGAGCAGCCGCTGCAGCTGAAAAAGCAAGACTTGCAGAGGAAAGAAAAGCCGCCGCGGAAAGAGCAAAGGCGGAAGCGGCAGAAACTGCGAGAATAGCGGCTGAACAAAAAGCCAAAGAAGAAACTGAACAGGTAAAGAAAGAAAAGCCTTCTTCTAAGCCGGATAAACAGAAAACTTCCGTAAAAGAAGAAGTTTCTGCTCCGGTTGTATCAGCGTCAAAAAATGAAAAAACTTCTTACGAAAAAGAAAGAACGGTTAAAGTCAGAGGAAAGATTGAATCCGTTTCCGGAGAAGGTTTAAAAGATATTGAAGTTACGATGTCCGGCGGTTTTTCCGTCAGGACTGACGACAGGGGAAGGTATGAAATTTCCGTTCCCGCAGGGAGCAAATATACGCTGAAACCTTTGGCGTCGAACTTTTATTTTGAACCCGCCGAGGTTGTTTTCGACGAACTTAAAACAAATACGGTTCAGGATTTTATCCCGTACATTACTATCGAGGGTGAAGTGTTTGCCGGAATACAGCCTGTTGCCGACGTGCCGATTAGCGTCAACGGCGTGCAGGCGGCGGTTACGAACCAGTTCGGAAAATATAAAATTGACAAAATACACTACGGCTCGCGCGTTGTAATATCTGCCGCAAAAACCGGAATTACTTTTTTCCCGGGTTCGGTAGAAATTGCAAAGGCTGTTGAAAATCTGGAAAATGTTAATTTTATTGTGTCATACTCGATTTCCGGCAAAGTTTCAATGCAGGTCAGCGGAGTCGGATTAAGCAATATCAGGGTGGAAGTAACAGGCGGCACAGATACAGTCGCCGTTACGGATTTCGGCGGCAACTTTGTGATTCCCGGGCTGTCGCAGGGCGATTCGTTTGAGATAGTGCCTAAAGCGGGAGGTTTCACTTTTATACCGCCATCAAGGAAATTTACGGATTTGAGAGAAAGCATTGTAGGACAGAATTTTTCCGCGATAAAAGAAACTTATACGGTAACGGGAAATGTCAATATCGGCGGTAAACCGGTGCGAAACGCCGTGATAAGCATATCAAAAAGAGCATTAAAATATTATACGGACGATGACGGAAATTTCAAGATAACGAATCTTGATTTCGGCGGGCCATATACTATTACCGTAATCAGCAGAGAACACCAGTTTGAGCCTATAGTGATAGAGCTTTTGGACAGAGATATGTCCGTCCGGTTTTCAAATGATATTTCTTTGGGAGGAACGGTTGTTTCAGGCAGAAGGCCTGTTTCGGGCGTTACGGTTGACGTTAACGGAAGAAAATATAAAACCGACGAAAACGGCAGATATCTTATTACCGGGTTGAAATATAACGGGAATTACCTTCTTTCGTTATCAGCGCCGGGAATTATTTTCACTCCTCCTCAAAAAGAGTATACCGAAATCACAAAAAGCGTGTTAGACGAAATCTTTAACGCTGCGGCAGTTATTGCCGGAAGAGTAACTTTCAACGGCAAACCTTTTGCCGGAGCGGTTATTGCCATAAACGGAGATCCAGCGGCTAAATCGGATTCAAACGGAAATTTTTTAATACAGGATTTACAGCTCGGAAAAGATTATGTTTTGGAAATATCAAGCCCCGGATATAAGTTTGATCCGCCGAAAAGAGAGTATAAAAATCTGGACAGCGGGAAACTGTCTGAAAATTTTAAAGCGATGGTCGACGGTCTGTCGATAAAAGGCACCGTTACGGCCGAAGGGCGGCCTCTCAGGAGAGTTCCCGTCGTAATAGAAGGAACATCAAAATCGCAGACAACAACCGACGATAGCGGAGTGTTTTTGTTTGAAGGGCTTGCCGCGAATAAAAGATATGAAATTACCGTGCTGAGCAAAAATCATAAGTTTGCAGCGCCAAGCGCCGTTATTGAAAAGCTTGATACCGATAAAAAAATAAATCTTGAACCCGGAAAAGCCGCCTCGGTAGTGAGCGCAGGAGAACCGCGTAAAGCAGCTCCCGAAGCAGCGGCAAAAACGAAATTCAAGGTGAGCGGTAAAGTTACCGTTGACGAAAATCCGCTTAAAGACGTAGCAATGAAAAATAAACTCGGGGATGTTTTGACAAACGCCGCGGGGGAGTATACTATCACGGTTGAGGCCGGCAATACCATAGAGATACAGCCGTTTCTCGCGGGATATGTTTTCAGCCCTGAAAAGCTCGTGGTAGAAAATATAAAAGCCTCGGCTTCAAATATGAATTTTAACGCGAGCTTAAACAGGCACGCGTTAAGCGGGCAGATACTCAATAGGGATTTAAAAGGCGTCAAAGGCATTTCCATTAAGGACATAAACTCGGAATATGATTTCATGACGGATGCCAAAGGCGCTTATAAAATAACGGGACTGCCTCATAAGAAAAACGTCATAATTTCGCCGGATTCAGAGACTTATGATTTTTATCCGGAAAACTTGGCGGTTGCGCTTGAAAGCGATCTTACGGCAAATGATATTTACGCCTTTCCTAAAAATGTTAAAAAGTCGGAGGCTTTTATTTACGGAGGCATTAATTCGGCGATAAATATTAAAGAAAACTATATTTCCATAGTAATGGTTCCGGCTGAGAACGGAAAGGTGTCCGCTAAGATAAGAGATAATAAAGGCAGCGTAATAAAAGAGTTTGAAACAGAGTTATCCGCAAATACTCTTACGGATATACACTGGGACGGGCTTACGGATAAAGGCGCGGAGATTCCGAAAGGAAACTATTCCGTTCTGCTAAACGGAGCCGGATTTAAAGGAGAAGTATTGAATTTCAAGGTTGTTTAATGAAAGAAAATAAATTGAAAGTAAAACTGAAAAATAATTCGTATGATATTATAATTACACAAAGAGAGCGGGATTTCCTGCTCTCTTTTCGTAATTCTGCGGGCTCTAAAAATATTTTTATCGTAACGGATACAAATGTGGCAAAACTTCATTTGAAAAAATTTGAAAATATGCTTTGCCGGGAAGGATTTATTTGTAAAAGCGCCGTTATTGAATCCGGAGAAACGGGAAAAAATCTTAAATCGCTGAGCTATCTGTATGATAAGGCTTTAAGCTACGGAGTTGACAGAAAGAGCTGCGTAATTGCTTTAGGCGGAGGCGTTGTAGGCGATGTCGCCGGCTTTTTCGCGGCAACATACATGCGCGGAATAAAGTTTGTACAGGTGCCGACAACTCTTCTTGCCATGGCTGACTCCTCGGTAGGCGGAAAAACAGCCGTAAACATTTCAGGCGGTAAAAATATTGCCGGTGTTTTTTACCAGCCGTCTCTGGTTTGGATAAACGCTTCATATCTTTCGACTCTTCCTGAAAGACATATCCGCAACGGTATGGCGGAAGTTATTAAATACGCTTTAACGTTTGATAAAAAATTTTATGATTATCTGTTGAATCTTTTGTCGGAAGGGTTTATTTCTTCAAAAGAGTTTAATTATATAATTTACAAAAGCTGCGCTTATAAAGCCGCGGTTGTAGAGAAGGACGAAAAAGAAACAAAAGGCCTGAGAGAGGTTTTAAATTTCGGGCATACTTTAGCGCATGCTTTGGAAACTTACACCGGTTATAAAAAATTTTTACACGGCGAAGCCGTCGCGGCGGGAATGCTTTTTGCCGCAAGGCTTTCTTACGAACTTAAATTATGCGAAAAAGAAACATATTTAAATACGGCGCAAATCATCAGGGAAGCCGGCTTTAATGTTAAGTTAGGCGGCATGAACGCGAAAAAATTAATTCGTTTTATGACAAAAGATAAAAAATCTATTAACGGAAAAATGAGATTTGTGCTTTTAAAAAATATAGGCAAAGCCGTGAATGGCGTTTCTGTTGACAATAAAAAAATTGAAAGAATTTTAAGCGCCTTTGTAAAAAAGATAAAAGAGAACAGAGAATAGATAATAGATACAGCAACGACTTAACGACATATATGAAAAATCTGTTTTATCTTTTATCTGTTATCTATTCTCTGCCGTTAAAAAGGGGAAATTAAATGAAAAAAATACTTGTTATAAACGGCCCAAACATAAATATGCTGGGCGCGAGGGAGCCGGAAATATACGGCGCAGTAACTCTTGAGCAAATAGAAAAAGAAATTGTTTCTCTTGCGCAAGAGCTTAAAGTTGAAATCGAATTTTTTCAGTCGAATCATGAAGGCGAAATCGTGGATAAAATACAGCAGTCTTTAGGAAAAATTTCCGGCATAATAATAAATCCCGCAGCATATACCCACACATCGGTTGCCATAAGGGACGCTCTGTCGGCAATAGCCGTGCCTGCCGTTGAAGTACATATTTCCAATATTTACGCCCGTGAAGATTTCAGGCATAACTCTTTTACCGCCGGCGTATGCATAGGTCAGATCGCAGGATTCGGCGTCGATGGATATCTTTTCGCATTGAAAAAGCTTGCCAAAATTATAAATTCCCGGAACAGCCGGTAAAAAAAATCGTACGCAATGGTCAAGGCGGTCAAGGAGACGCGGAATTGACCTCTTTGCTGAAATAGAAAAAATGTCAAAAAATAAAAATATCGCCGCAAACAGGCTTGCAACAGCATTATATATAATGCTGTTGGTTTCTTGACAGAAACCAACAAAAAATTATTAAATGCGTTTTTTTTGCCGTGATATTGCCGGCAAAAAGCGGTCAATTCCTCCCTTGACCACATTGAACATCGATGGGAAATTTAGACGGAAAATATTTTCATATTGGAGCCGAATCGGAAAGAAAATGAATAAAAATAATGCAAAAACCAAGCCAGCGGATCGTTTTGCCCGTTTTGTTTTACTAGTGTTTATTTCCGTAATAATCGGGCTGTTTTTTAATTTCTGCATCACAAATTGGTTGTTGCGGTCGCATGCAAGCAGGCCGACAAGCAAACCGACAGGCGATACGAGTACTGACAGGCACATATCCTTTCGTACCGTCAGAATAGGTGATGTGCGAAGAATAGCTTCTTTTATAAAAAACGGAATCAGTCTAAATATGCTGGATGTAAGAGGCGAGGCTCCCTTAATAGCTGCCACTTCAAGCATAGATGCAGTTAGAGTGTTATTGGGGGCCGGAGCAGAAATTAAAAATGTAGATACAGGCTTAATAGAGGCATCTCAAACCGGACACAACAATATAGTTAAAATATTATTGAAATCCGGAACCGACCCTAACATAAAAGATAGTTATGGAAATACTGCCTTAATACTCGCATCGCAATACGGACACAAAAATATAGTTAAAATGTTATTAGAATCCGGAGCCGACCCTAACATACAAAGTAAAGATGGAATTACCGCCTTAATATTCGCATCGGAGTACGGACACAAAAATATAGTTGAGATGTTATTGAAATCCGGAGCCGGCCCTAATTTAAAATCATCTAATGGCGAAACCGCTTTGTCTATAGCAAATAAAAAAGGATATACCGAAATTGCCGCTATTTTGAAAAAGGCCGGCGGTTTGCCTTCTGAAAGTTTTAGCGGACAAACGGATACAAAAGATTTTTTTGAAGCAGCCGCAAACGGAGATATGCAAACAGTAGTTTCTTTTATTAAAAACGGAATTGATGTAAATATAAAAGATGAAGCAAAAAAGTACTCAACTGCTTTGATATATGCTTCGCACAAAGGATACAAAGATATAGTTGAAATATTATTAAAATCCAAAGCTGACCCTAACATACAAAATAGATATGGAAGAACCGCCTTAATGTTCGCTTTTGAAAATGGACACAAAGATATAGTTGAAATGCTGTTAAAATCCGGAGCTGATCCTAATGTACGGGGTGAAAGTGGAAATACCGCCTTAATGTGGGCATTGCAAAATGGACACAAAGATATAGTTGAAATATTATTAAAGTCCGGAGCAGACCCAAACACTATAGACGGATACGGGTATCCCGTTTTAACAAAAGCTTTGGAAAAAGGGGATAAAGAAATAGTAGAACTGCTGCTGAAATCCGGAGCCGGCCCAAACGCTAGATGCTACTTCTATGGTACCGTATTAATACAAGCCTCGGCACAAGGGAATAAGGAAATAGTTGAACTGCTGCTGAAATCCGGAGCCGACCCTAACATTACAAACAATGGCAATAATAGAAATACGGCTTTAATGCTGGCTTCGCAAAATGGTAATAAGGAAATAGTAGAACTGCTGCTGAAATCCGGAGCAGACGTAAATCTTATAGGCGAAAACAGAGATACAGCTTTAATAATAGCCTCGCGAAGAGGGGATAAGGAAATGGTTGAACTGCTGCTTAAATCCGTAGCAGACATAAATACTCAAGGCGGTGCATTAGTCGCAGCCTCGTCAAATGGGCATAAAGAAATAGTTGAACTGCTGTTGAAATCAGGAGCAGACATAAATCTTAGAGACAACTACGGCGGTACCGCTTTAGAAAATGCTTCGGCAAGAGGGAATAAGGAAACAGTTGAACTGCTGTTGAAATCCGGAGCCGACCCAAATTTAAAAGATGGTTACGGATATACCGCTTTAATGCTAGCTTCAAAAAGAGGGGATAAGGAAATAGTTGAGATGCTGTTGAAATCCGGATCCGACACAAATATTGTAAGCGAAATAGGCAGATATTTTGATGGATTCGCTGAGTCGTCATACAATACCTTGTCTGATGATGAATACAAAGCAGGCGTAAGTCTTCAATGCCGTTATACCGCATTATCAGTCGCCTCGTTAAACGGGCATAAGGAAATAGTAGAGCTGCTGCTAAAATCCGGCGCCGACCCAAACATTATAAGCGAAAGAAGCAAATATTATAATGGATTCGGCACAGCGCTAACAATGGCCTCGAAAAACGGGCATAAAGAAATAGTAGAGCTGCTGCTTAAATCCGGAGCAGACATAAAAGCTGACGGCGGCGGTTACGCAGGTGGTAACGCATTAGACAACGCTTCGTTAAAGGGGTATAAGGAAATAGTAGAGCTGTTGCTTAAGTTCGGAGCAAAACCGAATATAGAAGATAATCTGGGACGTACCGCTTTAATGAAAGCCTCTAAAAATGGGTACAAGGAAATAGCTGAGCTTCTGCTAAAATCCGGAGCAAATCCGAATATAAAAGACGGTGTTGACAATACTGCTTTAATGCTGGCTTCGCAAAATGGTAATAAGGAAATAGTTGAACTGTTGCTTAAGTCCGGAGCAGACATAAATTTTAAAAGTAAAAGCGGTTATACAGCATTAACAGTCGCCTCGTTAAATCGGCATAAGGAAATAGTAGAACTGCTGCTAAAATCCGGAGCCGATTCAAACATAAAAGATAAAAGCGGCAATAATGTAAAAGAAGAAATAGCGGAATTGTCGAAATCCTGAGCTGAAGTTTAAGAAACAGATTTTTTTACATCTGTTCAGGGTACACTTGACACGAGTCATGAACGGGCGCAAGATGTGAGCGCATCGGAATCTAAAAATTGAAGCGAATAGATGATGAGGGGTTGCCGTTTCCGAACTTCTATAAAAGAGGATATGCTATGTTAAAGAAAATCATTATTTTATTTTTTGTTTTTGCAATTTCTGCCGGCGGTTTGTTTTCTGAAAGTTTTTCAGAAACGGATACAAAAAGTTTCACTGAAGCCGCAGAGAGAGGAGATGTTCAGGCAATAAAATCCTATATTAAACGCGGGATAGATATAAATATAACAGGTTACTATGGACAGACCGCCTTAATAGTTGCATCGAAAAAGGGACACAAAGACATAGTTGAAATATTATTAAAATCTGGAGCTGCCCCTAACATACAAGGTTACTATGGAAGTATGAACGCCTTAATGTATGCATCGGAAAATGGACGCAAAGACATAGTTGAAATATTGTTAAAATCCGGAGCAAATCCTAACATCACCGGAGTAAAAGACCCTAGGAATGGTCCCCGTGGACAGACCGCCTTAATGTTTGCATTGCAAAACGGACACAAAGATGTAGTTGAAATATTATTAAAATCCGGAGCCGCCCCCAACATAAAAGATAGCAATGGAAATACCGCCTTAATATTCGCATCGGAAAATGGACACAAAGATATAGTTGAAATATTATTGAAATCCAAAGCTGACCTAAACATACAAAATGCATATGAATATACTGCTTTAATGATCGCCTCGCAAAACGGGCACAAAGATGTAGTTGAAATATTATTAAAATCTGGAGCCGACCCTAACATACAAAATAGAAATGGATATACTGCCTTAACGTTCGCATCGGAAAAAGGGAACGAAGACGTAGTTGAAATATTATTGAAATCCGGAGCGGAAGTTTCAAAGTTACAATCTAATATAACAGATTTTTTTACATCTGTCAGCAAAGGGGATGTAAAGGCGGTCAAATCTTATATAGAAAGCGGAATGGACATAAATATAAGAACCGAAGACGGCTATACGGCTTTAATGCTTGCTTCAGTAAATGGGCGCAAAGAAATAGCAGAACTTTTATTAAAGTCCGGAGCAGACGTAAATTTTCAAGAAAGAGACCATACGGCTTTAACGCTAGCTGCGGAAAAAGGAAATAAGGAAATAGTGGAACTTTTATTAAAGTCCGGCACAGAGATAGATTCTAGAATGTACGGTTACATGGATACCGCATTAATGCGCGCTTCTGCAAAAGGTCATAAGGAAGTAGTTGAACTGCTGCTGAAATCCGGAGCTGATCCGAATATAAGTTGGTCAGAGGAAAAATGCGGAGCAACCTATAATACCGCTTTAACATATGCTTCATCCGGCGGATACAAGGATATTGTTGGAATACTTTTAAAATTCGGAGCATCTCCGAATATAGGCACACCTTTAGTGTGGGCTGCATCCGGCGGATACAAAGATATTGTTGAAATGCTTTTAAAGTCCGGAGCAGGTCTCGTAGATGATTATGGGCATACCGCATTAATGTATGCTTCGGCAAGCGGGCATAAGGAAGTAGTTGAACTGCTGCTTAAATCCGGAGCAGATGTGAATAAATGTTGTGACGATTATGAAGAATTTAGTTGCGGTACTACCGCATTAAAAGAAGCCTTGAAAAACGGGCATAAGGAAATAGTAGAGCTTCTTCTAAAATCCGGAGCAGAGGCTAATGGCGATATAGCATTAGCAGCAGCCTCGATAAGCGGGAATAAGAAAGTAGTTGAGCAATTGCTTAAACCCGTAGTAGACGCTAACGGTGATTACACATTAGTAGACGCTGGTAAGTACGCATTAGTAGCAGCAGCCTCGCAAGGTGGTAATAAGGAAATAGTTGAACTGCTGCTTGAATCTGTAAGAGACTGGGACCAACGCGCTAAAGCATTAAGACAAGCCTCGGCAAAAGGGAATAAGGAAATAGTTGAACTGCTGCTTAAATCAGGAGACATAAAGAACAATAATAGTTACGGTTACGCATTAGCATACGCCTCGGCAAGCGGGCATAAGGAAATAGTTGAGATACTGCTTAAATCCGGAGCATACATAAATGCTAATGGTGGTTACGCATTAGTAAAAGCCTCGAGAAACGGGCATAAGGAAATAGTAGAGCTGCTGCTAAAATCCGGAGCAAACCCAAACATTGACGGCCACCCTTATTATATTGACACCACCGCACTAATAGAAGCCTCGAAGAGTGGAAATAAGGAAATAGTAGAACTGCTGCTTAAATCCGGAGCAGCCCCTAATTTGGAATTACACGACGGCAGCACCGCTTTAACGATGAAAAATAAAATCGAATATACCGGTGAAATTATCGATATTTTAGAAAAGGCCGGCGCCAAATAGGTGGGTCAAGAGGATGAATTGACCACTTGTTTATAAAGAATTTTTAAAGGAATATACGGATTTGATTTTTCTTAACGCCGGCGAAACGGCAAAGCAAATAAATCCTAAAGACTTACAGTCCGTAAGAATTTAGGCAGAGAAAAAAATCTTTTATTCAAATGGGTTTCTCGAAAAACCTCATTCTTTGTCATACCCGAGTGTTTCTATCGGGTATCCATTTTCGCAGTTATCGTCGTGTAAATTAAAAACGTGGATTCCCGATAACGAATTTCGGGAATGACAAACAGGGTTTTTCGAGACACCCAAATGGGAAAGTCAGGAAAAATTAAATTTGATTTTTACAAATTAAAAAAGCCCCGAGAGTTAAACTCTCAGGGCTTTTATGTTGGTTAGGTTAGATCTTCTTTATGTTCGATGCTTTAGGACCTTTGTCTGAATTCACAACTTCAAATTCAACGCTGTCGCCTTCTGCTAACGATTTGAAACCATCAGACTGAATCGCTGAATAGTGTGCAAATACATCGCCTGATCCATCATTGTTGGAAATAAATCCATAACCTTTCTGGTCGTTAAACCACTTCACTTTGCCTTGTGCCATTTGCTGCAACTCCTTGTTTTTCTATCCGTCTTGCGGATAACTAATTTCCGTCCACTTTGTGAACGCTTCATTATTTAATAAAATAATTATATAATTGTCAAGTCAAATAACGGCAATTACGAATTATGAATGACGAATTACGAATCAACGACGAAAAACAAAGGCAATATGGAAAATAAAATTAAAATGTTATGCGGAAAATATGAGTGCGGCAGTTTTCTTTTTACAAATCAAAAGGAAACTTTTTATCTTTCCGGAGCTGATTTTGACGGGTTCTGGATTTTGGCGGTAAAAGATAAAATATATACGATTTGTTCTAAAATGATTGAAAATCAGATGAAAGAGTTTTTTGCGGGGCAAAATATACATATATATATAGGTGTGCCTTTTAGCGACAAAATTGTTGAAATATTGAAAGAAAATAAAGCAAGCGTCGTTTTGGCTGATTCAAAATATATGAATGCCGCTGATTATATCACGCTTAATGCAAAATTATCAGCAGCGAAAATAAAAATTGAAACAAAAACAGGCCTTTTGGACGAACTGCGTTTTGTAAAGTCTGCCGATGAAATAGAAAATATTAAAGAATCGTGCGCAATAGCTTCCAAAGTCTGCGAAACGGTTAAAAGCGAACTCAGGCCCGGGCTTGCGGAGCTTGATGTACATTACAGAATAATAGAACTGTTCGCCAAATATAAGGTAAAAGAGAGCTTTGCGCCTATAGTTGCTGCCGGAAAAAACTCCGCAAATCCGCATCACGCCAGTTCAAGTTATAAAATAGCCGAAAACGATATAGTAATGATAGACCTTGGCTGCGTATATAAAGGATATTGTTCTGATTTGACACGTACATATTTTTTAGGTAAAATTAACTCTAAATTCAAGGAAATTTGGGATATAGTCAAAGAATCCCAAAACGCTGTTTTGAAAGAAATAAAAGCAGGACTGCCGCTTTCATGTGCCGATAAAACGGCAAGAGCGGTTATAGATGCGGCAGGATATAAAGATAATTTTATTCATACGACCGGACACGGAGTAGGGATAGAGATACATGAGATGCCTTCGCTTTCGTCAAATGCCGAAGGTATTTTTTTACGCAATAGCACGGTTACAATTGAACCCGGCATATATTTAAACGGCGAATTCGGGGTAAGGATAGAAGATACGGTTTTAATTACGGACAAAGGCTGCGAAGTTTTGACAAAGGCAGAATATTAACGGCAATTAACAATGTTGGAGTTTCGCATAAGCGAAACATATTAATAGGTTTTCGCTTCGCGAAAACACAATAATTATTAGTTATTAATTATTAATTGTTAATTGTCTTTAAAGGGGATTTAAATGATTTCAACATCGGATTTCAGGAACGGACTCAATATTTTAGTTGACGGGGAGCCTTACCAGATTTCATGGTTTCAAAACCATAAGCCGGGTAAAGGCGGAGCTGTAATGCGCGTAAAGCTCAGACATCTTAAAAAAGGCGGCACTATTGAGCGCACTTTTAAATCGGGCGAAAAGTTTGAAGCTTTAAGCGTTACCAGGCAGAAAAAGCAGTTTCTTTATAAAGAAGGCGGCAACTTTAACTTTATGGATATGAACACTTACGAACAGATAAGCGTTGAACCGGCCATATTGGGCGAAATGGTTAACTATCTTACCGAAAATCTTGAAGTTGAAGCTGTTTATCTTGAAAGCGAGCTTATCGGCATAGATCTTCCTATTATCATGGAAATGAGAATCGCGGAAGCAGAGCCGGGAATTAAAGGCGATTCTGTTTCAAATATGACAAAAATGGCAAAGCTTGAAACCGGCGCGGACATTCGCGTGCCTTTGTTTATCAAAGAAGGCGACAGAATTAAAGTTGATACCCGTACGGGCGAGTACGTGGAAAGAGTCTAAAATGGCAGATAATAGAGTTTAGAGTGTAGATATTGTGTTTCGGCGAAGCCGAAACGTATTATAGGTTTTCGCTCCGCGAAAACTCATTATCCAAACTCTAATATCTATACTCTAAACTCTGTCTTTAAGAGAGGTATTATGAACCCGCAGGAAATAAAAGAATTTTTAAAATCCTTAAATGGCACGGACATCGAAGAGGTTGAGTATGAAAGCGGCGAAAAATCTTTGTACTTCAAAAAGAATAATGTTGAAGCGATTGTGCCTGTTGTGAAAGCGAAAGAAGCTCCGGCGCAGGAACAGACGGTTGCTCTAAAGTCAACTATAACGGCAGTGAAATCAACAATGGTCGGGACTTTTGCAAGCGCGCTTAACAATGACAAGCCTCCTTTTGTAGCGGAAGGGGATAATGTTAAAGTCGGGCAAAAAATCGGACAGGTTGAAGCGATGAAAATCATTAAAGACGTTTATTCCAACATAAGCGGAAAAATAGTTAAAATCTGCGTTTCAAACGGAGAATCAATAGAATACGGGCAGGATTTGTTTCTCATAGACACAAGTAAGTAGTTCCCAAAAAAAGAATTCGGGAAAATTTTAAGAAAAGTTCTTCAGGAGACAATTGATGTTTAAGAAAGTTTTGATAGCAAACAGAGGCGAAATCGCATGCAGAGTAATAAGAGCATGCAGAGAGCTCGGCGTTAAAACAGTAGCGATACATTCGGAAGCGGACAGGGAAAGCATGCATGTTAAGCTTGCAGATCAGTCAATATGCGTCGGCCCGGCAAGTTCGGCCGAGAGTTATCTGAATATACCAAACATTATTTCCGCGGCTGAAATTTCCGGAGCGGACGCAATACATCCGGGATACGGATTTTTGGCTGAAAATACTTATTTCGCGGAAGTCTGTGAAATGAGCGGAATAAAATTTATCGGGCCGAAAAAAGAATCAATCGAAAAAATGGGCGACAAAATCGCCGCTATAGATCTTATGAAAAAATCAGGCGTTCCCGTTGTTCCTGGTTCTGGCGGGCCTATAGACGCCGATGATCCGAAAGTAGCCGTTCTTGCGAAAAAAATCGGTTATCCCGTAATTATTAAAGCGACTGCTGGCGGAGGCGGAAAAGGCATGAGAATAGTTGTTTCCGAAGAAACGCTTAAAAATGCGATTATCATGGCGCAGGAAGAAGCGAAAAGAGCTTTCGGAAATTCTGACGTTTACATGGAAAAATATGTTGAAGAGCCGCACCATATAGAGTTTCAGATAATGGCGGACGCTTACGGTAAAGTCTGTTATCTGCCTGAAAGAGACTGCTCGATTCAAAGAAGGCATCAGAAGCTTGTTGAAGAAAGTCCTTCGCCTTTTATAGACGAAGCTTTAAGAAAAAAGATGGGAAAAGCCGCGAAAAACGCGGCTGCTGCAGTAGGATATGTCACGGTCGGCACGGTTGAGTTTTTAGTTGATAAAAAGAAAAATTTCTACTTCATGGAAATGAATACCAGAATACAGGTCGAGCATCCCGTTACAGAAATGATAACTGGCATAGACCTTGTAAAAGAACAGATAAAACTTGCCGCCGGCGAAAAACTTACGATCACTTCCGAAAAAGTAAAAATTTTGGGACATGTCATAGAGTGCAGAATAAACGCGGAAGACCCGGATAAAGATTTTATTCCGTGCCCCGGCAAAATCGGCATGCTGTATCTTCCCGGAGGCCCAGGAATCAGGCTGGACACCCATGTTTATTCAGGATATACAATACCTCCGTTTTATGACAGTTTGATTGCCAAAATTTTAGCTTTCGGCGATGACAGAAAAGAGGCAATTCTCAGAATGCAGAGAGCTTTGAGAGAAGTTGAAATTGAAGGCATAAAAAACACTTCGACGCTTCATTCTAAAATAATGGCGCACGAACAGTTCCGCAAGGGCGGAATCGCAACCGACTTTCTTCCGAAATATATTTTTGGCAGATAGTTTTAACGACAGAGTTCAAAGTGCAGAGTTCAGAGTTCAATTCAGGTGTCTTCGCTCTGCGAAAACTTATAAATAGGTTTCGGCTTTGCCGAAACACAATATTTGAACTTTGAACTCTGAACTTTTAACTTTTTATTTTAAGGGGACAAAATGAAAGAGACCATACAAAAACTTATCACAGACAGTATAGAAGCAAAAAAAAGAATGCTTGAGCCGGAACATATTGCGTATATAGAAGCTGTCTCCGATAAAATGGTTGAAGCTTACAGAAATAATAAAAAGACTATTATCTGCGGCAACGGCGGTTCGGCTTCGGACGCGCTGCATTTCGCGGCTGAAATGGTTGTCAGGTTTGAAAAAAACCGTAAAGCGCTTGCGTCTATAGCGCTGCCGGAAAACCCTGCGACAATTACGGCAATCGGAAACGATTTCGGATATGATGAAGTTTTCAGCCGTCAGCTTGAAGCTTTCGCGCAGCCCGGCGACGTGTTTATCGCTATATCTACAAGCGGCAACTCTCCGAATGTTATAAAAGCTTTGGAATCGGCAAAAAAAATGGGCATATTTACAATAGGCATGACAAACGAAGACGGCGGAAAAATGAAGTCCATGTGCGATATGTGTTATTGCGCGCCTTCGAAAATTACCGCAAGGGCGCAGGAGTGCCATATCCTTCTTATACATATCATTTGCGCAATAATAGAAGAAAAAGTATTTGGAAAGTAAATGAAAAATCTCAAACGGGCATTAACAAGAAAAGAACTTAAATCGGAAGTGCAAAAACTTCAAAAATCCGGTAAAAAAGCGGTTTTTACCAACGGCTGTTTTGATTTGCTTCATTTGGGGCATGTTTCTCTTTTTGAAAAAGCCAAAAGTATGGGCGACGTTTTAGTAGTCGCAATAAATTCGGATAAATCTTTGAGCTGCCTTAAAGGCCCGAAAAGACCGCTTGTCAAAGAAAAAGACAGGGCAAAACTTTTGCTTGCTTTAAAAGCCGTAGATTATGTTGTCGTATTCGGCGAGCAAACCCCGTATGAACTTTTAAAAGAAATACGCCCTGACATATTAGTTAAAGGCGGAGATTATAAACTGTCGGATATAGTAGGAAGGGAGTTTGTTAAAAAAGTGTACAGATTTCATTTTGTAAAAGGCAAGTCCACAACAAATTTAATCAACACTATTGTTGAACGTTATGGCAAGAAATGACACGCCGAATATGAAGAAAATTACGAATTACGAATTACGAATTACGAATACTCTTCGCATTATCGATGCGAACTTAAACCGTTGCCGTGAAGGATTAAGAGTAGTTGAAGACAGCTTGCGTTATGTTTTAAATGACGGAACTTTATATAAAAAGGCGCGAAACATCAGGCACAACACCGATAAAATTTTAAGAAAAAATTACACGTCGTTAATAAAAGAGCGCGACTCCGTGAAAGACAGCGGCCGTGAAATGCCCGAAACTTCAAACAAAAAATTTCCATCCGTAATAATTGCCAATTTTAAAAGAGCGCAGGAATCTTTAAGGGTTTTGGAAGAGTATTCAAAAGCCATATTTCCCCAAAGTTCGACATTTTTTAAAAAGCAAAGATATGCCGCATATAATCTGGAAAAATCTGTTTATTTGAAATATAAGAAGCTTTTTGAAGAAAATAAATAAAGCGTGAGAATATGGTTTCATGTCTTATTTGTATTTTCATTTTTCCCGTTCAAAAATTGTTCAATTAATGCGTCTCAACAGCCAAGTGCCGCAGATTACATTTTTTTCCAGTATTTCGCATTCATCAAATTGCTTTTTCACATATGAGTTAATCACTTCGGCGTGCTCCGGATATTTGTCGGACAATTCTTTGGCGCGTTTCGGGATATATTTCATCATAAAGTCATTCATATTTTTTATGCTTTCCCGATTTGCTTCAATAACGCTGACAGAGTCCATCTTTGCTTCTTTAAGTAAATCCGCCCATTCGCTTAGTTTTAACTGTCCGTAAGTTTTGGCCGAATTATCGGGTGCAAAACACTCGTCAATAATAATATACCCTTTTGGCTTTAACGGTTTTTTCAAACCGTCAAGCGTTTTGCGGTAGTCTCCCCAAATGGGTCCCGGCCCTCCCAAAATAACGCAGTCATAACCGCTTTCTTTTAAAACCGATTCGGTTGCGTTTTCAACAGCAAAAGTGCATAGATTTTCAACGCTGTTTTCAATTGCTTTTTGTTTTGCGTATTCGATAAACTCGGGTATGATGTCAATTCCTTTGACGCGGCATTTAAAAAATTTTGCAATCTGAACGCTTGCGGGACCTTTGCCGCAGCACAAATCCAATATCTTTGATTCGCCGTCAATCCGCGTATTATTTTTTAATAATGTAATCATGTCAGCCGGGAATGAGCCAAGCTCCCATAAATCCTGCATTAAATAAGGTAAAAATTTTATTACGTCCGCATTTTCGGCATCCATTGAAGCGGCAAGTTTTTCTTTTGTAAAGTTATCCATATTAAACTCCGTATTCATTAAATGAACAACGACATATCGGATTCTTCCGCGTGCGCCAGCATAGCCGCAGCGCCGCCGAGTTTTACGCCGTCTATCAATTCTTCGGGTTTAACGCCCATAATATCCATGCTCATTGAGCATGCTACAAACGTAACGCCGTGTTTTTGCGCCGTAGTCATTAACTCTTCAAGGCTGCTTACGTTTTTTTTCTTCATGACCGCGCGGATCATTTTAGCTCCTATGCCGCCCATATTCATTTTTGACAAGCCAAGTTTTTTTGAATTTCCGGGCATCATCATGCCGAACATTTTTGAAATTAAATCTTTTTTAACCTTTACTTTTTCAGGCTTTTTCAATATATTAAGGCCCCAGAACGTAAAGAACATACTGACTTTTCTGCCAAGCGCAGCGGCGGCGTTTGCCATAATAAATGACGCTATAGCCTTGTCAAGGTCGCCTGAAAAAACAATAAAATTTTTACCGTTTGCGGCTGATGACGTTGTCATGTTTTCTATTTTCGGTGACTTTTTGATTCGCGCTATACTGACGCCTTTATTGCTTTCCAATCCTAAAAAGACATTCCCTGTTCTGCAGCAATAGCCTTCGATATCGCTTGCAAAAGCGGGATCCGTAGAAGTAATTTCTATTATTTCGCCGTTTTGCGCTTCTTTAACTGCGTCGGAAAGTTTAAGAATCGGGCCGGGACATTGTAATCCGCTGGCATCCACTTTAGTTATTTTCATATCGTTTTTATCCTTTTGCTCATAGTTTACGGCAGCGGGTTTTGAGCTTACGGCGTCACGGGAAATCTTCTTTCCGAAAATAGAATTATAGAGCTTGCAGCCTCCGCTTAGATTGCAGGCGTCAAAGCCGTTTTGGGAAAGTATTCTGGCCGCTATATATCCGCGAAGACCGCTTTGGCATGCCACATATACCTTTTTATTTTTATCCAGCTCTGAAATGCGTTTTCTGAGCTCGTCAACGGGAATATTGATAAAACCGTCTATATGTCCGTTTTCGTATTCGATAGCTGTGCGCGTATCAAGCAAAGTAACGCTTCCGTCGCGCGGCAATCCGTTTACTTCATGCCAGTGAAAAGTTTTTAATTTTCCGGAAAGTATATTTTCGATTACAAATCCCGCCATATTTACGGGATCTTTAGCTGAAGAATACGGCGGCGCGTAACACAATTCAAGTTTTGCAAGATCAAAAGCCGTCATCCCGGCGCGGATTGCCGTCGCGAACACGTCGCACCGTTTGTCAACGCCTTCAAAGCCGGTAATTTGCGCTCCGAGTATTTTTCCGCTTCCTTTTTCAAACAAAGTTTTTATGCACATATTAACCGCGCCCGGATAATAGCTTGCGTGATTGGCCGGGTAAATGAAAGATTTATCATAGTCGAGGCCTAATTTTTTTGCCGTTTTTTCATTTATGCCGGTTACGGCGACAGTCATGTCAAATACCTGAATAATCGCCGACCCTTGGGTTCCTTCATATTTTGAAGCAATGCCGCAGATATTGTCAGCCGCTATGCGTCCCTGTTTATTTGCCGGCCCGGCAAGATGGAACATTGTTTTTTGACCTGTAACAAAATCTTTAACTTCCACCGCGTCGCCTACGGCGTAAATGTTTTTGTCCGACGTTTTCATATGCTCGTCTGTTATAATGGCGCCGCGTTCGCTGACGGCAAGACCCGCGTTTTTCGCAAGCGCGCTTTCAGGGCGCACGCCGACTGACATAATAAGCATATCGGCGCGCATATTTCCCTGCTTTAAAACAATGTTTAAGCCGCTTTCGTCTTCTTCGATTTTTTGCACGGCATCGCTTAAAAGCAGGTTTACGCCTTTTTGTTTAATATAATGCTCAACGTCGCATACGATATCATAATCAAGCGCCGCCAAAATCTGGTCTGACATTTCCGCAAGCGTTACCGAAAGCCCGGCGTTCGCTAAATTTTCCGCCATCTCAACGCCGATAAAGCCGCCGCCGACAACAACCGCTGTCTTAGGATGATTATTTTCAATAAAATCTTTAATTTTGTAAGTGTCCGGTATATTGCGAAGCTTGAAAACGCGCGAAGAATTAATACCCGGTATGTTCGGCAAAACCGGCTCTGCTCCCGGCGAAAGAATTAAATCATCATAACTTTCAGAGTATTTCTCGCCGGTTCTAAGGTTAACAACCGCCACGGATTTTTTTTGTCTGTCTATGGATATAACTTCATTTTGAACGCGGACATCTATATTAAAACGGGTTTTGAAGCTTTCCGGAGTCTGTAAAGTCAAAGCCGACTTATTTTTTATCTCTCCTCCGATATAATAAGGAAGGCCGCAGTTTGCAAACGATATATATTCGCCGCGTTCAAACATAATTATCTGAGCAGTTTCATCAAGCCGCCGAAACCTTGCCGCCGCAGACGCTCCGCCCGCCACGCCGCCTACAATTAAAATCTTTTTCATCAAAGTAATCCTCCTATTGTTGAAGGTTAATATACTACGGCTCAAGAAGATTGTCAAGGCAATTACGAATTACGAATGACGAATCAACTGCGAACGACAAAGACAAAAGTATTTTCCCTCGCCCCTTGCGGGGCGAGTGTGCGACGAATAAGGAGCACAAGTCACGAGCGGGCGCGAGATGTGAGCGCCCCGGAAGTAGCTTGACTACTTGGGACTTGCGAAGCAAGAGGGTGAGGGGTTGCCTTTGATTCGTAATTCGTCATTCGTAATTGCCGTTCAAAAATGCTATCATCATAAAATTAAAAATGAAGAGGGAAAAAATATGACATTAATGACAGATGCTATAAGCAAAAAACCGAATGAGCTGATAAAAGCCGCGGCAAAAGCCGAAGGCTTGAGCGAAGAATTTATAAGGGAAGGCGTTGCCGCGGGCACTATAGTTATTCCCAAAAATATAAATAGAAAGCTGTCTAAAATCACGGCTGTCGGCAAAGGTTTAAAAACCAAAGTTAACGCCAATATCGGCACTTCGCCGGACCATATAGATTTGCAGGAAGAGCTCGACAAACTTGACGCTTCGGTAAAAGCCGGCGCGGACGCCGTTATGGATTTGTCCACAGGCGGCGATTTGACAAAAATAAGAAAAGAAATTCTTGCCCGGTGCCCGGTGCAGGTCGGCACCGTTCCTATTTACGAAGCTGCCTGCAGGACTGTAGCTGCAGGCAAAAAAATATCCCAAATAGAGAGCGAAACGCTCTTTGACGTTATAGAAGAACAGGCTGAACAAGGCGTTGATTTTGTTACCGTTCACTGCGGCATTAATAAAGCCACAGTAGAAATCTTAAACCGTCAAGGCCGGCTTGCCGGCGTTGTGAGCCGAGGAGGCTCTTTTTTGGTTAAGTGCATTAACGCAACAGGTAAAGAAAATCCTTTGTATGAACAGTACGACAGGCTTTTGGATATAGCAAAAAAATACGATATGACTTTATCTCTTGGCGACGGTTTCCGGCCGGGCTGTACGTTTGACGCTTCGGACGGAGCGCAGATTGCCGAGCTTTCGGTTCTCGGCGAGCTTGTTTTAAGAGCCAGAAAAGCCGGAGTGCAGACTATGATTGAAGGTCCCGGACATGTGCCGCTTAATCAGATTGAAGCGAATGTAACTTTGGCAAAAAGGCTCGGGCACGGCGCGCCTCTTTATTTTTTAGGTCCTTTGGTCACGGATATTGCCCCTGGATATGACCATATAACTTCCGCGATAGGCGGCGCTTTGGCGGCTTCTTACGGAGTAGATTTTATATGTTATGTAACGCCTGCGGAACATATAAGACTGCCTGACGTCGCAGACGTCCGCGAAGGCGTTATCTCCGCAAGAATAGCCGGGCATGCGGCTGATATCGTCAAAGGCGTCAAAGGCGCGAAAGAGCAGAATGATGAAATGTCCAAATGGCGCAAAGCGCGCAATTGGGACAAACAAAAAGAGTTCTGCATAGACCCGGAAAAGCTCTCAAAAGAAAGAGCCAAACTCCCGCCTCAGCAGGAAGACGTCTGCACCATGTGCGGCGAATTCTGCGCGATGAGAGACGAATAAACGGCAATTAATAGATAAAAGGTAAAGATAATAGCAAAGACAGCTTTTTTTTGTTAATTAATTGGAGTATGTTTTATATCGTCCGGATGCAATTCAGGGCTTGACGGCAATTAGAACAAGGAACGGGCAAAATTAACTATTAACTGATGGTTTTATGTTGTGAAAAAGTTGTAAAAAATATCGTAAAACTCATTGCAAAATCAATAATAAGATATATAATAATGATATGAATTTTACTAAAATAATATCATTATTATTATCAATGGTATTTATATTTAATGTGGCGGTTCAGCCTGCTCATTCTTTTTTTACGCCTGCGGCATTGCCTGCAGGATACGATGTTAATAAAAGTTTCGCGTCAAATTATTTTGGCGGCAAAAATTGCGGTAATATAGTGTTCCTTGTGCAGGATTTGCACTGCCATTATGACACGCAAACCAAAATAGCGCAGTTTTTAACAAACATATCAGAAAATGAAAACTTTAATAAAATATATGTCGAAGGTTTGTCAAAAGACATAAATAACAGTTTTATAAAAACCCTTCCGGAAAACATAAAAAATCCTTTAATTGAAAGTTTATTTAAAAAAGGCAGGATAAGCGGTTCGGAATATTTCTTTTTGAATTCCGGTAAAGAAATTCCTCTTTACGCTCTTGAAGACGAGAAGCTTTACTCCGATAACGGCCAAAGGCTGGAATATATATTAAGTACGCAAAAAGAAACAGTAAAAATAATTTCCGAAATGGAAAAAGAAATAAAATATTTGCGCAGGAAAAAACTGACTAGCGTAAATAAAAAGATATTCTCGGCATTATTGAAATATGAAAACGAGAAGATAAGTCAAAAAAATTACTACAAATATCTTTATAAATATTTGCAAAATATCAAAAAACGACACTGGGGGGGGG